>Ga0315910_10002307_pt1 | contig 16896 bp, 14 predicted proteins | sample EdamamesoilMG_FD_204470 | JGI IMG/M metagenome (GOLD analysis project Ga0315910, IMG submission 204470) | Garden soil microbial communities collected in Santa Monica, California, United States - Edamame soil | ecosystem: Environmental > Terrestrial > Soil > Garden | place: USA: California... | reverse complement strand
GCGAAGGCATCAAGAAGCCCGCGTACAACACCTACAAGTTCTTGGCGCAAATGGGCACCAAGCAGATGCCTCTCACGGTTGAAGGCTCGGGCGGCGTGTCCGGCATGGCTGCGCGCGACGACTCCGGTGGCGTGCAGATCTTGATCTACAACGGTCAAAATCCAGGCATGGGGCCCGTGGACGACACCTACTATTCCGTGACCGATGAACACACCGTCGGCGTCACGTTGTCCGGGTTGAATCCCGAGGTGGCGTACAATGTGTCGGTATCCCGCGTGGACGACACAGAGGGCAACGCCTACGGGGCATGGCAAGGCATGGGCCGCCCCACGATGTCGGCCATGTCCGCGGAGAATTGGCAAGAGCTGCGTGACACCATGGAGTCGATGCCGGAGTCCTTGGGCGAGGCATTGTGTGGAGCCACCTTCAGCCAGAGTTTTGGCTTGCCCTCACCCGGTGTGCTCTTCATCAAGCTCGAACCGGCCGTGGCTGAGCCTCAACCTGAATAGTCAGTCGGCCGCGATTGTGACGCGTTGCCGCGATGGGATCCCGCCACGGCACTGTGCTGCGCTTCATTCAATCAGAGCTGCGGTGATCAATCAGAGCAGTGATCCAGCAGCCAATCGCTACCCGCCGGAAGCAGCTCATTGGCTGCTTCCGGTCCCCACGTACCTGGCTCGTACTGGTGCAGCGGGCGATCAGGGCAGGCCAAAATGGGCTCGACGATTTCCCAAGCTGCTTCCACCACGTCCTGGCGTGCAAACAGCATCGGATCGCCATCGATGGCCTCACCCAAGAGTCGCTCATAAGCGCTCATGGGCGCCTGCTCTTGGGAGGCGCAGCCCTGCAAGAAGCTGAGCTCGACCGCTTGTCCGTACATCCCGTCACCGGGACGCTTGGCCCACGCACCCACCGCGATGTCCACCGTGGGGTTGAGACGAAAGCGCATGTGATTGCCGCGGGGAGGAGCGGGCTCTTGAAAGACCACTGGGGGGGCTTGGTGAAACTCGACCACCACCTCACCCAAGGACTCTTGCAGGCACTTGCCCGCGCGCACGATGAAGGGCACCCCGTGCCAACGCCAGGAGTCGATGAACAGACGCAGCGCGGCGTACGTGGGTACGCGTGAATCCTGAGCTACGCCCTTTTCAGCCAAGTAGCCTCGAAACTGACCTTGTACGAGGTTGCTCGCGTCTGCGCGCCGCACGTTGCGCAGCACATGCGCTTGTTGGTCGCGCACCGCCTCCGTGTAGGCGCTGGAGGGTGGCTCCATGGCCAAGTAGCTGATGATTTGAAACAGATGATTTTGGATGACGTCGCGGATGACGCCCGCTTCTTCATAGAATTTGCCGCGACCTTCGACGCCAAACTTCTCTGCCATCGTGATCTGCACGCTCTTGACGTAGCGGTTGTTCCAGATGGGCTCCAAGAAGCTGTTGGCAAAACGGAAGTAGAGGATGTTTTGCACGGCCTCTTTGCCCAAATAATGGTCGATGCGAAAGATCGACGACTCTTGGAAGCTCTCTGAGAGCACGCGATTGAGCGCGCGTGCCGAGGGTAGGTCGCGCCCAAAGGGCTTTTCGATGATGACCCGGGCGCCGTCGGCGCAGCCTGACTCAGCCAAGTTGTGCACCACCTTGGGAAACATGCTGGGTGGGATGGCCAGGTAATGGACGGGGCAACGCGCGTCGGCCAGTTCCTTCTTGAGGCGCGTAAACGTGGACAGCTCGTTGTAGTCGCCGTCGACATAACCCAGCTTGGCGACGAATTGCTCAAAGACGCGTTCGTCGAACGAGCCATACTCTTTGACACTGGCGCGAGCGCGCTCAATCAGTGCGGCACGGTTGGAGCCCTCACGAGCGACCCCCACCACACGAAAATCCAGCGTACCGCGCGCCGCCATGGCGAGCAGCGAGGGAAAGATCTTCTTGTAGGCGAGGTCACCCGTGGCTCCAAAAAACACAAATGCATCGGCGCGCTTTTGGCTCATCGGGCTGTCCCTTCTGGTTTTTCCACGTGACCACCAAATCCGTGCCGCATGGCGGAGAGCACCTTGTTTTGAAACTCATCACGGTCTCTGGAGGCAAACCGCTCCAAGAGCGACGCCGTGAGCACCTGGGCGGGAATGCCTAGTTCAATGGCGGCTTGCACGGTCCAGCGGCCCTCACCCGAGTCGGACACGTGACCACCGTAGCGCGACAGATCACCATCGCCCGCCAAGGCCGTAGCCGTGAGATCGAGCAACCACGAGGTGATGACGCTGCCGCGCCGCCACACCTCCGCAATGTCGGCGAGATTGAAGTCGAACTGGTAAAACTCCGGGTTGCGCAGCGGCGTGGTCTCCGCATCATGACTTTGGGAAGCCTTGCCACCGTCGGCATGGCGCAGGATGTTGAAGCCCTCGGCGTAGGCGGCCATGAGGCCATACTCGATGCCGTTGTGAATCATTTTGACGAAGTGGCCCGCGCCGTTTCCTCCGCAATGCAGGTAGCCCAGGTGCGCCGTACCCTGCGCCGTGCGGCCCGAGGTGGGAGGGATGCTGCCCATGCCGGGAGCGAGCGCCGAAAACAGCGGGTCCAAATGGGCCACGGTCTCTTTCGAGCCGCCGATCATCAGACAATACCCGCGCTCCAGGCCCCACACTCCGCCGCTGGTCCCCATGTCGACGTACTGGATGCCGAGCTTGGCCAAGTCTTTGGCGCGCAAGATGTCGTCTTGGTAGTTGGAGTTGCCCCCATCGATCAAAATGTCACCCGGCGCGAGCAGGGGCTTGATCTCCTGCAGCACGTTGTTGACCACGCCTGCGGGCACCATGATCACGATGGCGCGCGGTGGGGCGAGCAGTTCGACCAACGCCGCGATGTGGCTTGCTCCGGTTGCGCCGTCGGCCGCGACGGCGGCCACCGCTTCTGGATCCCGATCCGTCGCTACACAGCTGTGCCCCGCCTTCATCAGTCGGCGCACCATGTTGGCGCCCATGCGACCGAGCCCGATCATGCCAATCTGCATACACTTCTCCCTTTTGGCTAAGTTTCTGGCAGGAATCAGGACAAATCGAAAGCAGATTGTGCCATCCTCAAAAGGGGCGAAAAGATGGGACAAGTTCAGCTGATCGTCGATGAACGAGCGTCACTGCGCGAGCGGTTGGTCCACGAAGTGGCCAGGTGGGCAACGGCGGCGGACCTTGCAGGTGCGCGGTTGCGGGTGGCCGTTGCTGGTGGTTCGGTCGCGCAGGTATTTTTCCCAGGCCTAGCTCAGCTTCAAGCTGCAGCGCAAAAGCAGCTGGATGTCTTCTTTTGCGACGAACGTGGGGTACCGCTCACGCACCCCGACTCCAATTTCAGACAGGCCAAGGAGCTGTGGCTGGATGCTGCATCTCTGTCGTCGGACCAAGTTCATCCGCTCAGTTTTGATGGCTCACTCGAAAGCGGCGCCCACGCTTACGAGGCGCTGCTCCGTCAGCGGTCAGAGAACCCCCTGGACATCGTGTTGCTTGGTATGGGGCCGGATGGGCACATCGCCTCTCTGTTCCCGGGGCATCCAGCACTAACGAGCCAGCGTTGGGTCGAGGTGGTGCGCGACTCGCCCAAGCCTCCCGCGGAGCGTCTGACCATGACGCTTTCCTTGTTGCTGCGCGCGCGGCACGTGTTCTTGGCCGCCTTCGGCCCAGAAAAGGCGCCGGTTCTGGCACGTGCCCTGGCGGGAGACCTCACACTGCCGGTGGCGCGTCTCCTTGCCCGTGCGCCGCTCAGCACCTTGTACGTCGATCAGGAGCTCGCCGCGCAACTGCCCGCACAGTTTCTTTCAGCTGGTGTGGTGTCTGTCGACAGTACTGGCTGATGTCGGGTCACAAGATCGTCTGTCCGAGGGCGGAGAGCACCAAGTCGACCGCGGTCACGGCCGTTTGATTGCGCACGTCGAGCATGGGGTTGATCTCCACGACATCCATCGCCACCAAGCGATTGCTCGCGGCAATCTCTTCCATCAAAAAGTGGGCTTCCCGGTAGGTGAGCCCGCCGCGGACCGGCGTGCCGACCCCGGGCGCCTCACTGGGATCGAGGGCGTCCAAGTCGAGACTGAGATGGAGCCGAGGAGTGTGGCTGAGCTGCTGCAGCGCCTCACGAATCACCGCGTGGATGCCCCGCTCGTCGACCTCACGCATCGAGTACACACGCACCTGGGCGCTCTTGAGCGCTTCTCGTTCGAGCGCGTCGAGCTGACGTACGCCCACCAGGACGACATCCTCGGCGGCGACGGGCGCTTGGGGCACGAGCGAGGTGAAGCGAGGATCTCCGCGACCGAGCAGCGCCGCCAGCGGCATCCCGTGCACGTTGCCGGAGGGCGACGTGTCCGGGGTGTTGAAATCGCCATGCGCATCGACCCAAATCAGGCCCGTCTTGCCGGTATGTACAGAGGCCGCGACGCTCCCCATCACAATCGAGTGATCTCCGCCCAAAACCAGCGGGAAACCACCGTGCGCTTGGACGTCAATGCACCGCTCAAAGAGCTGTCGATTGACACTTTCGATCACGTTGTCGCGCTCTTCGGCGCGCACCTTGGCAAAGGTGGGAACCTCAATGTTGCCATGATCGGTCACGCTGTGGCCCTGCTCGCGCAGGCGCTCGACCAAGCGCGCGTAGCGCAAAGCCGTGGGACCCACATCGGTGCCGCGTTCGCTCTGCCCCAAGTCCAGGGGCATTCCGACGATCTCGACGTTAGGTTTGGAGTTGAGTTGCATGACTTACCCTGGGGCGCGGTTGGTGGTTGATGCTTGCAGCTCGGTCACTGGGCGGGAGCGACCAAGTTACGGCGCAAATTGATGAGAAAATCCTGCACATTGGTCAAAAAGCCACGCGCCTGGCTCGAGCCGCGGTTGGCCAACTTGTCGATCGAAAACTCGGTCGTATCCACGACGATGAGGTACACGGGCCGAATGTCGCCGCTTGGCGTCACCTGGTAGCCGGGCAGCTGATTGCCAAACGCAATGGAGTGAAGCTGCGTGGCCATGGCGATGACCGTGGTGGCCTGCTTGGCGTACGTGCGCATGGCGTCTTGCGCGTCGTAGGCGCTGGGGATGACCTCGGGCAGGGGACCATCGTCGCGGATGGACCCGGCCAGGACGAACGGGATTTGACTCTCCACCAGCGCTGCCATGATCCCTGGCTGCTCCGTGCGGCCCGGAGCTGCCCCCAGCTTGGGCAAAGCGTCGTGAATGGAGCCATGCAGACGCACACGATTGATGATGTCCAAGTGATGATAGTGACCACCGGCGTGTTGGCGCTGATTGTAGACGTCCTGGCCTAGGCCAGTGCCGAAATGGCCCGCCTCGAGGTCATGGGTGGCCAGGGCGTTGCCCGCGAGCATCGCGTGGCAGTACCCCGCCCGGATGAGCGCCCCCAGGCTTTCACGGCTGTCCTTGTCGAAGGCCACCGCTGGCCCAGCTACCCACGCAATGAAGCCGTGCTCACGCTCATGACGCAAGAGCTCATACAGCCATTCATAACTAGCCGAGAACGCGCTTTCACGGGTGCCACGGGTGCGAAAACTGAAGCGATCGGTCGACGTGCTTTTTTCCAAGAAGCCGTCGACATGAACCCAAATGCCTTCGCTGCCGTCCTCTTTGCGGCCCAGGGCTACCAAATCCCCCTGCGCAAGACGGCGGGCCTCGACCACCTCCAGCTCGTGCTGTCGCAACACGACGACTGCGTCCATGCGGCTCTCCCGCAGCACCTGCCAGCCGTCGGGTAGCCGAAAGTACTCAGGGTAATTGGAGGTGGCATGAAAGTACTCGGGGGCGACACCGTGGGCCGGAGCAGGTGCAAAGCGCACCAACGGGGCGCTCACCAAGGAACTGAAATCGGGCGCTTGATACGAAGGGAACTCCATCTCACAATGAATGTAGCAGGCGGCAGGTTGATTCATAGCCTGCGGCGTGTCTAATTCTGAGCGGTTTTAATTCTGAGCGATGTCGCTGGCGGACGCTAGCGTCTGGAGTCATGCGCGCATCGCACTCACATACACATCATGGGGTGAAGCCGTCCGCGGCTGTGGACGTTGAATGGATGAGCCAAGGCTGTCGCTCGTGCAGTGACAACACATTGCGCTGACCCGGACGCGGCTTGGTCAGGGGAGGCGACGGTTCATGGTGCGTCGGCTACCGAGGCCGCGTTGCAGTCCAGCGCGCGCGATGCAGCGCACGCTGTTAGGGTTTTTTTTCGCGAAGACTGTAGCGGTTTGCCCCAGGTAACTCTCATTTCGTCGGCCAAAAGTGCAAACTTATAGATGGGCGGCCGATCCGGGTGCGTTCGTCTCTTGCCTCACGCGGGGTCGCATTGCAACGTGCGCGCCATGCGACGAACGCTCTTCATTGCGCCTCTGCTCCTTTCCCTCACAGCGGCCTGTCAAAAACAGGAGTTTGGACCCACGCAGACTCCGGCAGCTGAGCATCCCGTGTACGCGCGCGGCTACCCGGCGAACCTGACCGCGTTCACCGAACTTTACAGCTTGGAACACAACGCCACCAAGGATTTCTTGGAAAAGCTCAAGACGTATCCGGCCCCGGTAAAAGGCACCAGCTGGGTCTTGGTCAAGCGGGTGTACGAGCTGGCTGAGGCCGATGGCAAGAGCGCTCATTACGCCCACGTCAGGAAAGAAAACTCGGACTTGGCTGCGTTCGTCGCCGAGGAGAAGAAAGAAGTCGTCAAGAAGATCAGCGGCAGCGTGCAGTACCAGGCCAAACAGGAACACTGTCAGTCGCAGTTTCACGGTGCGGTCGACAGCAGCTTTGACAAGGGCATCGCGGAGCGCTTTGACGCGCGGCGAGAAGACAGCTCACAGAGCCAACTCTTCATCGCTGAAAACGAGGAAAAACTAGGCAAAGACAACATCAAGGCTCTGCGTGAACACGCAGATGCCATCGCGACGACCTCGTACCTGGTGAACGTGTTGCTCGCCGAGCACCACGTACAACTGAAGCATCATGTCGCTGAGGCAAAGAGCGTAGGCAAGACATTGTCTGATCGTTTGGATGAGCTGGAGGCGGCTCGCCACTCGAGCGAAACAGATAGCGAGAAGGCGGCGCGCAACCTCGAACAAGAACAACTGTTTACGGCGCGTGCTGAACTGGAACATGCGCTGGCGGGTGCAAAGAAGCGGCTCGAGACGAGTGAGCAAGATGTGCAAAATGCCCGCGATGCGTTCAAGACGGTGATGGACAAGCTGCTCAAGGACGTCGACAGCCGGGGCTGACTCACAGCTCGGGGAATTGGATGCCTTGGGCGAGGGGCAGCTGGGGGCCGTAGTTGATGGTGTTGGTGGCGCGACGCATGTAGTTTTTCCAGGCGTCCGAACCGGATTCTCGACCGCCGCCGCTGTCTTTTTCACCCCCAAATGCCCCGCCAATCTCGGCGCCTGACGTGCCAATGTTGACGTTGGCGATCCCGCAATCTGAGCCGGCTGGACTCATGAACAGCTCAGCTTCTTGCAGGTTGTCGGTGAAGATGGCCGACGACAGGCCCTGGGGCACCGCATTGTGGGCAGCGATGGCCGCATCTAGCTCCAAATACGGGACGATGTAGAGCAGGGGGGCGAAGCACTCTTGGTGCATGATGTCCGTCTGCTGAGGCATGAGCATCAGCGCTGGTTCAAAGTACGCGCCGCCCTTGACGGCTTGGACCTCGCGACCTCCGCACAGCTGCGCGCCGCCTTGAGCTGCGGCGCGTCCGAGCGTGTCGATGAAGAGGTCAGCCGCTGCGGGTGACACCAAGGGGCCCACGTGACACTGCGCGTCAAATGGGTCCCCCACGCGCAGCGACGCATAGGCCCCAATGAGCGCCGCCCGGACCTCTGCGAGGCGCGTTTGTTGGACAAATAGGCGGCGCAGGCTGGTGCAGCGTTGCCCTGCTGTCCCAACGGCAGAAAAGACGATGGCGCGCACGGCGAGCGGCACATTGGCGTGCTCGGTCACAATCAGCGCGTTGTTGCCGCCGAGCTCCAGCAGGCTGCGACCCAAGCGGCGGGCCACACGCTCACCTACCGCGCGCCCCATGCGTGTGGAACCGGTCGCTGAGATGAGCGCCAAGCGCCGGTCGTCAGCCATATACTCCGCGAGTTCTGCTCCGCCCACGCACACCTGACTGACATGCTCAAAAGCTGAACCAAGCTCTGCTGCGGCTTGGGTAATGAGCTCCTGACAGGCCAGGGCGCAGTAGGGCGTCTGCGGGGACGGTTTCCAGACCACTGGGTTGCCACACACAATCGCGAGCGTTGCATTCCACGCCCACACCGCCATCGGGAAGTTGAAGGCCGAGATGACCCCCACGGGGCCCAGCGGATGCCATTGTTCCATCATGCGGTGCATGGGTCGCTCGCTCTTGATGGTGAGACCGCACAGCTGACGCGAAAGCCCAACCGCGTAGTCGCAGACATCGATCATCTCCTGCACTTCGCCGAGCGCTTCTTGGTAGATTTTTCCGCTCTCCCACGTAATGATTGCAGCCAAATCAGCCTTGTGCGTGCGCAGCCGTAACCCGAGGCGTCGAATGACCTCCCCCCGTACAGGGGCTGGGGTGACGCGCAGCTGACGAAAGGCAGCTTGGGCAACGTCGAGCATGTGATCGAGCTGGGCCTGTGAGTGGATGGGGAGCGCTTGGGTGGGCAAGCCATCCACGGGACTGCGGGGCAACAGCACCTCGCCCGGAGGATTCACGTCTGAGAAGGTGACCCCGAGCCTGGTCAAGACCTCGGCAAGACTTGACGCTTGGTTCATTTACGCGCTCCCGGGGTTATGCTGGGTGACTGGCGCACGAAACGGCGCCGCATAGGGGCTGAGCATGAAGTGATCGAGGGCAATCTCCTCCTGCGCGACGAAGCCGCGGTCCTTGTCGCCTCGGAGTAAGCGTCCCAGAAAATGCAGGTCGAGTACCGCACAGGCGGACGATGCCGTGGTGATCTGGATACCGCTCCAATCTGGACGCCACCAAGAACCAGCCAAGATGCGTCGATGTTCACTGTGTTGGACGAACTTTCCGCGTTTGCGGCCAGTGGCTGACACCAAGACCACGACTACATCCTGCTCCGTGACCGGCACCGCCTCCTCGATGATCCGCATGAGCAGCTCACGTCGCGGCCCGGCCTCGCCCAGTTTGAGATCGTGCACCAAGAAGTCCATCAAATCACGGTGGCCCGGGTAGCGAATGGTCTTGTACGTGAGATCGTTGACCTTGCCCGCGAGCGTCTCACTCAGCGTGCCCAAGCCGCCCGAGGTATTGAACGCCTCGTAACGGGCGCCATCCAGGATGAAGCGCTCGAGCCCCTCCAAAGGTAGGACTTTGGTGGGTTTGCCGTCTTTGATCGCGTCGCACAGGTTGCAATACTCGTTGATGAGCCCCTCCGTCGACCAGGTGAGGTTGTACAACATGGCATTGTTAGGCATCTGTGGTAGCGCGCCAACTCTCAGTTTGAGCGTCTCCAGTGTGTCGAAATGCGCCGCGACATCGGCGCCCAAGATGCCGACATAACCTGGGGCGAGCCCACATTGCGGCACGAACACTTGACCCCGGCGTGCGCTTTGCGACAATTTACGCACGTGATTGGTGGTGCTCACGTCCTCAGTCAGATCAAAATAGCTGGTCCCATGCCGCAGCGCAGCTTGGGCAATCTGAGGATTGTCGAAGAACTGGCAGGCCGAAATCACGGCATCTTGACCTGCCAACGCGGCGTCGAGGGCCACGGGGTCGCTGACGTCCAACTTGGTGCAGCGGATGCTCTCTGAGACCTGCGACAGCGCTGCCTCATCGCGATCAGCCAGGCTAATGTGCCAGTCTCTTCTTTGAGAGAGCAGCTCCGCGATACAGCGGCCAATGCGGCCGGCGCCAAGGACGGTCACGTAGTGCATGAAAGCTCCTGGTTTTTCGATCAAGATGGGGGATGGGTGGGTGAAGACTCCTGAGTATCGGTCCGGGCGGCGCCATCATTTGTGTTGCGGGCCGTGGTGGATTCAAAAATGTTGTTGGCGCTCTGTGCGACAAATCCGCGGTAGAGCTGGCCATCATGGCCCACGTGACGCTCCGCGAATTCGTAGTAACAGCTTGGGATCTCGTGCGTTTCTCCGCCCGAGAACTGAACGCGTCGCGGTTCCGCGCGGGTCGACGCTTGCTCGAGACAGTCTGCGCGCGTGCCTTGAATCAAGCCACCCTCGGTGTTCATGACCACGCCGTGTTCGATCAGGGCGTTCAGCAGTGTCCTTAGCCCCGGGCGCGTCGGCAAGGCGTGTACGGCGATGGTGAAGTGGTTGGCGCGAAAGCCCCACACGCTGAGCCAAGCAGCATAGGGACTGTGTTGATTGAGCCGTTCATAGTCGGCAAACGTGGGCATTTCCCATGGTCGCGCGCCGAGCAGGAGCTCCGGAAACGGCGTGAGCTGGTCGTTTGCCTGCTCTAAGGCATGCTCGAACCAGGTTCTCACCAAAAGTGGCATCTCATCCAAGAGCAGTTCACTCAAGAACACAAGCGGCAGGCGGTCATCTTCAGGGATGTAGCCGTAAGCGCGCAGATGTTTGTGAGGAAAATGATAGGCGTTGTCCCGTCGGTAACCCCAGCTCAGGAACGGGGCCTCGAACTCTTGTAGGCCCAAGCGCGGTGAGGCGATGGTCCGGAACGCAACGTGATCATTGGTTACCGCGCCAAACTTAGCCTCGACGAAATCATGGATACGCTGCGCGTTGGGCGTCACCCCTACATAGTCAGCAAACAGTCGCGAGAAGAATTCTTGCACCTGCATGACACACCCCGGTGAGGGGACCACTCCAGCGGCGATGCTGCGCACTCGATCCTGGTTCAAAACGAAGCAGGTGAGGCGTTTGGTGGAGTAGCCCCATGGAAGCGAACTATTAAAGCGTGGGCAACATCGGCCCCGATCGCATTATGACCCAGAGTCCGTCACGGTGCCACCCGCTTTGGAAGTGGGGCCGGCAAGGCTGGCAGGACGACGGGGGCGAGGCGAGCAGGTTGGTTGGGTCGTTGTCTGCGTGGTAGGGCGCTTGAGGAGGTATTTGTGGGTGACCTTGCAGTGAGTACGCGCTTTCTTTGCGTCATGATGTGCGGCCTACTTTGGTCGTGCGCGGGAGCGCCGCGGCGCTTGAGCTATTCTAGTCTAAACAGCGCCGCGATGGGTAAGAGCATGGACTACGCGGTGTACGCTCCCCCGTCGCTTGCCGATGCGGAGGTGTTGCCGTTGGTCGTCTTTCTTCACGGCGGAGGCGACGACGTGGACTGTTTGGATGAAGCCGGATTTGGTGCGCGTTTGGACCAAGCCATAGCAGCCGGTCGTGTGCCACGGGTCGTGATTGCGGTGCCTCAAGGAGACTTTGGATTTTGGGAAGATTGGGCAGATGGGACGCGCAAATACCGCAGCTGGGTGGTGGAGGAGATGCTGCCACAAGTGCAGGCAAAGTATCACACCCAGGCCTGCCCTGAGGGCTGTCACGTGATGGGCATCAGCATGGGCGGGCACGGCGCGTTGCGATTTGGCCTGAAGCGGCCGGACATGTTTTCAACGATCACGGCGCTCAGTGCACCCATCTTCGATACGGAGCAAATGTTAGAATTTAGGGAGCATTTTTGGTGGGGCCTAGTTGTGCCGGTAGGGCGCATTTGGGGCAAGAGCAAGGATCGGGCGGTGATGGCGCGTGACGACTTGTTCGTAGAGTGGTCCAAGCCGGAGGACCTCAGCGGTCGCAGGCTGCGTGTGGCGTGGGCAACAGATGATCGTAAGGAAGTGATCAAGACCAGCCAAAAATTTCACGCTCACTTGCAGGATAAGCACATTCCCCATTCCTTTGAGGTCTTTCCCGGCGATCACGAATGGGACGCCTGGATGCCTGCCTTGGAGCGGGCGCTTGGGGTGCAAGTCGGGGCGCAACCCGCACAGTGACCTCGAGTAGGAGCCGGGCATGGCGGCAGGTGCGCTGAGATATGCCCCATACCGCCCGTCGCAAAAAAAAGAGTCCGCGTGCTTTTGCACACGGACTCTTCCTCAGGGGGCTGAAGTGAACGCCCCGTGGCCCAGGCGGGGCCAATTACGGATGGTAACCCACCTCGCCATGGTCGGAGAGATCGAGACCGGTACGCTCGTCCTCTTCGTTCGGACGGAACCCACGGCAGATGGCCTTGACCACGTAAAACAGAACCACGGTGGCGAGCACGCTGTAGATCATCGTGAAGCCAATGGCCTTCAATTGCTCGAGCCACAAGCTCCTGCCCACAATGTCTTTGAGGTTGAGATCGAGGTTGGCGTTGATCTTGGGTGTCGCAAAAAAGCCGGTGAGCAAAGCACCCAAAGTGCCACCCACGCCGTGCACACCGAAGGTGTCGAGCGCGTCGTCGTAACCCAGCTTGTTCTTGAGCCAAGTGCAGGCAAAGAAGGGAATCACGCCGGCGAGCACGCCCAAAATGATGGCGGCATTCATGGTGATGAAGCCTGCCGCGGGGGTGACGACCACCAGGCCGCCCACAATGCCGGAGCACATGCCGAGGACGGTGGGCTTACCGCGGGTCAGCCATTCAACAGCGGCCCAGCTGAGCCCGCCGACCGCTGCGGCGAGGGTGGTGGAAGCAAACGCAGCCGAGGCGACGCCGTCTGCAGCAACCGCACTGCCTGCATTGAAGCCGTACCAACCCACCCACAGCATGCCGGTGCCGACCATGGTGAGCACCAAGCTGTGCGGGGGCATGGGTTCTGAACCAAAACCTACGCGCTTACCGAGCAGCAGGGCCAGCACGATTGCCGACCAACCGGAGGACATGTGGACCACGGTCCCGCCCGCGAAGTCGATGGCCTTGATGCTCGCGCTGGCGTTCCACACGCCGTTCATGAAGCCATCCACGCCCCAGACCATGTGGGCCAGCGGGAAGTACACGACAGCCATCCACAGCACCAGAAACAGCATGAGCGCGGAGTACTTGGCACGCTCAGCGATGGCACCCACGATGAGGCCAGGCGTGATGATGGCGAACATCAGCTGGTACATGGAAAATACGTTTTCCGAAACCCAAGCCGAATAGTTGGAGTTAGGGACAGCATCGACGTCCTTGAGCATCGCGAACGACATATCACCAGCGAAAGGCGAGCCGGAGGAGAAGGCGACGCTGTATCCAAACGCCCACCACAGCACAGCCACGATCCCGGAGAGGCCGAGACATTGAGCCATCACGCTGAGTACGTTTTTGGAGCGCACCAGGCCGCCGTAGAACAGCGCCAGGCCGGGCAAAGTCATGAACAGCACCAGGGCTGCACAGACCATCATCCAGCCATTGTGGCCGGGACCGGGCATCAGGTTTCCTGATGGGGGCGCCACATTGGTGATGTACGCCTCAAGGTCTTTAACACGTGCCTCTAGATCGGGGGTGGCGCCTTCCGCCGCCATTGCTGGCGAGGCCACTAGAAATATGATTGCTGCCAATAACCATGACCACATAAAGTTTTACTCTTTCCGAGCCTCGGGGGACGACACATTTCGGGGGTATGACTTCTGTCCTGAGCCCGACCGATTCGCTCGCGCCCAAGGTGCTTTGGTTAATGTTCGGAGGTGTTATGTGACTGTTTCTGAATTGTTTCGAAGGTCGGTTTTGTTGGTTCTCGTGGTCGACCAGGCACTCAACCTTTCGCTTTGGGGACGGTTCCGAGAGCCTGACCTGGTCGAAGTGTCAGGCATGACTCACGCCTAGCGTGAATAGTGGTCGGACTGACGTCCTTCAGATTGCGACTTGTTTACGGAGGCGAGCGAAGAACGAAACGCTGCGGAAAAGTTCGGCGGTGTTTCATGAAGAGGTGCAGAACTGGAGTTTGTCTGCTGGCGCCTTTCGTTGGAGCTCCCTGGGCCCGCTCGTCGGAGCGCTGGTGCTGCACGGGATGGCTGCGCTGATGCTGATTGGGGAGAGTCCAGAGCCCCCGCCAACGGCCGCGGTCTATCGGGCCGCTGGGCCGGATGCCGCGTCGTCAGCGCTGCTGCAGGAGGTGATGGTGGTGTCTGACACCGAGCACCCGTCGTCGACAGCACCTCCGCTATCGCCGCCGACAGCACGGTTCGCGTCCACCGCTGCACAGCTTTCGCCCACCGCAGCCCACGTCTCGCCGAGGGCTTCTTCTGCTGTGCATCAAGGGTCCAAGGGCTCGCCCCCTGCCGCGCCCTCCCTGGACGCAGAGGACGTTGCTTCGAACGCTTCTGTCCTGACTGTGGACGCCAGCTCGCGGGCCATGGCGGAGATCTCTGGAGTGGGGATGGGTTCGTCGCGCGAGACAAGACGCTCCAGCGCAGCAAGTGCGCTTGGTCAGGGAGGACAGAGTGCGGCTCGACGCGGGGCTGATTCTGCATCCGCTTCTGCTGGTGCTCGCGTGGCGCAGGGGGCTCGCCTGGTTCCGGCGAGCTTACGTTGCGCCGATCTGTTTCCCTACGCGGCGCGCAGTGATCGAGAAACCTTGGCGGTCGAGGTGGCGGTCAGCTCGACGGGTGGCGCGCGCACGTCGCGGATTGTAAGTGGCCATCGACACGAGGCGGTCTTTGATGCAGCGGCGCTCGCTTGCGCGCAGCGCTTGCAATTCATCCCGGCGCAAAGCACGCACGGCGCCGAAGTCGAAGGACGAGCGGTGGTGCGTCTGCGCTTTGAGCGGGCATCCTGAGTTCCGTACTCGCTTGAGCGCACGGCGCTGGCTCGAGTGGCACCCGTCGCACTTTTTCGTCGCGACAAGACGAAGCGTGACCAACAAAAGACTGCCCAGGTTGGACTGGATCCAAGCTGGGCAGCGTCAGGGGACAAGCGGTTACAGTTGAGGCGAGTCGTCAACGGCTGTGGCCAATTGCTCACCGTGGACCGCACCGGCTGGAGCTGTGATGGACTGAGCGCGTTGCCAAATCTCACGACCAACAGCGGGCTTTTCGGCGCGTACATCGACGGCAAAGCCGTGCTTGGCCTCACGGACCTTGAGCTGTGCAATCTTTCCCGATTGGGGGAACAGTGGATCGTTGGGGTGCGCAGGCTGGCCGCTTGCCACGTGGCAAGACATGACGCGTTGCAAATAAGGAGAGGTCAGACCGGGCTCTGCTTTGACGTAAAGCGAGGCGCCCAGGGTCTCATTGGGCTGCAGCGCGCGGGCCCGAAACACACGTTCCTGGATGGGATGCGCGTCGTACACCGCGCCGCCCGTATACAGTTGAGACACGACCTGATGGGCGTTGAGTTGTCCGCAATGTTCACCGCTGGCTGCTGCGCTGGATGTATTTTGGGCCCCGGCGCAACCCACGCTGAAGGACAAAGCCGTAGCGGCGATAAAGAGGGACACTGACTTGTTCTTGTTGGTTTTCATGATGTGTGAGTCTCCGTTGTGCGGATGAAAATGGTTGGTCTGATGCGACTCGAATGGATGCACACCCGGCGCGAGCATGGAGCCTGAGCGGGTGCTTGGATTTGGGTTGGCGAACGAGCTGTGGGCTCGCTCGGCGCGCCGCCGTTGGCTGCGTCTGGTGGGGACGCACGCGGCAAACGGCGCGTCCGAGTTGTGTAAGCGGCAGAGCCGCGCGCTCCAGGTTACTGTCGTCGCGCAGTGCTGCAGCTCACACGGGACTGTGGCTCAAATGAAGGGAGCGACCGTACGCACGCAGGGTGGGCGTTCCAGTCGTGCGATCCATTCATGGCGCGGTTCGGTATCGAGTAACCCGTAGCCGAACAAATTGGACCACAGGCCATGCGGCGGCTCGAAGGCCTCGCCGGGCAGCACGAAGGTTGGTTGCATGTCCTCGGCGCCGCCGTCGTTGCGCTGCTCCTTCTCCTCGCCTTCCTCGGAAGCTCCGAGCCACGAGCCGAGGTGCTCGAGGCCCGCCGCGCCGGGGGTGCTGAGGGGGACGACCTCCGCGGCAACCGCCGCAGTGACCATGGAGAAGCGACTGGTGGGCGCGGGTTGGTCCCCCATCGTGCTGCGCGGGGGCAGCCCCAGGAACACGACGTAAGCAGCCAAGGCGACCAGAAGGGCGCGCAGCGCGCATACTTCCGCCCTGAACGTAACATCTGCGGAAAAACCGCGCAAAATGCGAGTCAGAAACGTCAATGAAACACAGCGAACATGGTCCTGACCATCCACGCTGTCAAGGCCGGTACCCACTTTCTTGAGCCGCTTGCTGGGTGGGGCCGTGATAGCGTGCGTCCGAAAAGACGTGGCGGGAATAAGTCCGAACCTAACGGCGTATGAACTGGGTCCACTGATAGAGCGCACCGGGCGTGCGCTGCTCTTTGCTGGGCGGCGGCGCAGTGACGGACAAGCGGTGTTGATCAAACGCCAGGCCAGCGAGTTTCCTTCCGAGGCCGATGTCGCGCACTATAAGCGTGCCTTCAACCTCGGCAAAGCGGCGGACCCGCCCGGCGTAGTTCGTCATCTGGAGTTGGTGAGCGATGGGGCCGGAGTCGCTCTGGTCACGTTGGCGCTGCCTGGGCAAAACCTGGGGCAGCTCCTTTTGACTTCTGCGCGCCCGTCTGTGCAAAAAGCGCTGGAGCTGGGGCTCGCGCTCACCCGTGAGGCACAGAGAATTCACGCGCTTTTGCTCATCCATGGCAACATCGAGCCCAAGAACATCATCGTCGATGCACAGGGGCAGGTCGCGCTCATCGATTTTGCCGCAGCCGCGCGCCTGTCCCAGCTCAATGAGAGCATTGGCACCACCAGTCAAAGTGAGATCGACCTCGGCTATTGTGCGCCGGAGCGAACAGGTCGCACCAATCGCACCGTCGATACCCGAGCCGATTTGTATGCCATCGGCATCAATCTGTTCTTATTGCTCACGGGTCGTCTCCCTTTTGAAGAGCGCGACGACTTGGCACTCATTCATGCGCACATGGCTCGCACCCCAGA
>Ga0315910_10002306_pt1 | contig 16900 bp, 16 predicted proteins | sample EdamamesoilMG_FD_204470 | JGI IMG/M metagenome (GOLD analysis project Ga0315910, IMG submission 204470) | Garden soil microbial communities collected in Santa Monica, California, United States - Edamame soil | ecosystem: Environmental > Terrestrial > Soil > Garden | place: USA: California... | reverse complement strand
CGAGGGCTATCTCGAGTTCCTCGGCCGTCCCTGGGCGCAGAACTGGGAAAAATTCTTCGAGCAGGGCTGGGAGCGGCCGGCGGCCGCCGAATAGGGCCCGTCGCGAGGGACGGACGGATTCCGACGCTCGCCGCTGGCGACGGGGCCACTTGTCAAGTCGGTATTTTCAACGGCGTCGCAGCCGCGTCGCGGTCGATACAATCGCCCGATGAGCGGATGCTGCCTGTCGTTCAGACGTTTCGCGGCCTGTTTCGCCGCCGGTTTCGCAGGCTGCCTCGCCGCCTGCTCGCCGCCCGGGCCAGCCGCACCGCCGGTGCCGACCGAGCCCGCGGCCGGCGTCACGCAGCCCGAGGGCTGGGACGGCGAGCTCACGCTCGCCCTGCCCGTCGATCTCAATCCGGACCCGCACATCCTCGAGTTCGAGCTCGACGCCCGCGTCGCCGAGGTCGAAATCGCGCCCGGCCAGTCGGTATCCGCCTGGACCTACAACGGCAGCGTGCCGGGCCCGCTGATCCGGGCCCAGGTCGGCGACCGCGTCATCGTGCACTTCACCAACCACCTGCCCGAGGCGACGACGATCCACTGGCACGGCCTGCGCGTACCGAACGCGATGGACGGCGCGCCGGGGCACACGCAGGAGCCGATCGCGCCCGGGGCGAGCTTTCACTACGAATTCACCGTCGATGACGCGGGCACGTACTGGTATCACCCGCACCTCGATTCCTCGGCGCAGGTCGGCTGGGGACTCTACGGAGCCATCCTCGTCGAGGACCCGGCCGATCCCGACGCTTTCGGTGACGACCTGGTGCTCGTGCTGTCCGACTTGAGCGTCGACGAGGCGGGCGCGCTGCTGCCCGCGGACAATGGCGGCGAGTTCGGCGACCTCTTCGGCCGCGAAGGCAGCGTGCTGCTCGTCAACGGCCGGATCCTGCCGACGCTGAAGGCGCGCGTCGGCAAGCCGCAGCGCTGGCGCGTGATCAACGCGGCCCGGGCGCGCTACTACAACATCCGGATGCCGGGGCATCTCCTGACGCGGCTCGGCGGCGACAACGGGCTCGCGGCGCGCTCCGAGGAGCTCTACAGCATCGTCGTCGTGCCCGGCGAGCGCGCCGACTTCGTCTTCACGCCGCAGGGCGAGCCAGGCGTGGCGGAGATCCTGCAGTGGGTCCCCGTCGAGCGCGGCTTCGGCACGGTCTTCAACCGCCCACGCGAGCCGATGCTCAATGTCGAGATCGTGGACTTGCCGGCCGTCCTGCCCGAGCCGATTCCGCGGGAGCTTCGCCGGATCGACCCGATCGACGTGAGCGGCGCGGCCGAGCAGCGCATCGAGCTGACGATCGTCACGGATTCCGATGGCGCCGTCGTCATGGGCATCAACGGCGACCCGTCATGGGAGGCCGAGCCGCTGCACGCGCAGGTCGGCGAGACGCAGATCTGGCGCATCGGCAACCAGACGGACTTTTCGCATCCCTTCCACCTGCACGGCTACTTCTTCCAGGTGCTGGACGATGCGCGCATACCCGAATGGAAGGACACGGTGAACGTGCCGACGGCGTCCGAGCTCGCGATCGCGGTGCGCTTCGACGATCGGCCAGGCATGTGGATGTTCCACTGCCACATCCTCGACCATGCGGAGTCGGGGATGATGGGGCATCTCATGGTCGGGGAGCACTGAGCCCCGAATCGTTCAGACCCGTCTTCGCAACTTGTCGAGCTGGTACTTCCAGCGGCGAAACTCGACCGGATCGCCGCCGCGGTCGGGATGATGGCGCTGGCACATGCGCCGCGCCTCGAGAATCTCCTCGTGATTCGCCTCGACGAGCGTGTAGCCCAGCGCGCGGATCTCGGCATCGCTCAGGATCCGCACCTTGGTTTCGACGCCATCGAGCGGCACGTACTTGAGCGGGCCGCGGATGCTGAAGCGCCAGTGGTGATTGCGCGCCGGTCGTCGTCGCAAGCGTCGATTCTCCGTCCGGGAACGGGGCACGCTACACTGGCCGGCGGGTATCCGCAATGACGGAAGTTCGCTTTCTCACAGGGGGATCGCTGATGAATGCCAGGAAGAACAGGGGCCCGGTCGTCGCGGCCGCCTTCGCGGCCTTGCTCGCCGCCGGAACCCTCCACGCCCAATCCGCCGACCTGCTCCAGCGCCAGATCGACCGCGCCGAGATCGGGGAGCTCGTTGCGCTCTACGTGCACGCGCTCGATACGCTCGATGCCGACGCCTACGCGAGCGTCTTCACCGAGGACGCCGTCTACGAGACACCGATGGGCATCTACGAGGGCCGCGCCGCGATCCGCAAGATCGTCACCGACCTGCAGGAGAACCGGGCGCGCGCCGAGGCGAACGGCACAGAGCCGCTCGCGCTCTATCACGTCATGAGCAATTCCTCGATCGAGCTCATCGACGCGGACGAGGCACGGCACAAGTCCTACGCGCAGACGGTCAGCGCGCGCGAGGGCGGCCAGTTCGTCGTCGGCTTCATGGGGCGCTACGAGGACGTGATCGTCAAGCGCGACGGGCGCTGGCAGATCCTGTCGCGGAAGCTCGTTACTTTCGTGCGCTGAAGGAGATGGCGATGAATCCCGATCTGACACGGCATCCGATCCACCTCGGCCGCGGAGCGACTGCGATCCGACAACCCGAGTTCACCGGCATGGAGTGGTACGGGGCGTATGCGGAACGGCACGCGAGCGACGGCACCGAAGGGCGCCTCGTCTCCATGTTCACCTTCGACGCGCCCTGGGAAGGCTGGGAGGTGCACCCGAACGGTCACGAGGTCGTGATCTGCACGGCGGGCGAGATCACGCTCATCCAGGAGATCGAGGGAAAGGAAAAGCGCACGACCTTGCGGCCGGGCGAGTACGCGATCAATCCGCCGGGTGTCTGGCATACCGCGGATGTGAACGGGCGGGCAACGGCCATCTTCATCACCGCGGGAGCGGGAACGCAGGGAAGGCCGCGCAGGACCTGAGGGCCCTAGAACTCGCGCAAGCGGAATTCGACCGAATAGTTGTCGTCCGCGCGCGAGAGAATCTCGAGGGAACCCAGGAGCCGCGCGCCGGCATCGTTCTGCCGGCTCCAGGTGCCGCCCGCGCCGTGGCGGCCGGACCAGGTCGAGTCGGGCGCCCAGCCCTGCTCGACGAGCTGCGCGCCCAGCGCGTCGATGAGCTCGCGCGGGGAATCCTCGCTGACGAACTGCGTCGACGTGCGGAAGTCGCGACCCGAACCGCCGCCGCTGGTACCGGAGTTCGGCTGCGAGCTGCCGGCCGGGAAGCGGAGCGTCGGCATCTGGTCGTTGCCCGCAAGCGCGATCGGGGGCGCTCCAAGGCTCGCAGCGCGGCAGCTTCCCTGGGCGGCCTGCCCCGTCCAGGTCAGATTGATATAGCGCGTGCCGTCGACATCGCGCACGGTCAGGCTGCCGGGCCGGTTGGCCAGGCAGAGCTCCGCGCCGGGAACGCGGACACTTCCGCCGAATACGAAAGGCGAGATGCGCGGCGCGGATGATGGGGCCACCGTCCAGCCAGCGGCAACGAGCGGATCGATCAGCACGGTCCGTGCCTCCGCAACCGGCAATCCGGTCTTGAACGCGGCGGTCATGCGCATCTCGCCCGCAATCACGCCGATCCATTCGACGCCCGGCGGAAGGGCGACGTCGGCAAGCTCCCGCGGAATCGCCGCGGTGATCGGTATATCGTTGTTGGTCGTCGTCGGCGCGACGATGCTGCGGACGAGGTCGGGGCCGAGGCACTCGTAGAGGTCCTGGCTCAGGGCCGTCACAGTCCAGAGGGAACCAACGGCGAAAGCGGTCAGCTTCTTCATTGTCGTTCTCACTGGCTCAAATCCGTGATGCGGAAGGTCACTTCGTAGACCGCCGCGGTGCGCGCCGCGACCTCGACCGTCGCCATGAGCTCGCGTTCGGGCTCCGGGGCACGCGTCCACGTGGATCCAGCAGTCAGCGCGCCGCTCCAGCTCGAGTCGGCGGTCCAACCCGCGGCGCCGAGCTGGGCGCCGAGGAACTCGGCAAGCTGGCCGTGCGGCATTGCAATGCTGACCTGCGCCGTGTTGGAACGCGAGGCCGATCCGGAGCTGCTGCCCATCGGGCGGGCGACGATTTCGTTGCCGGTCGCGGGGTCGGGCGGGAAACGCAGGGCCGGCATGAACTGATCGAGGTCACCCTGGGCGCGCAAGGCCCCGATGGAACGGGCACTGGCCAGAAGGCCGGAGGGACCTGCGCACACACCGCCGCCCTGTGCATCGCGAATGTGAAAATTCACGTAGCTCGTACCCTCGATGAAGCGCGAGCCGACCGACAGGTTCCGGCCGTCGAGGCAGAGCATGGTCATGACCGACGGCACCGGCGATGTCGGCGAACCTTCATAGTAGACCGGGGCGCGCTCACCGCCTTGCACTTCCCAGCCGTCCGCTTCGAGCGCGCTCAGGGCCGCCTCGTGCGCTTCGGGAGTCGACTGGTCGGCCTTGAAGGCAACCGTCGTCTCCCGCGCACCGACGGAGCTTGCTATCAGCTCGAAGTTGGGCGGCGCATCGATGCCGTCCATCGCTTCCGGCAAGGTTCTCGTGACGACCGCGTCGCCAACGCCCGTGATGCCGCTGCGTGCGAGTCCTTGCAGGACGTCCGGGTGCAGGCAGGACAGCAGGTCCTGGGCGAGCAGCGCGGGGCTGCTCAATGAAAACACCAAGGCGACAGAGAGCTTGCGCATAGTCCCCCCGAGTGCAATGGGCCGAGGCTGGCCGGGCATTTCTAGCACAGGGGCGATCCCGGTGCTATAAAGATTCAGCAACTACCTGCTCCGCTCGTCTGTCGTTACCGTAACCACTCGCCTTTTCCGGAGGAGTGCCGATGAGTCGCAGAACGCTGATCCTGCTGCCGGCCGCCCTGCTCTGCCTGCCCGCGTCCGGCGCCGACCTGCTGCAGTGCGTGAACCCCGACGTTCGCCAGGGACTTCTCTTCATCGTACCGGGCGACCCGGAACCCGACATCACCGACGAGATGCCGGCGCAGATTGCCGCGATCCCGCGACCCGAGGGACTGACCTGGATCGCGGCTTCGCTTCGGAGCTCCGGTGTCGTGGGGGCTTTCCGGACCGACGACGAGCCCCAGGTGGCCGTCGACGCGGCGATCGCGGCACTCATCCCGGAGGGGTGGATTCCGGATGGCTCGTTCGCGTCGTCGCGCAGCCCTTTCGCTTCGCCCGCGATCGATGTATCGCAGACGCTCTGCCGGGACGGCGATCTGCGCTCCGTCAGCGCGCGCCAGAGCGACGGCGTCACCTATCTGACTTACAACGTGCCCCGCAACGCGGAACGGACCGTCTGTCAGACGGGTCCGGGACCCGGCGGCTCGCCCTTCGGCCGCCCGAGTGGCGGACCCTTCGGCGGGCCGGCGCCCGGGGCAACGGGCGTTGCCGCCCTCGTGCCGGCGCTCGAATTCACGACGCTCGATCCGACCGCGATTCCGCGCAACGGCGGCGGTGGCGGAGTCGGGGGCTCCTTCAGCCGCACGACGACAATCCGCATCGGCGCCGAACTCGGTGCGGTCGCGGGACATGTGGAAGCACAGCTCGACGCCCAGGGCTGGGAGCGCGACGCCGAGTGGTCCGGTAGCGCGACGGCCGGCTCGACCTGGACGCGAAGCATGGAGGGCGGACAGCTCGCCGCGCTTGCCGTCGACGTCCTGGATCGCGGCAGTTCATCGTATGAGATCGCAATCCGCCTCACCGAGTTGCGCCAGGGAGGGATCGAGCGATGAGCAAGACCGTCACCGCCCTCGCCGGCGCTTTGCTGAGCTTCACGGCGCAGGGCCAGGATCTTCTCGAATGCGTCAGCCCCGACGTGACGCGCTCGCTGCTGATGACGACGCGCGACGCGCCCGATTACCTCGTCACGGGCACGATGCCGGCCGCGCTCGCGGACTTCGAGACACCCGCGGGATTCACGTGGGTCGGCAGCCGCGTCACGGGCTTCGACGTCAAGGCGACCTGGAAAAGCAATCTCGACCCGCTCGCGGCGCAGCAGGCGTTCAACGCCGCGCTGACAGCCGACGGCTTTGCGACCTGGAACAGCGGCGACGGCAGCGGCTTCGAGCTCTCGAGCCCGCCGCTGATGACGGCCGCCTGCCGCGACGCGACGATGGGGATTCTGATCGTGCGCGATGTTGGCGGCGCGCGTTACCTCACGCTCTCGATACCCGAGAGGACCGAAACGCGGACCTGCGCCGAGCATATGGAGCCCGTGGTGGCGCCGTCCGGCTCGCGGGGATTCCAGCTGATTCCGCTGCTCGTGCCGCCTCCGGACGTCCGGATCTCGGGCCGGCCGGGCGCGTTGCCCACGGGAACGGGAAGCGGCTCGAACGACGTCTACACGAGATCGATCGAGGTGGAAGGCATCGCCTCGATGAGCGGCCTCGCGGCACTGCTCGGCGATCAGGTGCGCGATCAGGGCTGGGTCAACGATGCCGCGTGGAGCGGTACGCATTCCGCAGGATCCACCTGGGTCCGCACGCTCGACGACGGCCAGCGGCTCGCGGGCAAGCTCACGGTGCAGAGCATCGGCAGCGGCTATCACGAGCTGTCGTTCATGCTGACGACGCTCGACCCGACGCAACTCGCGCGCTAGACGCGCCACTCGCCCATTGCCGCGCCAGACGCTCGCGCCGGCCGCTAGCGCGGCGCGCCGAGGAAATGGACGCTGAAGAGCCCCGCCTGGTCCGTCCACGCCTTCTCATGCCGCCAGCCGGCTGCCGCGGCGAGATCGGCGAAACCCTCGACCGAATACTTGTGCGAATACTCGGTCACGATGCGCTCGCCGGCCTTGAACTCGATCGATTCGCCGGCGAGCGTCGCCGTCTGCCGCTTGAGCGCGATCAGCCGCATCTCGATCCGGTCGAGCTTCGAGTCGTAGACAGCCTCGTGCCCGAACTGCTCCGGCCGGAAGTCCGCGCCGAAGCCGTGATTCAGATGATGCAGGGCATTGCGGTTGAACTCGGCGGTGATGCCGCCCGCGTCGTTGTAGGCCGCGGCGACGGTCTCCGGGCTCTTGATGAGGTCGACGCCGATCAGCATGGCGCCGCCGGGACCCGCGGTCGTTCGCATGCGCGCGAGCAGCTCGAGCGCGTCGGATCGCGCGAAATTGCCGATCGTCGAGCCCGCGAAGAAGATCAGGTTGCGCTTCGGCGCGACGGGAAGCAGCGGCAACTCGAACGGCTGCGTGAAGTCGGCGACGACGGGCTCGATGCGCAAGCTGGGAAAGTCGCGCCGCAACGCGAGCGCCTGGAGGCGCAGATACTCTCCGGAGATCTCGACGGGCACGTAGGCGGCCGGCTTCTCAAGACGCCGGAGCAGCGCACGCGCCTTCGCGCCGGAGCCCGCGCCGAGCTCGATGACGACAGCCCGGGGTCCGACGCGTGCCGCGATCTCGCCCAGGTTCTCGCGCATGATCCGCGCCTCGGTGCGGGTCGGGTAGTACTCGGGCAGCTCGCAGATCCGCGCGAAGAGCTCCGAGCCCCGTCGGTCGTAGAAGTATTTCGGCGAGATCCGTTTCTGCGGCGCCTTGAGCCCGGCGAGGATCTCCGCGATGCTGCCTTCCGTGGCGGCAGCGGCGCTCATCGATCGCGTGCCAGCCTGAAGCCGAGAAACTGCCAGCGATCGCGCGGATAGAAGAAGCTCCGGTAGCTCGCGCGAAGATGCGACTGCCAGGTCGCGCAGGAACCGCCGCGCACGACCATCTGGCCCGACATGAACTTGCCGTTGTACTCGCCGAGCGCGCCGGGGAGCGGCCGGAAACCCGGATAGGCGACGTAAGGCGAGGACGTCCACTCCCAGACATCGCCCCAGAGCTGCCGCAGCCCGCGACCGTTGCCGCTGCCGACGGGTTGCGCGGGCAACGGTCGAAAGGTGCCGCCGTCGAGCAGGTTGCCGTGAACCGGCGTGCCCGCCGCGGCGGTTTCCCACTCGGCCTCGAGCGGCAAACGGGCGTCGGCCCAGCGCGCATAGGCATCGGCCTCGAAATAGCTGACATGGGCAACGGGGGCGTCTTCCTCGATGTCCCGCCAGCCACCGAGGGTGAACTCGCGCGCCAGGTCTTCCGACCAGTAGAGCGGCCGCTCGAGCGCGCCGGACTCCACGAGCGACCAGCCGTCGGCGAGCCAGAGGCGCGGGTCGCGATAGCCGCCGTCCTGGATGAACCGCCGGTACTCGGAGTTCGTCACGAGCCGGTTGCCGAGCTCGAAATCCTGGAGCAGGAGCTCATGCCGCGGGGTCTCGTTGTCGAAACAGAAAGGCGCGTCGGGCCCCGCGCCGATGCGCACCCGCCCGCCCTGGAGCGACACGAACGCAAAACCCGGATGCGCCGTCTCGCGCGCCGCCTGCAACGCGAGATAGGCCGGCGCCAGCGGGTTCGAGAAGAACACGTGCTTGATATCGGCCAGAAGCAGCTCCTGGTGCTGCTCCTCATGATGGATGCCGAGCGTGACCCTCTTCGCGACTTCGGGCTCGTCGCCGACCGTCTCGATGAGCTTCTCCATCGCCTCGTCGACGTGCCTGCGCCAGGCCAGCACCAGGCGAAAGGACGGTCGGGACAGCACCCCGCGTCGCTCCCGCGGATGCATCGGTCCGACGCCGTAGTAATAGGAATTGAAGATCTGGCCGAAGCGCTCGTCGAAGGGCTCGTAGCCCTGGAGCCAGGGCTTGAGGCAGAAGGTTTCGAAGAACCAGGTGACGTGGGCGATGTGCCATTTCGTCGGACTGACTTCGGGTAGCGTCTGGATGACGCAGTCCTCCGGATCTAGCGGAGCGATCAGCTCGATCGTCGCGCGTCGCGCCCTCACGTAGTCATTTGCCAGTTGCTCCCGCCCGCGGGCGGCGCGTATCACACTCTGCACAGTCACTCCCCCGTTACCAGCCAGACGGTATTACCGACATCGTCGGCCACGAGGAGACCTCCCTCCCCCGTGACTGCGACGCCGGTCGGCCGGCCCGCGGCCTCGCCGTCGTCGTTGACGAATCCCGTGAGCACGTCGCGCGGCAGCCCGGAGGGCCGCCCGTTCACGAACGGCACGAAGATGACGCGATAGCCGCTCCGGGGCTTCCGGTTCCACGAGCCGTGCTGGGCGACGAACGCCCCGTCGCGAAATCCCTCGGGCAGCGCGCGGCCGGTGCCGAAAGCGAGGCCGAGCGACGCCGTGTGCGAGCCGAGCGCGTAGTCCGGCACGATCGCCTGGGCGACGAGCTCGGGACGCTGCGGCGAGACGCGCAGGTCGACGTGAGCGCCGAAGTAGCTGTACGGCCAGCCGTAGAAGCCGCCCTCGCGCACGCGCGTCATGTAGTCGGGCACGAGGTCGCCGCCGAGCTCGTCGCGCTCGTTGACGGTCGTCCAGAGCTCGCCGGTCACGGGCTCCCAGGCGAGGCCATTGGGATTGCGCAATCCCGAGGCGAACACCCGCGTATGGCCGCTCGCCGGATCGATCTCGAGGATCGCCGCGCGGCGCTCCTCCTTTTCCATGCCGTTCTCGCCGATATTGCTGTTCGAGCCGACAGTCACGTAGAGCCGCAAGCCATCGCGGCTCGCGATGACGTTCTTCGTCCAGTGGTGGTTGAGCTCGCCAGCCGGGAGGTCCGCGACTTTCGTGCCTGGCACCGCGATCGCAAGGTCGCCCTTGCGGTAGGGAAAGCGGACGAGCGCGTCCGTGTTGGCGACATACAGCTCGTCGCCCACGAGAACCATTCCGAACGGCGAATTCAGATTCTCGATGAAGGGATTCCGGACTTCGGCCTGACCGTCGCCGTCTGCATCGCGGAGCAGCGTGATCCGGTTGGCGCTGGGGACATCCGCCCCGGCGCGCTTGATCATCCGGGCCATCATCCAGCCGCGCAGTCCGCCGGCGCCCTCGCCCGGTGGGCGGTTCGTCTCGGCGACGAGAACGTCACCATTCGGCAACACATGCAGCCAGCGCGGGTGGTCGAGGCCGCTTGCAAAGGCGACAACCGCGAGGCCCTCGGCCGGCCGCGGCGCGGCACCCGCGGCCCAGCCGGTGGCGCGGGCGACGTTGACGGTTGGCACGAGCGAAGGGTTCGGCTCCGGCAGCTCCGGTGCAGGGCCGGTCCCGCGGTCGATCCCGGTGTCGGCGCTGTTGCCGCAGCCCACCACGAGCACCAGCGCGCACGCAGACAGTAGTCTCTTCATATCGCCCGCTGATGCAATTGATGTGCCACGGATTCACGCACAACGGCGCCGCGACCACGCCGCCGAACACCGGCGATGACGAGGCGGAACGCGACGTCTGCCAACAGCGACGCTCGTCGATGAGACAGACGACATCGAGACGACGGCAGTCGCAAGAAGACCAACGGAAACACGCTGGACGTGTGCGCCGATCGCTGCACGCGTGTCGGCGGCGAGTGCTGGCATGGCGCTTGCAGCCAGACAAGTGAGACACGGGTCACACAGGCGATAGCAAGACTTGGGCATCTTCGAAGAAACTGGAAACGACAATGGAGCGCCACGGCAGCGCGGGACCGCTCGCGAGGAGCTCAGTGCCGCGATACGCGCGCGACGCGCGATACTTTTCGTCGGCGCCGGCGTGTCGGCGCATCTCGGGCTCCCCTCGTACCGGGACCTTCTGTCGCGGCTCGCGGAGGATCTCGGGTACACGGGCGATGCCTTCGTCGAATTGAGCAGCGACTTTCCCGCGCTGACGGAGTTCTACCGCCTCGAGAAGAAGTCCCTCGATTCGCTGCTCCACGGAATGCGGCGGGCCTGGGACGTTCCCGACGACGTGCTGCGGGAGTCCCGGGTGTACTCGCTGCTCGTCGAGCTCGAATTCCCGCTGATCTACACGACGAACTACGATCATCTGCTCGAGCGCGCGTTTGCGCTGCGCGGCCGGCGCTTCAACAAGGTCGTCACCGCGCGCGACATCGCCGAAATCGACGCCGGGCTGCCGACGATCGTCAAGCTCCACGGCGATCTCGACGATCCGGGCTCGCTCGTGATCGCCGAGACCGACTACTTCCGGCGCCTCGCGCTCGAGGAGCCGCTCGACGTGAAATTGCTCGCGGATGCGCTCGGCAGACCGATGCTCTTCGTCGGCTACAGTTTCGCGGACGTGAGCCTCAGGCTCCTGCTGTATCGCATGCGCTCGGTCTGGCGCGCGTCGGGGGATGCCCTGCTGCAGCCGCGCTCCTACATCTTCATGAGCCGCCCGAACGCCGCCGAGGAACGCGTGCTCGAGTCCTGGGGCATCGTACCCCTCGTCGGCGACCACGCCGACGAGAACGAGGCGCTACGGTCTTTCCTCGAGCGGCTGCGGTAGTCCGGCCGGCCGCGGGAGATCCACGAGCTCGGCCTTGCGCGTCGCGAGCCGCTCGCCGAGCGCGTCCAGGTCCAAGCGGGACCGGCGTGCCTTCGCGAACAGGCCGCCGCGCTTCTCCTCTTCCTTGACGTGATGCTTGATCATTTCCGAGAGCACCGTCACGCGCGCCGCGAAATAGTCGTCATCGGCGCCCGAGGATTCGATCTCGGCGATGAGCCGCTTCGCGCCTTCGTGCTCGATCTCGGCCTCGTGATGGAGCTTCTCGTCACCCGTCGCCTCGAGGTAGGCGGGATAGAAGATCTCCTCCTCGATCGTCGTGTGCGCCTCGAGCGCGGCGCAGATCCGGGCGGCAAGCTCCTGCCGGCGCACGCTCGAGCCCGACTTCTCGAACTGCCCGAACCACCGCTCGACCTCGCGGTGATCGGCCTTGAGGAGCGCGATCGCGTCAGGCTTCGAGGCCCTGCCGTTGCGCGCGCTGCCCACCTTCGAGCTGCCGTTCCGCCTGGAGCCGCCGTTCCGTTTGCTCGCGCTCGTCCTGCTCACGCTCGTCCGCAGCATGCGCGCCGCCCTGCGTCGTCTTCGCGATGTCGTCCGTCCCGACTTCCGTGCCATTGTCAGTTTCCTCCGGTGGTTGTGCGAGCCACAACCGATGCACGTCCTGTGCCAAAGGCGCCGCGCGCCTCGGCGACCGATTGCGTGATCTCGGCGCCGAACAGCAGTATCAGCGAAGCGTAGTAGACCCAGATCATGAAGACGACCACCGAGCCCGCCGCGCCGAACGACGAGGCGACGGTGGTCTGGCCGAGATAGAGACCGATTACGTACTTGCCGGCGATGAAGAGCGCCGCTGTCAGCAGCGCGCCATGCCAGACATCGCGCCACGCAATGCGCGCATCGGGCAGGTACTTGAACATCAACGCGATCAGGAGCGTCGCGATCCCGAAGGAGATCGCGATGTCGAGCGCCGCCCAGAACAGCGCGGCCGCGGCCAGCCGGTCGTCGAGATAGCCGTGCAGCGAGGCCAGCACGGCGCTCACGATCAGCGACACCATGAGCAGGAAGCCGATGCTGAGGACGAGGGCGAACGACAGGAGGCGCTGCTTGATGAAGGTCGCAAGCGCATTGCCGGGCTTGGCTTCGACGCGCCAGACGCGATTCAGCGCGGCCTGCAGTTGCGCAAACACGGTCGTCGCGCCGACGATCATGAGGCTCGCGCCGAGCGCGAGCTGCCAGGCGCTTCGCTCCGCGCTTCCGGCGTTCTCGATCACCGTCCGCGTCACGGCCGCGCCCTCCTCGCCGACGAGCGCCTGCATCTGCGCGATGAGCTCGTTCGCGACGCGACCGTCGGAAAAGAACAGGCCCGCGATCGCGACCGCGATCAGGATCAGGGGCGCCATTGAGAGGAGCGAGTAATAGGCGAGCGCCGCCGCGAGCTGCAGCGCGCCGTCGGCGAAGAAGCGGCGGGTCGCCCGCCAGAGCACACGAAATCCGCGCCGGATCATTCCTTGTACGAGGCAAGGGTCGTGCCATATTTGAGTAAAGGTCGTGCAATCGCTGCCCGGTCGGCCGTTCTGGCATACCGCTTGCATCGAAGGGGTATGCGGCGCGGCAACAAAGTGCTCCTGGTTTCCCTGGCGGTCGTGGCCATCGTGGCGGTCGCCGCCCGCGCCGCGGCACCCGAGATCGTCGAGCGCTACGTGAACCGCGAGCTTGCCGACATGGGCGAATATCGCGGCAGCATCGCCGAGGTCGATCTGCACCTGCTGCGCGGCGGCTACGCGATCCGCGACCTGCAGATCGTGAAAGTGGGTTCCGAGGCCGACGTGCCCTTCGTCACGATGCCGCGCATGGACCTGACGCTCGAATGGGGGTCCTTGTTCCGCGGCCACGTCGTCGGCGAGGCGGTCATGCACGCGCCCGTGCTGAACGCCGTGCAGTCCGAGTCGACCGAGGAGAAGCAGCTCGGCACGGGCGTCAACTGGCCCCAGGAGATCCGCGATCTCTTCCCGTTCAAGCTCAACTTCGTCGAGATCCGCGACGGCTTCGTGACCTTCCTCGCACCCGGCATCTCGACCGAGAACTCGATGACGATCCACGAGTTCGACCTCAGGCTCTACAACCTCACGAACGTCCAGGAGACCGATGAGCTCGCGTTCGCGGACATCGAGCTCAATGGCTGGATCATGGGCGACACGCCGCTCGTCCTTGCCGGCGAGATCGATCCGAACGCCGAGCTGCCGACCTTCGACATCGATCTCTCGATCGAGGGCGGCGACCTCGTCGACTACAACCCGTGGCTCCGCGAGTTCCTCAAGGTCGACGCACAGGCCGGCACGTTCTCGATGTACTCCGAGCTCGCCGCCGCCGAGGGCGGGTTCGAAGGCTACGTCCGGCCGATCCTCGAGGATCCGGACATCTTCGATACCGAAACGGATGACGACGGCCCGTTCCGCAAGGTCTGGGAAGGCCTGGTCGGGCTGGCGTCGAAGATCCTCGAGAACCGCGCGGAGAACCAGGTCGCGACGCAGATTCCGCTGCGCGGCGAGATCGAGAACCCGGATGCCGGCGTGCTCGCCGCTATCGTGAATCTCATGCGCAACGCTTTCGTCGCCGCCTTCGCCCATTCGCTCGAAGGCACGATCACGCTGCGCGATGTCGCGGGCGACGTGCGCTGCCTCGACGGCGCGGCCGGGGACGACGAGTGCGAGGACGATGGCGAGGAACGTCGCGACCGGAACGAAGACGAAAGCGACAGCGGCGACGACGACGGCCGGGACCGGAACGACGATGAAAGCGACGCCGGCGACGACGACAGACGCGGCCGCGACGACGGCGACGATAGCGAACGCAGCGACGACGACAGCGGCGACAACGACAGCCCCCGGGCGCGCGGCTGACATGCAAAGCTTTTCCTGCGATGCCTGCGGTGGGGCGCTCTACTTCGAGAACGACACCTGCCTCGGCTGCGGCAGCACCGTGGGTTTCCGGCCGGACCGGCTCGCGATGACGACCGTGGCCGCTGCCGAGTCCGCCGGCCTCGGCCGCTGCGACAACTGGCTCGCGCACGCCGCGTGCAACTGGTACACGGACGGCAACGACGGCGGACGCGAGGGCGGCAAGGGGTACTGCGTTTCCTGCCGCCTCGACGAGGCCGTGCCCGATCTCGCCGATGCGAAACAGCGCGCGCTCTGGATCGACACCGAGCGCGCCAAGCGGCGCCTGCTGTTCACGCTGCTCGAGCTCGCCCTGCCGCTCGGCGCCTTCGGCGACCGGCAGGCCTTGCGCTTCCGGCTGGGGGCGCGAGCCAACGGCGGCGAGGAGCCCGTCTACACCGGGCACGCCGACGGCTGCCTGACGATCAACGTCGCCGAGGCCGACGACGCGCACCGGGAGTCACAGCGCCTGCAGTTGAACGAGCGCTACCGCACGATGCTCGGCCACTTGCGTCACGAGATCGGACACTACTACTGGTACCGGCTCGTCGACGGCAGCGCCAACCTGCCCGCGTTTCGCGAGGTCTTCGGCGACGAGACCGCCGACTATGCCGAGGCGCAGCGCCGGCATTACGAGCAGGGGCCGGCCGAGCGCTGGGAAGATTCCTTCGTCAGCGCCTACGCGAGCATGCATCCCTGGGAAGACTTCGCGGAAAGCTTCGCGCACTACGTCCACATCCTCGACACGCTCGAGACGGCGAGCGCCTCCCAGGTCGCGATCGGCGGTCGCGGGCTCAAGTCGCCGCTGCCGCTCGCGGCCGGCCGGCCGTTCGCCGAGGTGCTCGCGGACTGGGCGCCGCTGACGGTCTGCCTCAATCAGCTGAACCGCAGCATGGGCATGCCGGACGCCTATCCCTTCGTGATCGCCCTCCCGATCGTCCGCAAGCTCGAGCTCGTGCACGAGATTTGCCTGCGCGCGACGGCGGAGCGCGAAGCGCCGGAGCGGCTCGCCGGTTCGGGCTAGCCGGCCACTCCGGCCGCGCGCGGCGGCTCGGACAGCACCGCCTCGACGGCCGCGCGCGCGGCGGGTTTCGTGAGATGCCGGTCGAAGCCGGCTTCCCTCGTGCGGCGCTTGTGATCCTCCTGCCCGAAGCCCGTCAGCGCGATGAGCATGGCGCCTCCGCCCCAGGGCTGCTCGCGGATGCGGCGCGCGACCTCGTAACCATCCATCTCCGGCATCTTGAGATCGAGAAACGCGATGTCGGGCTGCTGCGTATCGGCGATCCGGAGCGCGTCGGCCCCGTTCAGGGCGAGGCGCACGTCGTTGTCCCCCAGCGTCTGCAGGAGCATGCAGAGCGTCTCGGCCGCATCCTTGTTGTCGTCGACGACGAGCACGCGGCGGCCGCGCGACCGCGGATGCGCGCCCGCGCCGCTGGTCGCGACCAGTTCCGCCGTCACCCCTTCCGTTGCCATCTCCGTTGCCGTTGCCAGGCGGATCGTGAACCGGCTGCCGCGGTTGTCGCCGTCGCTCTCGACGCCGATCGTGCCGCCGTGCATCTCGACCAGGGACTTCGCGAGCGTGAGACCGATGCCGAGACCGACGTTGCGCCCGGCACGCGCGTTATCGCCCTGGTAGAACATCTCGAACACCCGCGGGAGGATGTCATCCGGGATACCGATGCCGTTGTCCTCGACGGCGATGACCGCCTCGGCATTTTCCCGCTTCGCCGTCAGCGAGATGCGGCCGCCCCTCGGCGTATAGCGCACGGCGTTGTTGAGCAGGTTGCCGAGCGCCTGCGTGAGCCGCGCGGAATCCCCTTCGACGACAATCGGCTCGGGCGTCACGTTCAGCGACAGCTCGTGGCCCGCACGATCGACGATCGGCCGCACGGCCGCCACCGAATCCCGGATCACGTCCTGGAGCATGACTCGCGCCCTGGTGAGCTTCAGCCGGCCGCCGCTGATGCGGGACACCTCGAGCAGATCGTCGACGAGGCGCACGAGCTGTTGCGTCTGCCGGCCGATCGTTGCCGCGACTTTCTCGACCATGTCCGGATCGTCGGCCGCCATCTTGAGGACGTCGACGCCCGCGACGATCGGCGCGAGCGGATTGCGAAGCTCGTGCGCGAGCAGGGCGAGGAACTCGTCCTTGCGCCGATCCGCGAGACGGAGCTTGTCCTCGGCGCGCTTGCGGTCGGTGATGTCGATCAGCGCGAGCACGACTCCCTCGACCACGTTCCGCGGCGAGTGATACGGCAGCATCCGCGCAACGTACCAGCGGCCCTCCGCGCTCTCCACCTCGCGCTCGCGCGGTTCGACGTTGGCGATGACGGCCAGCGCATCCTCGTGCAGCCCGTCGTAGCGCAGCCCGTGCGTCAGGTCCGACAGCGGCCGGCCGCGGTCGCCGGACCGCACGTGGAACAGCTCCCCGAGCTGCGGCGTGAAACGGACGATCCTGAGCTCGCGATCGAGGAACAGCATGGCGATGCCCGTCGATGCGAGCAGGTGCTTCAGGTCTCCCGAGAGCTGTCCGAGCTCCGCGATCCGCCGCCGGTTGTCCGCATCGAGCGCGACCAGCTCCTCGTTCGCGGCCTGGAGCTCCTCCTTCGAGGACTCGAGCTCCTCGAGAATCGACCT
>Ga0315910_10002305_pt1 | contig 16913 bp, 16 predicted proteins | sample EdamamesoilMG_FD_204470 | JGI IMG/M metagenome (GOLD analysis project Ga0315910, IMG submission 204470) | Garden soil microbial communities collected in Santa Monica, California, United States - Edamame soil | ecosystem: Environmental > Terrestrial > Soil > Garden | place: USA: California... | reverse complement strand
CGAACAGCACCACCGGCATCGGCTTGCGCATCTTCTTCGTCTGCACCAGCGTCACCACCTCCATGAGCTCGTCCAGCGTGCCGAAGCCGCCGGGAAACACGATCACGGCCTTGGCCAGGTACGCGAACCAGAACTTGCGCATGAAGAAGTAGTGGAAGTGGAAGCCCAGCTCGCGCGTGAGGAAGAGGTTGTCGCTTTGCTCGTGCGGCAGGTCGATGCCGAGCCCGATCGATATGCCCTTGGCGTCCGACGCGCCGCGGTTTGCGGCTTCCATGATGCCCGGACCGCCGCCGCTGCAGACGACGAAGCGATGGTTCATCTCCGGCGGTAGCGCCTTCGACCACTGCGTGAGGCGCAACGCCAGTTGGCGCGCCGCGTCGTACCAGCGGTTGCCCTCCTCGAAGCGCGCCGAGCCGAAGAACACGATCGTGTCCTCGATGCCGTGCTTGTCGAAGCGGCTGCGCGGCTCCAGGTACTCGGCAAGGATGCGCAGCGCGCGCGCATCCTTGCTGTTGATGAACTCCTGATTGCGGTAGGCCTTGACCCGTTTACCCACGGCCAGCCTTGAACGCGGGCTTCATCCGCGTCCTTCAAACGGCATTTTGGTCGCCTTGATGGTAAGGAACAGCACGTTCGTCTCGATCGGGAAGCTGGCCATGTGAAGCACCGCTGCGCCGACGTGGGCGACATCCATCAGCGGCTCCGGCTTGATCGTGCCGTCGGCCTGCGGCACGCCGTTGGCCATGCGCGCCGCCATCTCGGTGAGCGCGTTGCCGACGTCCACCTGGCCGACCGCGATGTCGTACTTGCGGCCGTCGAGCGCGCCGGTCTTGGTGAGGCCGGTGACCGCGTGCTTGGTGGCGGTGTAGGCGACCGAACCGGGCCGCGGCGCGTGCGCGGAAATCGAGCCGTTGTTGATGATGCGCCCGCCGCGCGGGCTCTGGTCCTTCATCACCTTGAAGGCTTCCTGCATGCAGATGAACATGCCGGTGAGGTTGATGTCGACCACGTTCTGCCACTTCTCCAGGCTGAGTTCCTCGAGCGAGGTGCCCGGAGCGTTCACGCCGGCGTTGTTGAACAGCACGTCGACGCGGCCCCATTTGCCCTTGACCGCGGCGAACAGCGCCTTGACCGAATCCTGCTTGGAGACGTCGGTCGGCACGCACAGCGCGCGCTCGCCGGCGCCCGATTCCTGCGCGGTCTTCTCCAGCGCATCCTTGCGCCGCCCGGCCAGCGCGACGCGCCAGCCCGCCTTGAGGAAGGCCAGCGCGGTCGCCTTGCCGATGCCGCTGCCGGCGCCCGTGATGATTGCGATCCTGTTTTCCATGCCTGCGCCCTTTCAAAAGAGCGCGCATGGTAACGCATCCGGGCGCGCAGTCCGCCCCGCCGGTCAGCCCTGCCGGTCAACCCTTCTGGCCGCGCTCCTGGCGCTGCTCCTCGCGCTGTTCGCGGCGGTCCTGGCGCTGCTCCTGGCGTTGCTCCTGCCGTTCTGCGCGCGGCGTTTGCGGTGCCGCTGCCGCCGGCATGCGCTGCTGCTGCTGGGGTTGCGCCACGGGTGCCGGCGCACGCTGTTGCGCCTGCGCCTTGGGCGGCGCCTGGCGCGTTTCGCGCTGCTCTGTACGTCGGTCCACGTTCTTTGTCGGCGCTTTTTCTTCGCGGCGCTCGACGCGTCGCTCGTCGCGCGCGGGCGCGGCGGGTTGGGCCTGCGGTTGCGGGGCAGGCCGGGTTTGCGGCTGCGGCTGCGCTTGCGGTTGCGGCGCGGGCCGGGTTTGCGGCTGCGGTTGCGCATTGCGCCGTTCCTGTCCGCGAGTGTCGCGCTTTTCTTCGCGTTGCGCATCGCGGCGTTCCACTTGCGCGCTCGCGTAGCGCTGCTTTACTTCGGGGGCGCGGTATTCCACCTGGCGGCGGTGGTGCGGGTCGTGCTGCCAGCGCCCGCGTTCGACCACCACCGTGCGATTCACCACTGTGCGATTCACGACCACCACCGGCGGGCGGTAGTAGTAGGCGGTCGGATGGACCACGCGCACGTGGCGCTGGTGCCAGTCGAAGTTGCCGAAGAAGAAGCCCACAGACACGCTGACCGGCGCGCCCCACCACAGGCCGACGGAAACGGCCGAATGATAGGGGCGGACATAGCCCGGCCAGGGCGCCCAGACCACCGGCTGGTACGCAGGCCACCACCATGTGCCGTACACCACGAGCGGGTCGTAGTAGGGCACGTACACCACCTGCGGCGAGGCCGGCTGCACGATGATGGTCCGGCCCTGCTGCTCAACGTGGATCTGCGAATCGGAGCGCAGGTTGCCCGCCGCATGCGCGCGCTGCCGCAACACCTGCACCTCTTCCATCACCTGAGGCTCCTGCGCGAGGAAGGCGTCGCCCAGCGAGCGCGTCCACTCCAGTTGCTCGTCCATGCGCTGCAATATCTGCGGGAAGGCAACCAGCGACTTGACGCTCGGGTCCCAGTCCTCGTTCTGCACTGCGCGCACGGCCGCGTCACCCTTCAGGCCGGGGTTGGCGCGTGTCCAGCGCGCGGCCTCCACGACCTCGATCGGGTAGGTCGAGGCCATCAGGATCTGCGACAGCAGCGGGTCGGGATAGAGCGCGATTGGCGCGAGCATCTGGTCGAGCTCGGCCTGCGAGTAGTTGCGCTGTGCCTGCGCCTGGGCCTGGGCCTGTGCGTGCAGCGGCACGATGGCGAGCGGCGCGGCGGACAATGCGGCGACCAGCGCGGCGAGAATCGTTTTCCTGGCATTCATCGTCATGGCGGCTCCTTTTTTGCCTATGACGATTGGACAGCGATCAGCCTGACATTTCTGCAAGGAATTGAAACAGGATGTAATCGTCGCCGTCACCTGACGGCGACGCTTTTTTTTACTCCACCTTGGCGCCGGACTCGCGAATCACGCGCTCCCACATCGGCGCCTCGACCTTGATTTCCGCGGCGAACGCCTCGGGCGAGGCCGATGGCGCCGCGTCCATGCCCTGCAGCGCGATCTTGTCGCGCACCTCGGGCTTGGCGAGGCCCTTGGCCGCGGCGGCGTGCAGGCGGCGCACGATTTCCATCGGCGTGCCGGCGGGCGCGTACAGTCCGAACCAGAAAGTCGATTCGAAGCCGGTCACGCCCGCGTCGTCCGAGCCCGGGATGCCGGGAATCGACGGCGAATTCTTGCGCATGCTGATCATCAGCGGCCGCATGCGCCCGCCCTTGATGAAGCCCATGACGGTGGGCGAGGTGGCGAACATGACCTGCGTGTCGCCCGCGATCAGCGATTGCGAGGCGGGGCCGCCGCCCTTGAACTGGATGGTGCTGAACTTGATGCCAGCGGAAGACTCGAAGCCGACCCCAGCGAGGTGGGGTGCCGAGCCGACACCCGCGGAGGCAAGGAACAGCTTGCCCGGATTCGCCTTGGCGTAGGCGATCAGTTCCTTCGCGCTCTTGAAGGGGGTGTCGTTGTTCACCACCAGCACGGTGGCGCCGTTGGCGATGCGGCAGATCGGTATGAAGTCCTTGTCGTCGTAGCGCAGCTCCTTGTACAGGTTCTTGTTGATCGCGTGGTTGCCCTGGTTGAGCAGCGTGTAGCCGTCGGGCGCGGACTTGGCGACGAACTCGGAGGCGATCGAGCCGCCCGCGCCGGGCCTGTTCTCGACGATGATGGTGGTGCCGAGGTCCTTGCCCAGCTCGTCGGCGATCAGGCGCGTGGTGAAGTCGCCCGAGCCGCCGGGCGGGTAGCCGACCACGAGGCGTATGGGTTTGACTGGGTAGGTTTGCGAAAAGGCTGGAACGGAAAATAGAAAGGCGAGAACGAAAGCCAAAATCCTCATGACTTATCTCCCCCTGAACTCCGGAATGCGTTTTTCCATGAAGGCCTTGCGGCCCTCCTTGTGGTCTTCGCTCGCGAAGCAGGCCTCGACCATTTTCATGGCGTGCGCGAGGTCGCGGTCCTTCTCGTCCTTCTGCCACTGCTGGACCGCGTACTTGGCGGCGGCCACGGTGAGCGGCGCGTTCTCCGACACCTGCTTCGTGTAGGCGGCGACTTCCTTGCCGAGTTCCGCGACCGGCACCACCTTGCTGACGAAGCCCATGCGCAGCGCCTCCTTCGCGTCGAACTTGCGCGCCGACATGAAGATGTCGACCGTGTTCGCCGCGCCCAGCACGTTCATGAAGCGGCGCACGCCCGCCGGGCTGTAGCCCAGGCCCAGGCGCGCCGCCGGCATGCGGAAGATCGAATCCTCGGAGCAGATGCGCAGGTCGCAGGCGGCCGCGAAGCCCAGGCCGCCGCCGATGCAGATGCCACGTATGCGCGCGACCACCGGCTTGGAGCAGTTCATCGGCGCGACGTAGGCCTGCTCGACCGCCTTGTTGTATTCGATCTGCGCTTCCACGGTGCCGCGCAGCTTCTCGAACTGCGAGATGTCGGCCCCGGAGATGAACGCCTTCTCGCCGTCGCCCGCGCACACGATGACGCGCACCGCCGGGTCGGCGTCCAGTTGCGCGAACACCCTGGGCACCGCGTGCCACATGTCGTAGGTCATGGCGTTCATCTTCGGCGGGTTGGAGAACACCACCGTCGCCACGCCGCCGTCGATGGAGGTTTTCAGTTCGGCCATTACACGATTCCTTTGCTTTTGAAGCCCTTTACGTCTTCGGCGGAAAATCCAAGTTCGCCCAACACCTCATCCGTATGCTCGCCGCGCTCGGGCGAGGCGGTCGCGAGACGCGCCGGCGTGCGCGAGAGCTTCACTGGCTGGTTGATGAGGCCCAGCTTGCCGAGGCGCGGATGGGCGACTTCCGCCCGTACCTGCATGTGCTTCACCTGCGGGTCGGCGAACACTTCGTCCATGCGGTAGATGGGGCCGCAGGGCACGCCGCCTTTGTTCATGATCTCGACCCACTCGGCGCTGGTTTTCGTTTTCAGACTGCGCGTCATCGCCTCGTTCAGCGCCTTGCGGTTCTTCGCGCGGCCTTCCGCGGAGTTGAAATCCGGGTGGTCGAGCAGGTCGGGCCGGCCGATCGCCTCGCAGACGACGCCCCACATCTTGGTGCCCGCGGCGGCGACATTGATGTGGCCGTCCTTCGTTGCATAGGCCGAGGTCGGCATGCTGGTCGGATGGTCGTTGCCGACCTGCTCCGGCACTTCGCCCGACATGGTGTAGCGCGCCGCCTGGAAGTCGAGCAACTGGATGCCCGCCTGCAGCAGGTTGGACTGGACCCACTGGCCCTCGCCGGAGGTTTCGCGCTCGAGCAGCGCGGTCATGATGCCGAGCGCGGCGAGCAGGCCGGCGCCGACGTCGGCCACGGCGCAGCCGACGCGCATCGGACCTTCGCCGGGCCTGCCGGTCACCGACATGATGCCGGAGAGGCCCTGGGCGATCTGGTCGAAGCCGGGCCGCGCGCGGTAGGGTCCGTCCTGGCCGAAGCCCGAGATGCTCGCGAGGATGATGCGCTTGTTGACCTTGCGCAGCGACGCGTAGTCGATGCCGAGGCGGTCCTTGACGTCCGGGCGGTAGTTCTCCACCACCACGTCGGCGGTCTTCACCAGCTTCATGAAGATGTCCTTGCCGGCCGGGGCCTTGAGGTCGAGCGTGATCGAGCGCTTGTTGCGGTGCAGGTTCTGGAAATCGGATCCTTCACGCGGCCCGCCCAGGTCCTCGGAGGCGGTGTTCTCGATCTTGATGACGTCGGCGCCGAAGTCGGCGAACTGGCGCACGCAGGTCGGGCCGGCACGCACGCGCGTGAGGTCGAGGATGCGCAGCTTCGAGAGGGCGGGAGAGGCGGTGATGGCGGGCATGGGGGCGCCATGATCGGATTTGGCCCCGGGCATGTCAATGGCGCGGGCCTGTAGAATCGCAGCCGATCCCATGAGCGAAGACGGGCACAGTTCCCGGACGCGCGCCGCCGAGCCGATCGTCGCCGCCTACCGCGAGCGCATTCTCTATGCGCTGGCGATCATCGCCACCGTGGTGCTGCTGCCGTTCTCGATCGGCAACTTCGTCAAGGGCTACCCGCTGATCGGCGCGGTGTCGATGGCGGTGGTGCTGATTTTCGTCGCCGACGCGGTCGCGATCTACCTGCGCCGCCGGCTGCCGGTGCCGATTCCGATCGCCTTCGTCGTCATCATGATCGCGCTGGTGATCGCGATCTGGGGGCGCGGCCTGCTGGGCATCTTCTGGACCTTCCCGGCGATCCTGCTGTTCCACTTCGTGCTCGAGCGCCGCCTCGCCAACCTGTTCAACCTCACGCTGGTCGCGCTGGTGGGCGGGGTCGCGTTCTACACGCTGGACACCGACGTCGCGCTGCGCATCGTGGCCGGCCAGCTGCTGACCATCGTCTTCACCAACATTTTCTCGTACGTCGTTGAAGCCGAGCAGAAAAAGGAGACCGAGCAGCGCCGGCGCCTCGGGCTGCTGGTGCGCGCCACCAATGCCGGTTTCTTCCAGTGGGACCGGGCGAGCGACGAGCGCGTGTATTCCGGCCGCCTGAAGGAGATGCTCGGCTACGCGCCGGACGCCGACACCTCGGCCTGGCCGCCGCTGCCCGAATTCATGCACCCGGACGACCGCGAGCGGCGCGTGAGCCGTTTCCAGGAGGGCGCGCGCCAGATCGCGCAGCCCGGAGTGCAGCGCCTGGCGACGGGAGGCGACTTCCGCCTGCGGCACGCCAACGGCGAGTACCTCTGGGTGCACGCGCAGGGGCTGTTCATCCACGACGATGACGGGCGCGTGGCGCGCTACATCGCCTCGCTGGTGGACGTCAGCGAGCGCTACCGGCAGCAGCAGGACCTGCGCCGCTCGCACAACCAGATCGAGGTGCAGGCCCAGCAGCTGCGCGACCAGAATGCCGCGCTGCGCGACGCGATCCGCGTGCGCGAGGAAGTCGAACGCATCGCGCGCCATGACCTGAAGACGCCGCTGAACAGCATCCTCGCCGCGCTGCGCCAGCTGCGCGAGCAGCGCAAGCCCGACGCGCGCGAGCGCGATCTGCTCGGCATGGTCGAAGGCGCGGCCTACCGCGTGCTGGATCTCGTCAACCTGTCGGTCGACATCTACCGCATGGAGCAGGGGGCCTACCGCTTCAGCCCGCGCGCGGTCGACCTGACCGCGCTCGCCGAAAGCGTGGCGCGCGACGTGCGCGCGCACGCCGACACCAAGGGCGTGCACATCGAGATGCGCGTGGAAGGCGGGCCCGCGGACACGCAGCGCGCCTATGCCTGGGCCGAGGAAATGCTGTGCTATTCGGTGATCGCCAACCTGCTGAAGAACGCCGTGGAGGCTTCGCCCGACGGCGCCACGGTGCGCATCGAATTCAGCCAGGCCGGCGGCCAGGCCGTGCTGCGCATGCGCAACGACGGCGTGGTGCCGGTCTCGGTGCGCCGCAGCTTCTTCGAGAAATACGCCACCTACGGCAAGGTCGGCGGCTCCGGCCTGGGCACCTATTCGGCGCGCCTGATGGCGCGCGTGCAGCAGGGCGAACTGTCGATGCATACCTCCGACGAGGAGGGCACGGTGCTCGAGCTGCGCCTGCCCGCGCTCCCGGAGGGCGCGGCGCCGGTGCTGCACGGCGCGCAGGGCGTGGCGGCGCCGGCCACCGTCCACGACGCGCGTCCGCTGCCGGAACTGCGCGTGCTGTTGGTGGACGACGACGAGTTCAACGTTGCTTTCGTGCGCAGCGGCCTGCCGAGCCCGCCGCTGCAAGTGGTGACGGCGATCAATGGGCGCGCCGCAGTCGCCGCGGCGCGCGCGGATCCGCCCGACGTGGTGTTCATGGACCTGGAGATGCCGGTGATGAACGGCTTCGAGGCGATCGGCCGCATTCGCGCGCTGGAAGTCGAGGCCGGCCGCGCGCCCTGCAAGATGATCGCCTTCTCGTCCTACGACGACGATGCGATCCGCCGGCGCTGCGTCGAGGCGGGCTTCGATGCCTACCTCAGCAAGCCGGCGCCGCGCGAGCGCATCCACGACATCCTGCATGCGGTCGCCGACGGCCGCGCGCTGCCCGAGCCGGTGCACCCGCGCAAGCCACGGCCGAGCGGTCCGGATGACCCGGTGGACGTGGATCTGGACCTGCTCGGCGCGCTGCCGAGGTTCGTGGAGACGCGCACCGTGCTGATCGAGGAGTTGCGCGCCGCGCTGCTCGCGGGCGGCCGCGACGCGGTGCTGCGGCTCGCGCACAAGCTTGCCGGCAGCCTCGCGCTGTATCGCTTCGAGTGGGCGGCGGACGAAAGCCGCGCGATCCGCCAGGCGGCCGCCGACGGCGGCGACCTCGCCTCTCTGGCCGAACGCTGCGAGGCGCTGCGGCGCCACCTCGGCGCCTTCAAACTACGCGACAGGAGGGATGATGGCCGTGCGCCGCAAGCTGCTGCTGGTCGATGACGACGAGGCGATCATCGAGTTCCTGAACGTCAAGCTCGGCGGGGAGTTCGACCTGATGGCGACCGGCGCGCCCGAGAAGGTGCTGCCGCTCGCGCTCGACGGCCAGCCCGACCTGGTGCTGTGCGACATCGACCTGCCCGGCATGGACGGCGGCGACATCTCGGCGGCCCTGTTCGCCAATCCGCAGACGCGCGGCATCCCGGTGATATTCCTGACCGCGCTGGTGACGCCCGAAGACCTGGCGGCGCAAGGCAACCAACTCGCCGGCCGCGCCGCCATCTCCAAGCAATCGCCGATCGAGGACATCGCGGCGCGCATCCGCGCGAGCTTGGCATGATGGATCGTCAATGAACCGGCGCGAGGCGGCGCTGGCTCTGCCGACCCTGGCCGCAGCAGCGATGCTGCCAGGCGCTGCCCGCCCACAGAGCACGGCACGCCCGCGCCGTATCGGCCTGCTGCTCCTTGCCTCGCAGAAGTCGGTCGCGTCGGTCCTTGACGGCTTCCGCGCCAATCTGCTCGAGTTGGGCTACGTTGACGGTCGCGATATCAGCCTGGAGATCCACTCCGCCGAAGGCAATGCCGAGCGCCTGCCCGGGCTTGCCGCGCAGCTGGTCGCGCGCAAGGTGGATATCATCGTCACGGGCGGTGGCAACGTCTCCACACTCGCGGCGCGCAATGCGACGACCTCGATCCCGATCGTCATGACCAGCAGCTTCAACGCCGTGGAGGCGGGTCTGGTGCAGAGCCTCGGGCGGCCTGGCGGCAACATTACAGGGCTGACGGTGCCGCTGGAGTTGGGCTTCAAGCAGATCCAGCTGCTGCGCGAAATTCTTCCTTCGCTCTCGCGGGTCGCAGTCCTCGTGCGCCACGACCCGGCGATGACCCAGATTCGCGAGCAGGCGGTGGCGATGACCCAGCAGATGATGCAAATTGCGCTGCAGTTATTCGAAGCGCGCTCGCCGGATGACATACCTCGAACGCTGGAGTCCGTGCGCGCCGCGAAGCCCGACGCGCTAATTGTCTCGCCGGATCCCCTCGTGTACCAGCAGCGCGAGCAGATCCTGCGCTTTACGCGTGCGGTGCGGATCGCCGACATGTATTCCGCACCGGACATCGTCGATGAGGGTGGTCTGGTCGCCTACAGCCCGTCGGTACGCGACATCTACCGTGGCGTGGCGCGCTTCGTAGACCGGCTCTTGAAGGGCGCCAAGCCCGCCGAACTGCCGGTGGAACAGCCGACGATTTACGAACTGGCGATCAATCGGAAGACCGCCAACGCGCTGGGCCTGAAAATCCCGCAGGCGATCCTAGTGCGCGCTAACCGGGTAGTGGAGTAACGCGGTCGCCGATCCAGGAGACTCTCCAATCGCTCAGGCTTTACGGCCCTCGCGCCATGCGTCCAGGCTCCAGGCGCCCGCGCCCGAAAACACGAAATACAGGAACGTGAAGCAGTACAGCACGGCGAGTTCGCCCTTGTTCAGCAGCGGCAAGAGCACGTTGCCCTGGCTCGCGTGCGCCATGAAGTAGGCCACCGCCATGAAGCCGCTGAGCAGGAACGCCACCTGCCGCGTGAACAGGCCAACCAGCAGCAGCGCGCCGCCGAACACTTCGAGGATGCCGGCCAGACCGACCATCGACATGAGCTGCAGCCCGTCGAACATCGCGACATGCGGCACGCCGAAGAGCTTTGCGGTTCCGTGCGGAATAAACAGATACGCGGTGACCATGCGCAGCGCGGCCAGCGCGCGCGGCCGCCAGCTTTCGAGAAAGACGCCGTCGACTGTCATGTCATTTTCTCCCGGAGTGGGCCCGCATGTGGACGTTCAGACAATTCTCCGCTCTGGTAATCGTGAATCGCCTGCTCGATTTCTTCGCGCGTGTTCATCACGAACGGGCCGTACTGCACAATCGGCTCCTTGATCGGTTTCGCGGCGAGCACGAGAAAACGTGCGCCGTTGGCGCCGGCTTTCACTTCGACGGTGTCGCCGTCACCGAGCACGCCGCCCTGGTGCGCCTTCAGCACGCGGTCTTCGACTTCAACGCTGCCTTCGAACGGGTAGAGATAAACGGTCCTGTCCTTGATCTCCTGGACGAAAACTTTGTTGGCAGGCAAAGCAACGTCCCAGTAGATCGGGTCCGTGCTTCCGCCGGTGACCGCGCCTGAAGTGCCGTCAAAGACGCCCGCAACCACTTTCACCTTCACCCCATCTCGCTCCACGACGGGAATCTCCTCCGCCTGGATGTCGCGGTAGCCCGCGGGTTTCATTTTTTCCTTCGCCGGCAGGTTGATCCACAGCTGGAAGCCGCGCATGCGGCCGTTTTCCTGCTGCGGCATTTCGGAATGGATGATGCCGCGGCCCGCGGTCATCCATTGCACGCCGCCGCTTTTCAGGTTGCCGCGGTTGCCGAGATGATCTTCATGCAGCATATGGCCGTCGAGCAGGTAGGTGACCGTCTCGAAGCCGCGGTGCGGATGCGAAGGGAAGCCCGCCACGTAGTCGTCCGGATTCTCCGACGAAAAAGCGTCGAGCATCAAGAACGGATCCGCACGCAGGTGATTCGCGCCGCCCAGGCTGCGGATCAGCTTGACGCCCGCGCCGTCGGAGGCGGGTTGCCCTTGCACGATTTGTTTGAGGTTTCGAGTCGTCATGGTTTTTCCAGTCAGGAAAATGCGACAACTTCCCTTTCAATCAAGTTCCCGATCCTGCTCCTGGCCTTCGCCAGCGCGGCGGTCTTGCTCGCGTCGCCCATCGCCAAGCCTTCTGCATAGACGAACTGCACATCCGTCATGCCGAGGAAGGCGAGGAAGTCGCGTATGTAGGTTGACTGCGTGTCCGCGGTCTGCCCGTCGCGCGCCTTGCCCACATAGATGCCTCCGCGCGTCGCAAACACGTACACCTTCTTGCCGGTGAGCAGGCCGACCGGGCCTTTCTCGGTGTAGCGGAAGGTCACGCCGGCGCGCGCGATGTGGTCGAACCAGGCCTTCAGCATCGAAGGCACGCCGAAGTTGTACATCGGCAGGCCGAGCACGATCACCTCCGCCTGCCTGAGTTCATCGATCAGGCCATCCGAGTAGGCGACGACCTGGTTTTGCTCCGGCGTTCTTTTTTCCTTTGCGGTCGTAAATGCGACAAACCGTTCCCCGGTCAGATGCGGCACGGGTTCCCTGGCGAGATCGCGCACGATCACCTTGTCGGCATCCAGCTGCGCGACGAACTCGTTCGCCAGCCGGGTGGATTGGCCCTCGTTGGAGAGGATGCTTGCATTCAGTTGGAGGATGGTTTTCATGCCTTCATTAAACTATTCGACAGGTCGATGATAAATAGGGAAAATATGCTCATATAAATCTAAATAGTTGATATATGAACGTCACCCTGGATCAATGGAAGGCCCTTATTTCTGTCGTTGATTCAGGCGGTTATGAGAAAGCCGCCGAGCTTCTGCACAAGAGCCAGTCCTCGGTCACCTATGCCGTCCAGAAGCTGCAATCCCAGCTCGGCGTGAAGGCGTTCGAAGTGAAGGGGCGCAAGGCCGTGCTGACGCCGACGGGCGAGTTCCTCTACCGCCGCGCGCAGGCGCTGGTGGAGGAGGCCGCGGCTACCGAGCGCGCGGCGAAGAAACTCTCCGCGGGCTGGGAAGCCGAAATCGGTATCGCGGTGGAAGTCGCGTTCCCGACCTGGCTGCTGCTGCAATGCCTGGATGCGTTCGGCAGGGAAAGCCCGCACACGCGCGTCGAGGTCATCGAATCGGTCCTTGGCGGCACCGCGGAAGCCTTGCTGACGGGGCAGGCACAGCTCGCGGTCGTCGGCCTCCTGCCGCAGGGCTTCGTCGGCGACCTGCTGATGCCGATCCGCTTCGTGCCGGCAGCGCACCCGGAGCATGCGCTGCACAAGCTCGGCCGGGCGGTGACGATGCAGGACCTGCGTGCGCACCGCCAGCTGGTGGTGCGTGAATCTGGGACGCGGCGCGCGACCAAGCCGCGCCTGGAAGCCGCGCAACGCTGGACGGTAAGCAACATGTCGACCTCGATCGAGGCGTCGGGCAAGGGCTACGGTTACGGCTGGTACCCCGAATACCGCATCCGCGACGAAATTGCAGCGGGAATGCTCAAGCCCCTGCCCATGCGCGAGGGCGGCGAAAGTTTCGCCCAGCTCTACCTGGTGTTCGCGGACCGCGACGCTGCGGGGCCCGGCGTGCTGCGGCTTGCCGCTATCATGCGGGAGATGGCTAGCGCGGCCTGCACCAAGGAGAAAGGGCGGAAATGAAGTCCTGGTTCATCACGAGCGGCAAGGACGCCACCGCGGTCGAACTGCGCGAGGTCGCGCAGCCCGAACCGAAGGTGGGCGAAGTACTGGTGAAGCTGCGCGCCGCGGGCCTGAACCGCGGCGAGTTCATCGCCGGCCACGGCCTCTCAGGCACTGCCGCGAAGGCGGGCGGCATCGAGGGCGCGGGCGAAGTCGTCAAGGTGGGCGAGGGCGTAAGCGCGTTCAAGGCGGGCGAGCGCATCATGGGGCGCGCCTCCGGCGCGTACGCGGAGTACGCGATTTTCCGCGCCGACTACGCGCTGCATGCGCCCGCGTCGCTGTCCTGGGAGGAAGCGGCCGGCGCGGGCATCGCCTACCTGACCGCCTACGACATGCTCTGGCCGGGCGGCGAGCTGCGCGCGAGCGAATGGCTGCTGGTGACCGGCGCCTCGGCGGGCGTGGGCGTGGCCTCGGTGCAGCTGGGCAAGCTGATCGGCGCGAAAGTGATCGGCACCTCCGGCTCGGCGGAGAAGCTGAAAAAGCTCGCCGCGCTTGGCCTGGATGTCGGCCTGCAGAACCGCAACGGCGGCTTCGAGAAGGCGGTGATGGAGGCGACTGGTGGCAAGGGCGTCAACCTGGTGGTGAACAACGTCGGCGGCACCGTGTTCGCCGAGTGCATCCGCTCGCTCGCCTACCGCGGGCGCCTCGCGACCGTCGGCTACGTCGACGGCGTGGTGAATGCGGATCTCGACATCCTCGCGCTGCACTCCAAGCGCCTGAAACTGTTCGGCGTATCGAACAAGCTGCGCGGCCCGGCCGAAGTGGCTGAGGGCGTGCGCGGCTTCGCGCGCGACGTGCTGCCCGCCTTCGCCAGCGGCCACCTGAAGCCGGTGGTCGACAAGGTGTTCGCCTTCGCCGAGCTGCCGCAGGCCAAGGCCTACATGGAATCCAACGCGCACCTGGGAAAGATCATTCTTCGTGCGTAGGCGGAATGCTCAGGAGGCGGCGTGAACGACATCGCGCATCCTTACCTTGGCGCCTTTTCCGGCGCCGATGCGCGCGCCTCGATCGCATTGGAGAATGACGCCTACCGGGCGCTGCCCCGTCACGGCGGTGACGCGTGGGCGATCCTCGCCGCCAAGCTCCGCGGCGTGCACTGGCGCCAGCGCATGGCCGAGCGCCTGCTGGACGACGCGGCGCTCGATCCGGCCGGCCGCGTCGAAGCGCTGCTCACGCTCGCGGTGCGCCTCGAGCCGGGGCAGGTCGAGCGCTTGCGCGCACGCACGCCGTCGGGCAATGGCGTCGCCCGGGTGCTCGCGGCGCAGGGTCAGCGCGATGCGTCCGCGCCGCACCTGCACGATCTGGCCGGTCCCGGCCTCGACCTGAAGATTGAGGTGAACCGCGAATCGCCCTGGACGTTCGCGCGTTGGAGCGAGCAGGAGGCGTTTGCCAGCTATCTTTTCGAAGGGGACGGCGTGCGCTACCGCGGCCTGCTGCTGCGCCCCGGCGACCTGATCCTGCCGAACGTCAACCTGGACGGGAACCTCGTCTACAGCGCGCTCTCGGATCCGAAAAGCTTCTGCCCGCACTCCGCGGTGTTCGTGATCTTCGAGGCGCGGGGTCGACGTTGGCCGACGGTGATCGAGACCTACGAGAAGGGCCTGCGCGCGGTGCCGCTGTGCGTGTTCCTCAATGCGCGATACATCTCCTATGCGGAGATCTACAGGCATCGGGACCTCGACGGTGCTTCGGTCGACCACGTTGCCGAGGTCGCCCGTGCCGCCCTCGACGCGGCGCGGGGCTACAACTTCAACACCCTCGACGACGATCGTGCCTACGTTTGCTGCACCCAGGTGGCGCGGCAGCTTTACCAGGATCTCGGACTGCCGGTGCCGGAGTCGTTCGGCGCCATCGTCGACCCTGGCGTGCGGGACACGATGGCCCGGCTCGACTATCCGCACCTCGACGTCTTTTTCACGCCGGTGGATTTCGTGCGCAGCGAACTGTTCGACTTCGTCGGCTGGGTGGACAACGGCCAGCCCGCGAAGCTGGTGGCCCGGGAGCTGGTGGAGCAGCGCTTTCGCGAACGCTTTTCCCGCGGCAACCTCGATCCGGAGCGCCTGCCGCTGCTGGTGCGCCTGAAGCATTTCGCCATCCGCCAGCTGCGCGCGCGCACGCTCCTCGGACGCGTCGTTTCCGTGGCGACGGGATTCGACCACATCACCCTGCCCAAGGGACCCGATCGTATCCTCGCCATCGTCGAACCGCTAGAGGCCGAGCTGGGCCGGGCGGTGCGCCGCATCCTGCCCGATGTCGAGCGGCATCTCGTCCGGTGCGACGATCTCGATCTCCAGGCCGTGCTCGCCCACCCCGGGCTCACCGCGCGCGCCGGCGCGCTCCTGCCCATGCGCTGGATCGGAAACTAGGGCGCCGTCAGCCCGTGCGCAAGCGCTCGCGTACCAGCGCGATGTGGCTGCGCAGCGAATACAGCTCGTCGGCGTAAGACAGCGGCACCGCGATCGACTCGACCTTGTTGTCGAGTGCATTGAGTTTTTCGACCAGCTCGGCGCGCGGCGCTTTTCCCTTCACCAGGTCGCGCTCGAGCTGGCGCAGGTCGCGGTACCAGCGGAAGATGCGCGAGCGGATGCGGAACTCGTAGAGCGGCGGCACCACGCGCGCGAGCGGGATCAGCACCGCGATGATCGAGAACAGCGCCACCCACATGCGGTCGACCAGGTTGGCGAGCCAGAACGGCAGGTAGCGCTGCAGCAGCGGCGGGCCGTTGCGGTAGTAACGGTCGGCCTCGCGCGCGAGCGGGAATTCGCTGCCCTGCGCGGAAGGGAACTGTCCGGGGCGCGAGATCCAGCCGCCTTTCCGGTGGATGCGGCTCGCGGCCTGCACGAACAGCTGGGCCAGCGCCGGATGCAGGTCCTCGCGCACCACCAGCGAGCAGGTCGCCGCCAGCATGTCCAGGTCGTGCGTCGGCACGTTGCGCGGGATGTCGACGACGCCGCGCGGCAGCGTCACCGCGCTGAGGAAGTTGTAGCGCCGCGCATAGGCCTCGGGTTGCGCGAATTCGTACAGCCGGATGCCGGGCGTCTGCAGCAGCATCTGCACCAGCCCCGATTCGGGCGCCGAGACCAGCGCCGCCACGTCGATCCCGCCGCCCAGCAGCGCAACCACCGCGTCGGTGAGGTCGAGATTGCTGCGCACGATGTCGTCGCGGTTCATGAGGTTGGCTTCCATCAGCCGGCCCATGACCCCGGGAATGCCGCTGCCGCGCGCGCCGGTGTTGACGCGCAGGCCCTTCAGTTGCGCGATCTCGCTGATGACGGCTTCCTTGTTGAGCTTCTTCGCCGCCTCGGTGCGGTAGAACAGCCACACCGGCTCGTAGAACATGCTGCCCAGAGACAGCAGCGGCATCTTGTCGGCTTCCTCCTCCTGCTCCGGCGTCGGTTGCGCCGGGCTCGCGCCGCCCTGCACGAACGCGATCTGCACGTCGCTTTTCGGGTCGCGCAGCAGGCGCAGGTTCTCGCGCGAGCCGGCCGAGGGCCGCAGCACCACCTCGATGCCGTGGCGCCTGAGCTCTTCCTGGTAGCGCTTGCCGAAGGATTCGTAGGCGCCCTGTCCCGAGCCGGTGGCGAGCACCACGCGCTTGGGCGGCGCGGGTTTCAAAAAGTAGTAGGCGGCCGCCAGCAGGGCCAGCGCGAGCAGGATGAAGGGCCCGGCAGTGACGAGTACTTCGCGCGCCGAGAGCAGGGTGTCGCGGATGACGCGGGGCATGGCGTCAGTGTAGCCTTGGGCAATAGGGGATGGAATGCGCGATGAAATTCATTGTTCCCGAAAGCGAAATCGAACTGACCGCGGTGCGCTCGGCCGGCGCAGGCGGGCAGAACGTGAACAAAGTCTCGAGCGCGGTGCACCTGCGCTTCGACGTTGCCGCTTCCTCGCTGCCGGACTGGCTGAAGGCGCGCCTGCTGCAGATGAAGGACCAGCGCCTGACGCGCGCGGGCGAGCTGGTGATCAAGGCCCAGCAGCACCGCAGCCAGGACATGAACCGCGCCGAGGCGCTCGCGCGCCTGCAGCAGGTGGTGGACAACGCATCGCATTTGCCGAAACCGCGCAGGGCGACGCGGCCGACGCGGGCGTCGAAGAGGAGGCGGCTGGAAGGGAAGATCCGGCGCGGCCGCATCAAGGCGCTGCGCGGGAAGGTGGAAACCGAAAACTAGTAGCGTTTACCCGTACTGAACTCGGCCTTCATGCGCGCCACCTGGCGGCGCAGCAGTTCGAGTTCGG
>Ga0315910_10002304_pt1 | contig 16913 bp, 15 predicted proteins | sample EdamamesoilMG_FD_204470 | JGI IMG/M metagenome (GOLD analysis project Ga0315910, IMG submission 204470) | Garden soil microbial communities collected in Santa Monica, California, United States - Edamame soil | ecosystem: Environmental > Terrestrial > Soil > Garden | place: USA: California... | reverse complement strand
GCCTTGTAAATAAGGGCTGAGTGTCTATCTTTGCGTTCCTTTTAAGAGAAAACGCAAGAATTGATATGAAAAAAGGCATTCATCCTGAGTATAGAGAAGTGGTTTTCTGGGATACTTCCAGCGACCATAAGTTTATCAGCCGCTCTACTTCCAACACCAAGGAAACAATCAAACACGATGATGGCAAAGAATACCCGGTTATAAAGGTCGAGGTGAGCTCTGCATCACACCCGTTCTACACCGGCAAAAAGCTGTTTGTGGATACCGCTGGTCGTGTTGAAAAATTCAAGAACAAGTATCAGAAGAAAGCATAATTACTTCCTTCTTATCATTTGAGAGAGAGAAAAAGCCTTCGGAAGCGAAGGCTTTTTTTATGCCCTTTTTGCTGTGCGCGGCAACGGAAAATTATCTGGTGTGTGCGTGTGCGAATTGTGTTGCGGCTTCGATGGCATATTCTATTTTTGAAGAATGAAATATCCAGGCACTGCATTCGGCCTTATGCGCGCTAAATCAGTACGGATGTTCCATCTGTTCCATTAAAAAATAGACTTATCAACAGATGAATGTTATCCTCTTTGACGATCCGTCAATCCGCCTCCAACTGCTGCCCCTCACCTTTACCCGACCGGTTGCTAAAATCAGGGTAGGTATTTTAACGCTGGACGAAAAGTGGAGAGGTTGGCTCGGAACAATACCTTCCTTCCAGACCGAAAAGTATCTTCAGAAAAAATTCCCACTCATATCCACAGCAGAAAACCTGCTCATTAATGGAGCGGTTTGCCCGGACGCCATGCTGGTAGCGGCCATTCAGAGCCTGCCGAAAGGTTACTTCCTGGTGAAAGACGATCACCTGATTGCTGCATCTACTCCAGACGGAGAAATGAATAATAGCAACACGCTGGTTTATCCAGGCGAAGTAACCATCATCGACCGGACCTGGAAAATTTTCAGGGAGAATGCAGCGCAGCTCAAACTCGACTTCCGGATGATTACAGCTGGCCGAAAATCGGCCGACATCGAAGATAAACACACGGTGGTGTATGGAGCCGAAAATATCTTTATTGAAGAGGGTGTGTATATCCGGTCGGCCATTTTAAATGCTGAAACCGGCCCCATCTACCTGGGCCGAAACAGCATTGTGCAGGAAGGCGCCATCATTCGCGGATCATTTGCACTCGGTGAAGGTTCGCATGTAAACATGGGCGCCAAAGTACGAGGCGATACTTCCGTGGGACCTTACTGCAAGATTGGAGGTGAAATCAGTAACTCTGTACTGTTTGGTTACAGTAACAAAGCACATGATGGTTTCCTCGGCAACTCCGTGCTGGGCGAGTGGTGCAACCTGGGCGCAGATACCAACACATCAAACCTCAAGAACAACTACGATGAGACAAAACTCTGGAACCACGCCAGCGGCAAGTTTGACAAAACCGGTTTGCAGTTCTGCGGCCTGATTATGGGCGATCATAGTAAAGCAGGTATCAACACCATGTTCAACACGGCTACGGTGGTAGATGTATGCTCCAATATTTTTGGCGAAGGATTTCCGCGCAATTACATTCCCTCTTTTGCGTGGGGTGGCCATGCGGGTTTCAGCACGTATGAACTAGCCAAAGGATTGGAAACCGCCAGGCGTGTGATGGCCCGCAGAGATGTTACGCTTACCGATGATGACACCGACATTCTGAAACACGTTTTTGAAATCACATCAACAAGCCGGGCTTGGGAAAGGTAAAATCCACACCACAAAGATTATCAATGGAAATGCTGAAGTTTCACAAAAGGCTTCGTGCAACTTTATGATTCTTTGTGATCTTTGTGCTACAACTATTGCCCGATGGAAATGAACAAATTTCAACGCATACTCTGGACCGTTAACGGCATCCTGATTTTTGGAACCTTTATACTGATTGCTTTCTTTCTTATTGACGAACTCGCGGGTTCCTGGTTTAACAGCTACTCGCCCCCGCAAGTAATTGTGGGCGAAGAACTGGAACGCGCCAAAGAAGAAGGACTGGTGTTGCAGGGATTGGAGTATGATGCTCCACTGCCTATTCATGGTTCAACTGGCTACCTGTTACCGGTATCGCTTAAAACATACGACACACCCCGACCTGAAAAAGACGGGAAAGCGATATTTAGTTACAGCTCAAAAATAAGTTCAAGCGATTACTACTATGTAGCCGATATTCTTTTTCTCAACGCCAACTTTCAAGTAACACGCACCTTACTTAACAAAAAAGCGTTTATCACTTCGTTCCGGTATCCAACAAATGATTACAACGAGTATGGCGAAATCGAAATATCTGATACTACCATGCGCCACATCACCTACCTGATTGGCTTTGAAGACTCCAGTAAAGACGATTTACTAAACGATGCCGACAACAATGATCTTTACATCAGCGACCTGAATGGCAACAACGTTGTTCAGGTTACAAAAGGTATCGATATCGAAACCTACGCTTTCCTCGACCGAAACAGAATTCTCATTCAGTACTACAAACGCGATAATCAACTGCAGGAGCACAAACGAAAATACTTTGCCCTTTACCTGATCAACGAACGAAAGCTGGAGGAATTAAATTCTCTCCATCAATCCCTAGATGATCTTGAGAAAGTATTAACGAAATAAAATTGCAGCTAACCTTTGTGATTTCTTTGTGCGCTTTGTGTAACAGCCTTTACAGGATCGAAAATCCAATACCACAAAGCTTCACCAAGAAAATCCAGAAGTTACACAAAGGGCTTTGTGTAACTTTGTGATTCTTTGTGCACTTTGTGCAACTGCATTTCGATATTAAAATGAACGCATGAAATTTTCAGCAATACCCGGATTAACCGAAACAAAAAAACTTCTTATCGATGCCGTGCGCGGAAATCATACGGCTCACGCGCAGCTTTTTGTTGGAACGGAAGGCGCCCTTAACCTGCCGCTGGCACTGGCCTTTGCCACCTACCTGCATTGCGAAAACAAAGGCGAAGACGATGCCTGTGGTGTTTGTGCTGCGTGCTCAAAGAATTTGAAATACATTCATCCCGATACGCACTTTGTCTTTCCGCTCAGCAATGTAAAGAACGACAAAGACGAAGACCGCTTCAAAGCCGAAATCACCAAAAGCTGGCGTTCATTTCTGCAGGAACAACCCTTTGGAAACCTGAACGACTGGACCAACTACTATGGAGGCGAAGACAAACAAGCATTGATTTCCCGTGAAGAAAGTCGCGAGATCATTAAAACTCTTTCACTAAAACCGTTTGAGAGTCCGGTGAAGGTAATGATCATCTGGCAACCGGAGCTGATGCACCCCTCGGCCGCCAATGGTATTTTGAAAATTCTGGAAGAACCGGCACCGCATACCTACTTCATCCTGGTGAGCAACGCAGCCGATCGCTTACTGCCCACCATCATTTCGCGCACACAGATTGTTACGGTGCCGTTGCTGCACGATGAAGAAGTGGAGCAATACCTGGTTGAAAAGCTGGCGGTGGAAGCATCCAAAGCCGGCAAGATTGTACAACTGGCCGAAGGAAACCTGAACCTTGCACAAACGCTTATCGACTCGCCCGAAGACGATAATACCAAACGCTTCACCGAGTGGATGCGCGCCTGTTACAAACGAAATTACGGATCGCTCGTGGCCATGGCCGACAGCTATCACGACCTCGATAAACTCAGTCAAAAGAACATGATGGCCTACAGCATGAACATGATGCGCGAATCCTTGCTGGCAGCTTCATCAGCCACAGCAATGAATCGAGTGCGTGGCGAAGAGCTTAAATTCGTGCAGGACTTCAGCAAAGTAATGACGCTTGAAAAAATTGAGAAGTCGGTAACATTACTGAACGATGCCACCTACCACCTGGAACGAAACGGCAGCGCCAAAATGATCTTTCTGGATTTATCGCTTAAAATTTCCAGCACCATCAATCCTTAAATTTTCAAGATAAAGGTTACGGGTTGAATGGTTTTCTTTGTTTATTCGTGCAGTCGTCCGGAACGAATAACCAATCCAGCCTTTTATGAACAAAGTGATACGCATCGGCACACGCGGCAGCAAACTGGCGCTTTGGCAAGCCGAGCACATTGCCAGCCTCATTGCCCCTTCCGGATACCAGACTGAAATCATTCCCATCGAAACACGGGGCGATAAAATACTGGACGTTACTATTTCCAAGATCGGCAGCAAAGGTGTTTTCACCGAAGAGATTGAAGCCAAACTGCTCGATCACTCCATCGACATCGCGGTGCACAGCGCCAAAGATCTTTCGTCTGATATTCCGGAAGAACTTGAACTCATTGCCTTTACCGAGCGCGAGCTGGTTAACGATGTAGTAGTAAGTCCGAATAAAAATCTCGACATCAAAAAAGACAAGATCAAAATTGGCACTTCGTCTACACGAAGGATGGCGTTTTTGAAACACTTTTATCCGAATGCCGAGCCGGTAACCATTCGCGGCAACCTGCAAACCCGGTTGTCAAAACTTCAGGCTGGCGAATGCGATGCGCTGTTGCTGGCCTATGCCGGAGTTCATCGCATGGGGTATGATGATCTGATCGTAGAAAAAATTGAAACAAGCTACTTCGTTCCACCGGTAGGGCAAGGAAGCATTGCCGTTGAATGTCACAAGAAGCTAAGCTTCGATAAAAAACAAATTATTCAAGACTGGGTAAACCATGCGGAAACGGAAGCATGCTTACGGGCCGAACGCTCCTATCTCAAAACACTACAAGGCGGTTGTAGCATTCCTGTTTTCGGTTATGCCCACATGGAGGGCGAACTCGTTTCATTAAAAGCCGGAATCATTTCGTTAGACGGACAGCAAGTAATCAAAGTAAAACGCATGGGCTCACCGGAAGATGTGAAAGAACTTGGCGAGGCCGTGGCTAATGAGGTATTGAATCTTGGTGGCGATAGAATTCTGAATGAAATAAAGCGGCAGCTTTAGTGGATTTCCTGGAACTAAAGTTCTAAGTGCTCGCTCACTTGGGCAAATGAATTATAAATCGCGATGATTTCTAATTTCTCATTAACGATGTAATACGTTGGATACACAGATACCCCCAGATCATTTACAAAATCTCTTGAATCTCCCATTTTATAATTCATCCAGGTATACCCATGCTTCGTCAAATATGAATTCCAATCTGAATAAGATGCATCTATTGAAATGCCGAGAAGTTCTACGTTGTTATCCTTTAGCTTTTTCAGATTTTTACTAATGCGGGCATGATCTTCAACACAAGGCGGGCATGCCGTAAACCAAAGATCGACAACTAAATATTTCGGGGCTGCTGGTTTAATCTTTTCCAGCTCATTTCCTCTGCTGATGAAAGTATACCTCGAAAAATCCAGCTTCGTTGTACCTATAATGCCTGTGATCTCCCGGGTTAGAAACTTATAAAAAATATGACTGGTCACAGAAGGTGGTAACTGCCTGAGCATGGTGTTGAAAACCATAAGGTTCTTCTTTTTATTCTTGTTAAGATCAACATACAACTCTGCCACTCTTAGGGAATATGCATTGTTGTTATTTTGATTAAATGATTCCAGATAAAGGGTATTCAGTGCCAGTGTATCTTTCGAGGTAAGGAGTCTTACGTACGCTTGTTGAAATTGCTGGTGATGGTAATAGATAGGTGAAGAAATTACGGTATCAATATTCAACGTATTACCAGCAATACGACCGCTAACCTGAACGTGACCTGAATCAAGCCAAATTTGAGTTTGGAAAGTCTTCTCGCCAGTATGATACCAAACGGTATACAGATCAGTTATGTCAGCATTGAATGAAAACGATAGTGTGTCCTTGTATGGAACTTTAAAGAAATGATTCTGTCCAAAATTAAAAAACGTAACCGAATCAATCTTAACGGACGATTCAATAGTAAAACCAAATTTTGACTGGGCTTGTATCGATTTCGACATCGAAACGATCATCATCACACACATGAACTGTTTCATAACTATAAACAAATTAAGACCAACTGGCATTGCTGTTCAAGGATAGCAAATAATCCACCGGCATCCAAGGAATAGGTTCTGTCGGACCATTATCTTTGCCCATTCAATTATTTAAAGTCAATGAAAAAGACACTTTCTGTCCTCTGCTTCTCAGCATTTTTCCTAATGATCACTGGTTGTGCCCAGGATAAAAAAGACTATGTCGTTACCATCAAAACAAAGTATGGCGATATGGTCGCCATCCTGTACGATGAAACTCCCAAACACAAGGATAATTTTATCAAGTTGGCCAAGGAACATTACTACGATAGTTTACTCTTTCACCGGGTAATCGAAGGTTTCATGATTCAAACGGGCGATCCGGATTCCAAAAAAGCGATGTCGGGTGAGCCTTTGGGTCGTGGTGGCCCGGGGTATACAATCGATGCAGAGTTCAATCCGAAATTCATTCACGAAAAAGGTGCGCTCTCGGCCGCCCGCCTTGGCGATGGGCAGAATCCTGCCAAAGCTTCCAGCGGCAGTCAGTTCTACATTGTGCAGGGCACGAAGTATAAAGAAGAAGAACTGACACTTGATCAGGATAAAATCAACCAGTCTTTGCAACAGTACTTCCAAAATCCCGCTAATCAACCCTTGTATGATTCGTTGATGCAGTACTACAGAACCGGAGATCAAAAAGGATACACCGAATGTATTCTGAAAGTTAAACCTCGACTTGAACGTGAAACCGGAATAAAAGCCGAGAAAGCTGTTGATCCTGTAAAACTGAAAACTTACACAACCGTGGGTGGCGCTCCTCACCTGGATAACGAGTACACCATCTTCGGAAAAATCATTAAGGGTCTTGATGTTATTGACAAGATTGCTACTCAGCCAACATCAAATGAACGACCCGTTGAAGATATTCGCATGACGGTTACGGTAGAAGAATTGTCGAAGAAGAAAATTGAAAAGCTTTACGGATACCACTATCACGAAAATAAATAGTATGCGAATTCTGGTAACCGGATCAAATGGACTGCTGGGGCAAAAACTAACCGAGCTTTTGCGTACAGCTCCAGGTGTGTATTTGATCGCTACAGCAAGAGGTAAGTCAGTCTTACCGATCACAACAGGAGAATTTCACCTACTGGATATTTCAGATAAAGCAGATGTCGATACCGTTGTATCGGCCACCCGACCGGATGTGATCATCAACACGGCTGCCATGACACAGGTCGATCAGTGTGAAACCGAACGGGAAGCTTGCTGGAAAGCTAATGTCACTTCGGTTGAAAATCTTATACAGACCTGTCAGAAAAATAATGTTCACCTGGTACATGTCTCTACTGATTTTGTTTTTGATGGTAGTCACGGACCACTGGATGAAACCGAGAAACCGAATCCGGTAAACTACTACGGTGAAAGTAAGCTGGCAGCCGAGCAACTTCTTCAACAGAGTTCCATCTATTGGAGCATACTACGAACGGTTTTGGTTTATGGTATTACCCAAGACATGAGTCGTTCGAACATTGTGCTTTGGGTGAAAAACAGTTTGGAGCAAGGTAAAACCATTCAAGTAGTGAATGATCAGTGGCGCACACCAACACTGGCCGAAGATTTAGCCATGGGCTGTTACCTGGCCGCCACCAAAAAAGCCAGCGGCATCTTTCACATCTCCGGAAAGGATTTTCTAACACCTTACGAAATTGCCATTCAGACAGCAGCGTTTTTCAAGCTCGATAAATCCTTGATCAAACCAACCGATTCCGCTCAATTCAAACAACCAGCCATGCGACCTCCAAAAACCGGGTTCATCATTGAGAAAGCCCGCAAGGAATTAGGGTACGAACCACACTCCTTCCAGGAAGGCTTACAGGTACTCGCTCAACAAATTCGTTAATTACTACTGCTTGCTTCCTCGCAGTGCCAGGAAGTACAGCGGAATTCCTGCCAGCGTTATAATCAATCCGGCCGTGGTGAACGCGGGTTTATAAATGATCAGGAATGTACAGAACGTTATCCCCATCACAATGTAGATGATGGGAAGCACCGGGTATCCAAACGCTTTATAGGGGCGTTCTATGTCGGGTTGTTTTTTACGCAGCACAAATATACCGGCAATGGTAAGGGCGTAGAAGATCACTACTACAAAAGAAATCATGTCGAGCAGGTTTCCATACTCACCACTCAGGCAAAGTAAACACGCCACGACACACTGCGCCCACAATGCCCACTCCGGCACAGCGTTCTTATTTAAGGTTCCCGCCTTTTTGAAAAAGAGTTTGTCTTGCGCCATGGTATAGTACACGCGCGCACCCGCCAGGATCAATCCATTGTTACACCCGAATGTTGAAATCATGATGAGCACAGCAATTACGATCTTGCCACTATCACTAAACATCTGGTTTGCAGCCGACACGGCCAGGCGGTCGGCTTGTGGGTAAGCGATACCATCAAGCGGAAGCGCGTTGAGGTACATAAAGTTCATCGTAACATACAGTACCGTAACCAGCAGCGTTCCAAGAAACAGACTTAACCCAATGTTGCGTTTTGGATTCTTGATTTCACCGGCAATGAACGTTACATTATTCCAGGCATCGCTGCTGAAGAGCGAGCCCGTCATGCTGGCACAAATGGCTCCGAGCACCGCTACGCCTCCTATCTCCTTCCAGCCAATGGGTTCTTTACCTTCACCATTCACCCCTAAATCCTGAAGGGCCTGAAATCCACTCTTCCAGTTTTCGGCCCAGTAGCTATGGTCCACCAACACAAAACCAAATACAATCAATCCAAAGAGCGCAATGAGTTTTGATGCTGTAAATGTTGTTTGAATAAACTTGCCCTCTTTGATTCCCCGTGTGTTAATGTAGGTAAGCGCGATGATCATGATAATGGCCACAACCTGCGCGGCTGATACCTTGAGGAACCCAACATCGAAGAGTACGTTACCCTCGCCCATCCAGGGAAAGATATAAGCCGAGAAGCGCGCGAATGCAACACCAACAGCGGCTATGGTTCCGGTTTGAATAACAGCAAAAAAACTCCAGCCATAAAGAAAGGCGATCAATGGATTGAACGCCTCTTTTAAAAATACATATTGTCCGCCTGCCTTGGGATACATACCGCTGAGTTCACCATAACTCACGGCCGCAGAAATAGTCATGAACCCGGTGATCAGCCAAACTCCAATGAGCCATCCGGCACTGCCCACATTTCGGAGGATGTCGGCACTAACGATAAAAATTCCGGAGCCGATCATCGATCCGGCAACAATCATCGTGGCATCCCAAAGGCCCAATACAGGTTTGAATTTAGTCTCGTTGTTCTCGCTCATGCAATCGACTTTGAATCAAAGCCGACAAGGTAGTAAAATTAGTTTCGAGTTTACAAGTTTCGGTCACCGGGTTTAGAGTCTGGGGCTTCGAGTTCTTCGAGTAACTTTAACCCGAAACTCGAAACCCGAAACTAAAAACCCTATCGATCCGCCCACACCTCACAAAAATCTGTTCGTGAATTGTTATACAAATCTTTCACACGATAGTTCAGATTAATATCAGCACCGCTTAGCGTTCCTACTCCTTCAATTTCATATCCATCCACTACCTGATAGGGTATGGTGATCTTGTTGTAATCCACCTGCGCATACACACTGATGTCGGCACCATAGAAATTATGTAAGTAAATGATGTAGCTGGAATTATAATCCTTACTGATGCTGATACTATAATGGGTGTAATCATTATACGTTTCGCTGTACTCCTCCACCGCATAGTATCCCACAAATTTGTCGCGACTATCATAGCGAGGTTCAATGATGGTGATGTCGCACGAAGCCATTACCAAAAGAAAGGAAGCTGCAAAGATTAACCGTTTCATAGTTGTAAAATTTAATCTTGCATAGGCTATTACAACTTTAAGGCCAGAAAAGGCTAACCCTTATATTTGCCGCCATGAACACGCTTCGCATCATTTTTATGGGTACGCCCGAATTCGCAGTACCCAGCCTCCAGATACTGGTTGAAAACAAGGTTAACGTAGTGGCCGTAATCACCGCACCCGACAAGCCACAGGGTCGCGGCCAGAAAATCGTTTACTCACCGGTGAAAGAATGTGCCCTAAAAAATAATATTCCGGTACTGCAACCCACCAACCTGAAGTCACCAGAATTTCTGGAAGAACTGAAACAGTACAAAGCCAACCTTCAGATTGTGGTTGCCTTTCGTATGTTGCCCGAAGTAGTTTGGAGTATGCCTGCCCTTGGTACCTTTAATCTTCACGGTTCGTTGCTGCCGCAGTATCGAGGTGCTGCTCCCATCAATTGGGCGGTGATCAACGGTGAAAAAGAAACAGGCGTAACTACATTTTTTCTGAAACATGAAATTGATACCGGCAGTATTCTCTTTCAGGAAAAAGAAACCATTCTGGATAGTGATGATGTTGGTTCGCTATACGAACGGTTGATGCACAAAGGTGCTCAACTTGTTCTGAAAACAGTAAAGGCGATTGAAGCCGGTAACTACAACGCAGTGCCGCAGCAAAACGATGGCGACATAAAACACGCTCCTAAAATTTTTAAAGAAACCTGCGCCATCAACTGGAATCTACCCGCTGAGCAGGTCCGTAATTTTATCCGGGGCTTAAGTCCATACCCTGCCGCCTGGAGTACACTCAACGCTAAAGTCTATAAGATCTTTAAGACTTCCATTGTTGAAAGCCATGATGAAAGTAAGGAGGCTGGCGAATACCATACCGACAACAAAAACTATCTCCATATTAAAACAGGTGATGACTGGATTTCCGTAGAAGAACTTCAGCCTGAAGGGAAACGAAGAATGACTATTCAGGATTTCTTCCGGGGAAACAAAATTTAATGGTCAATGTGCGAATGTGCCAATGTGCAGATTAATTGGCTAATTTGCACACCGAAATTATCCATTAAAAATGATTGTCTCCCTCATCGCTGCGCTGGCTCAAAACTATGTCATTGGAAAAAACAACGATCTTCCGTGGCATCTTCCCGATGACATGAAATATTTCATGCAAACCACCAAGGGCCATCATTGCATTATGGGGCGTAAGAACTACGACTCTATTCCAGAAAAATTCAGACCCCTGCCTAACCGAACCAATATTGTTGTTACGCGTCAGAAAGATTTTCATGCTCCGGGTTGCCTTGTTGTTAATTCAATTGAACAGGCATTGGAAATTGCCCGCAGCAATGGCGAGCAGGAAGTCTTTATTATTGGCGGAGCCGATATTTATAAACTTGGATTCTCCTTCGCGAATAAGTTATACCTCACCGAAATTCAAAATACCATTGCAGGTGATACGCACTTTCCAGAATTCGATAAAAAAGAGTGGAGAGAAGCCTCTCGATCGCACCATGCCGCAGACGAACGTCATGCTTATGCGTTTGATTTTGTGGTGTACGAAAAGTTGTAAGTTCAGGGTTCAGAGTTTAGGGTTTCGGGTTTAGGCTACTTCTTCCCCTGGCTTGGTCTTCCAGCGCTTGTGCATCCACACCCATTGTGCAGGGTGCTTCCGGATTTGTTCTTCAATAAAATTGGTTAACACCTGTGTATTGAAAATCATATCGGCTTCGTCATCGCCTGTTATCCGCATCGGAATTTCCGGAAGAATGTGCATGTGATGCATCCAATCGTCACCCAGGTGAATGTACGTAGGCACAATGGCTGCACCGGTTTTCATGGCCATCACGGTTGCACCTACCGGGGTAGCGGCAGGCATTCCAAAAAAATTAACAAACCGACTCTTTACTTTAGTGTCCTGATCGATTAACAACGCCATCGATCCGCCCGACTTCAATACCTTCATCATCTTGAACGTTTCGCGACCACGCTCAATAGCAATGGCTCCATGCATGTTGCGATAGTTCCAGAGTAGTTCATTCAACCGCTTCGATTTTAACGGTGTTCCGATAATATTAGGATTAAGCCCCAGCAACGCCATGGCCGATACCTGTAAATCAAAAGCACCCAGATGGCACGTAAGGAAAATTACACCCTTGCCTTTCTTATTAGCCGCTTCATAATTTTCAAAACCATGCATCACTAATAATTTCTGAAGATCAGCCCATGTCTTTACGCGCGTAGTTCGCAGTATGTCGCCCGAATTTTTTCCCAGCATTTCAAACACCTGCTTCGACAACGCTTTAATTTCAGTCGCGGTTTTTTCGTTTTGATAGGCCATGGTAAGATGCTTCACCGTAAGTTGGCGCGTCTCCGAAGCAAACCAGTAGGCCAGTCTTCCCAGGGCTCCGCAAAATTTTAACCAGGCGATGCGTGGAACCAGGTTCGAAACAAAAATCAGAAATTGAACAAGCCGAAAAACCACATAGTACCGGATCCTCCTGCTGATCTTCTTTACCTTTTTCTTAAATGTGATTTTTGCCATGCGATGCGAAGATAAGCGTAAAGATTCTTGGAATTAAATTTTATGATCGGTTGATTTGTTTCCGATAAATTTAACCCTGTGAAATCACTTTATATCATCCGGCACGCCAAATCAAGTTGGGACAATCCCCTTCAGGATGATATTGACAGACCGCTAAATGACCGCGGTAAGCGGGATGCGCCACGCATGGCCAAGCGTCTGAAGGAAAAGGAAATTCACCCCGACCTGATGCTGTCCAGTCCGGCCAAGCGGGCACGCTCTACCGCCAGGCGAATGGCCAAAGTATTCAAGTACAATAAGGAAAATATTAAAACCGACCGATCGCTCTACCATGCTGATGAGGCCACCCTCCTTTCGGTTATCCAACAGATTAATAACAAGCACGATGTGGTGATGCTCTTTGGCCACAACCCCGGACTTACTGATTTTGTCAATTCATTTATGGCAGACGAACTGGATATCGACAATATTCCAACGGCTGGTGTGGTTGCTTTTCGACTGGACGTAAAGAGCTGGAAAGATGTTGAATGGGGGAAAAACAAAATTCTGTTCTTCGATTTTCCGAAGAGTAAGAATGACTGACTCTACCGCCCGCAAATTTCTTTGAAAGCACAAAATCCACAGGCCTTTACTTCGGTGGTCTGATCAAATGCTTGGGCAGGATTGAACAGTTCTTCGAGCAATACCTTTAGATGGTTTTCAAATTCGGGCAAAAACTTTCTGACATCCGTAAGGCGATCACCCCCGTGAACGAGGCCATACTCGAAATCCTTTTTAAAAATTTCTTTTCGGTTCACCAGGCCGGGTTGCAACCTGACAGACGCTGATGGATCAGGATGAACGCGGTCGTAAACCCACGCGTACAGTACAGCCTGAAATGCAGCCTTGTTTCGTTTGTCATCATCGCGAATAAACAGCGAAGGAATATCCGTGAAGGTATTCTCATCGCGGCCGGTCTTATAATCCAAAATCCGCACAGCATCGGCATTGCGATCCACCCGATCGATTTTTCCTCCCAGCACTACCTTCAATTGCTTTCCGGCTTGCGTTACCGGCATCGTAGTATTGAAATTATTTCCTTCCAGCATTTCGATTACAAAGGGCGCGTGCTTTTTATCCAGCAGCAATACTTTACGGGCAAAAGTTTTTACCATTTCCTTCACCACAATCAACTGGCCGGTGTAATTAAATGTGCGCGTTGGCGGGTGCCTGAAATGTTGCCGAAAGGCCAACTCAATCATGCGCTCAAGCTTCACTTCCAGGTTATCAAAATGATCGGGGCGCACATGCCACGGCCCTACAGGGGGCCTGATGTCGAGGTAAAATAATTCCATTACCTTATGCAGGATGTTCCCAAACACGCGTGCGTCTGCTTCTTCTTCAATCTGATCGGGTTCTTTAATACGAATGAGATGACGGAAATAAAATTTCAACCGGCAATCGAGATACGTATTCAGGGTAGAAGGTGTTAACGGGTTTCCAAGAAAACGCTCAAGACGTTGCAGCACATCGGCTGTTTTCGGAATAACAATCGGCCTGATAATGTTGGGCTCAATGCTGTTGAACAAGATGTGGTGATCGAAGGGCCACTTACTTTCGTATATCAATTGATAAAGATAGCGGCTCATCTCGCCTGTGCCCAGCACATCGGGCTCGGTGTTGTAGTAAAGGTCTACTTTCTCAGCACGCTGCAGCAACCGATAAAAAAGATACGCATACATCGCATCCTGGTGCTCGGCTGTAGGTAGTCCATAGGCTTTGCGAATGTTGTGCGGAATGTAAGAACTTTGTCGTGGAGCGGCCGGCCACAATCCTTCGTTAAGAGAAAGCACTATAACATGATCAAAATCCAGGTTACGTGTTTCCAGCACGCCCATCACCTGCAATCCCTTTAGTGGCTCTCCGCTAAAGGGCACTTTCTCTGCACGAACCAATTGTGCGAACATACGCTGTTGCATACGCAGCTCCATGGGTTCGCTTTCCAGCAATTCCTGAACGCGCGAAAGAATACGATGAAAATGAAACGCAAATTCCTTTTCCATCAACCCGCCAACAGCATTATGCGAAGCCAGTTCTTCGATAATCGCCAACGTATTCGACAGAAATTTATCTGGCACAATTGTCTTGAAGATTAACGACAACAACCTTTCAGCGGAAGAATCCGCTGCCGGTGGAGCTGGTGCTCTGAAATCCTTATCATACGGTACTTTAAAAAAATCAGGCCCCAGATACACCTGATTGTTTTTGAGAATAAAATCGCGCCAGCCGGTTGCATCATCACCAATCCGTGCACGCACGTACGGATGATTGAGCAGCGCCAAAACCGGGCGATAGTAAAACTCATCGTCACGTTTATTCAGTTGAAGTTCAAACAAAAAATCAATAAAAGAGTAGTATGGTGTGTTTACCAATGTAAAACCCATCGTTACGTTTATCGATTCCAACGATGACGGCAACGCGTATAATACCGGCAGCAACAAGCTTTCATCGGGTAGCACAACAACCGTGCGATCGGGCACAAAATCTTTTTTTAAATATTCCGTTAGCTCCTGCGCCAACAATTTACTTTGCCCGGCTTTTTGAGGAACACCCAGAAAGCGCATTTTCCGTTCACGCGCTAACAACGATTTTGGCTGTGCAGAAAACGTATTGCTTAACACAGAATGCTCGCGGTATTGTCTGAAGAATGTTCCAGCCTCCCGATGGGTAGTGTTTACGTAGTATGCGTCTTCATCCCAATACATCCTGGCTTGTCGATTCGTCACACACCAGGTGATAATTTTTTCCTCGGCTGCGGTTAACGCATTAAAGCCGGCAAACACCAACTGCCCAGCAATAGCAGGTGTGTTGTTCGTGAATTTCTCTGCTACTTCACGATGAATCATTCCGCCATACGCGAGGTTATCCTGCAACAAGCTTCGTTGAAATTCCTGATATACCGGGTACAGGTTTTGCCACAACTCCAGAAATTTCGCCTTGCTTTCGGTTGTGCTGAATTCGATCGTATGCCAGAAGTCCTTTAGAAATTGTTTTTGCTCTTCAGTGAGGTAATCGAAATACTGATCAACTTCTTTTTGATTACTCAAATCGCGGAATAATCCTTCCACCGGCACCAGGTACTTATCGAGTTCATCAAAATCGCGCAGCAACATTTCGCCCCAGAAATAAAAACGATCGAGGGTTTCATCCGAATACTTGATCTTTTTGTACGCGTGATACAACCGGACAATAAGCGAAAGCTTATCCGCTTCGTTTCGTTCAGAAAACGAGCTGATAAATTCTTCGATGCTAACAACAGTAGGCGACCATCGGGGTGTGCTGATGTTCTCAGCAAGTGCTTTACGGAAATACAGTGACGCCCGCTTGTTTGGAAATACTACGGTAAGATTTTCCCAATCCGGAAAGTCTTTGAGAATAGTATCTGCAAGCTCGGCTAGAAATGTTTTCATAGGCTGGGCGTCCCCGAACGAGTGTTAATGAAACTGGTTCGACCCGACAAGGTATCAATAATATCGAATCATAGGAATGGTAGAAAAATCTCTGTGTAGAACTTTTCAAATAATCCCTATATTTAAAAATTGAAAACCGAATGTAATGAATAAAGTATTTTCAACACTTCTTCTCCTCTGTTTTGTCTGTGTCTCATCAAGTTGCAAAGATGATGGTGATGAGCCCGGAAATAAAAAAACAGCACCGACAAACCTTGTGCTTGATGTAACCAAGAGCACGGATGGTTCCGGAGTGGTGGAAGTAACGGCCACGGCTGATGATGCAGTGGAGTACTATTTTACGTTTGGTGAAATTGCCGGACTGGCAGGTGTTGAATCTATTGACGGTGAAGCTTCTTATACTTATACGAATTCAGGCATTTACGAAGTGAAGGTAATCGCCACTTCGGCCGATGGATTATCGATCAGTAAACTAAAGAGCATTAACATTGAAGTAGATGAACCCCCGATTACCACCGAAGGGTATACAACCCCGACTACCTATGATGGCATGACCTTGGCCTGGAGTGACGAATTTGATGGCGAAAGTCTGAACCTGAGCAACTGGACACACGAAACCGGCAATGGCAGCAGTGGCTGGGGTAATAACGAACTGCAATATTACGCTTCCAAGAATACCCTTGTTCAACAGGGTCACCTCACCATAACAGCAAAGAAAGAATCGGCCGGAGGTTTCAACTACACATCATCACGCATTATTACCAAAGGCAAAAAAGAATTTACGTATGGCCGTGTTGACATCCGCGCGCAATTACCGAAAGGCCAGGGAATATGGCCCGCGCTCTGGATGTTGGGCGCTAACATTTCGCAAGTAAGCTGGCCCAAGTGTGGCGAAATTGATATTATGGAAATGGTGGGGGGCGCTGGCGACAAAAACAAAACGTCATACGGTACACTGCACTGGGACAATGCTGGATCACATGCCTGCACCTGCGATAAGCCCGGCCACGTTCTCAGCAGCGGAATATTCAACGACAAGTTTCATGTATTCAGCATAACCTGGGACGAATCTTTCATTACCTGGTATGTTGATGATGTTGAG
>Ga0315910_10002302_pt1 | contig 16919 bp, 14 predicted proteins | sample EdamamesoilMG_FD_204470 | JGI IMG/M metagenome (GOLD analysis project Ga0315910, IMG submission 204470) | Garden soil microbial communities collected in Santa Monica, California, United States - Edamame soil | ecosystem: Environmental > Terrestrial > Soil > Garden | place: USA: California... | reverse complement strand
TCAACGCCAGGCAATAGGGCAGCAGCCATGGCGGCAAGCCCAACGCTTTCGAAATGAAGGCTTCGTCATCCGGCTGTGGATTCGATGGCGCTCCTGTGAAGCCGCGCAACCACCGGCCCGCGTTCAATGCCAGACTGGTGGCCAACCAATCAAGAACCGTGGCTGGTTCTGGCCGACGATTACGTCGCCGCTTCCACAGCCAGACAAATCCCAGAGCCATTAACACTACGCCCACCATCACGGCTGCCGTTGTGATCAGCAGATTGACGGTGGGCGTCAATTGTTCGCGAGTCCCGTGGTAGGTGGTGAGTGCATAATGCAGTTCCGTTTTCAACCCAAACCCCAAGGCTGCCAGGGCGTGGCCGCATTCATGGAAAACGATGAAGCTGGGAAACAATATCAACCCGAACAAAAAAGGGATACTCGTCTTGGTGTTCAAGCGCTTTGATTGGCCGGCACAGCGGGCCAATGTTTATCAAGTCTCACGGTTCGTCAGTTGCGACAGGAAATGGCTCACTTCGGTTTCAATTGCGGGAACAGGATCACATTGGGGGTTGTAGGGGACCACGGCCGATAGTGGCTTCGATGCGGTTTTGCAGGGCTGTTGAGAGCTCTGCCAACTTGTCGGCTTCCCAAACGATGAAATTGTACTGCCGCGTATCGAAATGAGTTTCTTTCAGTTGGTCGTGGCGACAGAGCCAGATAACCGGAAGGCCAAGTCCCATCGCCAAACCAGCTTCAAAATAAACTCCGCCGCGATGACCGGTAAAGTCCGCAACTAGAAACTTGCTCCGTCGGATGCCAGCAACGATTTCGTCATCAATCTTGTTGTTGTGTTGCTTCTGATCTATTCGCAAGGCGTCATAGCCAGCGGAGCGAATCCCATTCGCCATCGCAAGCCATGCAGCTGTCACGGACTCGTGAAACCACATCGCCACGAAAGCGGTCTTGCTTTCGGGATTCCCCCGTCGCAGTGACTCCAAATAAGCCCATCCCTTAGGGCTGATTTTCAATCCGTTGTCGTTAAGAAAACCAACCTCATGAAGCAAGTAGTCGCTAAGCAAGAAATGGAGTTCATTGTCGTCAACTATCCATGCAACTCCCTTGATCTCATCGGTCCGGTGAACGAACGCCTGCTCTCCGGGTACAGGATATTCATTAGCCAAGTACCTGAGAATTCGCTCGGCCTTTTGCCCCAAACTTGGCATTTGTAGGCTCTCAAGAAAAGGTAGCGCTTCTTGCGTGATTGTTGCCCCTGGGTTATCGCGAAGCCATCCCGAGATTTTTACAGACTGCAATTTGGAAAGCTCTCCCAGAGTCTTTGACGCGGTGCTTGTGAGCGTGTGCTGCCCACACCGAGGACAATTCACTTTGACGTGCGTGACATGCTCTTCCGTCGGCGCTTTCAAACCGCAAATCCGACATTTTCTGATTTCTGGCATCAGTCTATTTCGGTTTTAGTTGCGGGAACAAAATCACATCACGAATGCTCCCTTGTCCCAGCAACATCATGCAGAGGCGGTCAATTCCGATTCCGATGCCGCCCGCCGGGGGCATGCCGTGTTCGAGGGCAACGAGGAAATCTTCGTCCAGCTTTTGTTGCTCGCCGCCGGCTTGGTGTTCCAGCGTGGTGCGTTGCGCGATGGGATCGTTCTGCTCGGTGTAGCCGGGCGAAATCTCCTGGCCGTTGATGCAGCACTCGAAGACTTCGACGGTCGTCGGGTCGTCGGGCGAAAGCTTGGCGAGCGGCACGAGTTCCTTAGGCAGATGCGTGACGAACGTGGGTTGGATGAGCGTCGGCTCGATCAGTTTCTCGAACACCGCACCGGTGACTTCAAAGTCTTCGTAGCCCTTGGCGATATCGCCCGCCATCTGCAAATCTTCGATTGCAACCCGTCGACGTTCTTCAGGCGTCAAAGCAAACCAGTCTGGAATCTTGGCCTTAGTTTTCTCGGCGACTTTTACACGGACAAGGTCTTTATACTTCGCGCGTCGCCACGGGGGAGCAAGGTCGATCATTTTTTCGACAGTCATTGGCGCAAGCTTCTCCAATGGGGTTCGAAATCCGTCGAGGACAAGGGTGAGAAAGTGGCCTTGGTTTCGTTTGATGAAATCCGCATCGCTCTCATTGAATGCTTTGAGGAGCTCTGCTTTGGTGCTCTCAAGAGCGGATAAGGCATGCGAGGCAATGGAATCAGACGGTTCGCCGCCTAGCACTCTCAGGCTTTCCTTAATCTCGTCTTGGGTTTTTTTAATCAAGTTTTGCCAGCAAACCTTGACCGATTCGTAACCGACAACTTCAAGTTCTTGCTCAATGCTAATCAAATTGCTGAGAGCAAAATTTAGTTGAAACTGCAATTCGGCAATCGGCTCGTGAGTAACTTCCAGTGTCCCCAAAACTTTCTGAGCCACCGTCGTGATCAACGACTCCACCGTTTCCATCATCGTCTCGTAATCGCCGAACGCCTGATACGCTTCGAGCATCGTAAATTCGGGATTGTGCCGGCGCGAGAGGCCTTCGTTGCGGAAGTTCTTGCCAATCTCGAACAGCTTATCAATGCCGCCCACGAGCAGCCGCTTGTGATACAGCTCCAGCGCGATGCGCAGATAAAATTCGCAGCCGAGCGCGTTGTGAAAGGTCTTGAACGGCTGCGCCGCTGCGCCGCCGGGAATCGCCTGCATCGCGGGCGTCTCCACTTCCACGTAACCGCGGCTGTGAAAGAACGCGCGAATCTCATGCACGATGGCGCTGCGCTTGAGGAACACCTCCTTCACGTCGGGATTGCCGATGAGATCGAGGTAACGCTGGCGATAACGAATTTCCGTGTCCTCCAGCCCGTGCCACTTGGCCGGCGGCGGACGCAACGCCTTGGCGAGGATGGTGAAGGGAGGACTGGTGGGGCGAGCGTCCTCGCGAGCCGATCCGGTGGGCCGCCCCGAAGCCAGCTCGTCAGTAGCCTCGCCCCACCGCGGACTCACACCGCCCAGCTTGATGCTCGGCTCGCCCGTCTTCGTGCGAAACAATGTCCCCGTCACACCGATGAAATCGCCGAGGTCGAGATGGGTGAAGATGTTCCATTGCTCGTCACCCAGAACATTTTTCTGCGCGTAAACCTGGATGCGCCCGCTCTGGTCGCGCACGTCAATGAACATGGATTTGCCCATCTCACGATGTGCCGTGATGCGCCCGGCGACGGAAACTTTTGTGCCTTCAGGCAGCGCGCCGGATTCAAAACCGGAGCGGGCGTCGTTGCAGGCGCGGTCGGGCGTGAACTTGTTTTGAAACGGGTCAATGCCCTTCGTGCGCAAGGCCGCGAGTTTGGCTTTGCGTTGTTCGATGAGTGAATTCGTGTCTTCCGATGACATGCGGCGGAAATGGAACATCAATCGCCATTGGAAACCAAGCAAACAAACAGAGGAGATTGGCAGCGAAACTGAATCGAATCGCGGTTTGGGATGATTCGACGGCGGTTTATGCGACTGAAGCTCGACGGAACGTTCGCAGTTCTGCCGCGCCGGGCAAGAGTCACTCCAATCAATCCGTCTTCTTCAACTCCTGCCACTTCTGATTGTTGAGAGCCTTGTCCAGGTTAGGATCGTAATCCGGTTTGTCGCTGCTCAAATACTTTCCGTCCGCGTTCATCCAATAGTGGTTGTATCCGCTTTCCACCTTGTACTGCTGCCCCGAAGACGGATCGACCACTTTGGTGCGTTCAGTGATGGTGTCAACGAACTGTTCCTGCCGCTTGTCGCTGGCGGCGTTTTGCTCGCGCCAGTTGTTCATCAGTGAATCATGGGCCGCGGTGCTCCGATTCACAAAAGCCCGCTGGCTGGCTTCGAAATTTGCCTGATTCTGCGCCATACGCTGGTTGTGAGCCGCCCAGCTTTGCCCGGCCTTCTGCGCTTCCATCTGGTTGTAAGCCATGATTTGTTGCAGGTTGTAACGGGCGTTTGCCAGCGCGAAGATGAGCTGCTTTTTGGCCGTGTCGAAATGTGATTTTTCCGCCTGTATGCCCGTGCTGTAGTAGGACCAGTTTTGCATTGTGCCGCCGTCGGCGGACGACAGGTGCGTCACAATGAAGTAACGATCTCCTTTGGCCGTTTCCCATTCCGAACCAATTGCCTGGATTTGCATCCGCATCGGCACCGCCTTGAATAATTGATCGTTGTACCATCGATCGATCTTCGTAATCTCGGGAATTTCATACTGGCGAACAAATTTCAACCCCTGTCCCTCTGCCCAGGGGACAAAATCCTGCTAGATGATTTGCTCGACCCCCGGCATCGGCCGCAACTGCTGGCCGGCCGCGCGGTAAGACTGCTGCATTCGCGGATCACTCGTGTAGATAAAAAACTTCAGCGGAAAGTCGATGACCTTGATTCCGTTTGGGCCGACGATGGTTGGCTCACCCTGCTTATGCTTGCTCATCACCTCCCAATTGGATGGGAAGGGCATTTCCACCACCACCGCACCTTGAACATCCCGGAACGCGTGCATGACCAGCTTCTGCCAATTGCCCGCTGGTGCGTCCGGTTTTTTGGAATCTTGCGCTGGCTGAGTTTCCGTAGAACCAGGCGCTTCGTTTTTTGTGTCGCCGTATCCACAGCAAGCGGCAACACAAGCAATGGCCAATTGCGCGAGTATGAGATTTGCGAGTTTCACGCGAATGAGGTGTAGAGGTTTAGATGTGAGTGAATTCGTGTCTTCCATGGACATGCCGCGGAAATAGAACAGGAAGGCCCCCGGAAACCAAGCAATGATTGGGGCCGTGGGCGGCTCAACTTGGTGGGGCGGGACTGCCGACGAGCCGGCTCGCAAGGACGCTGGCCTGACAAAATGGAAATGGCAGAATGTACCGCTACCGACTTTGGACTCGCCTTGCCTGCTTTGTTTACGCTACAAACGCCGCAGCAGCACCCCGACCCAACATGTTCAAGCAAACCATTCTTCCGCACCGAACCGCAGCGCGAATCCTTTTTAGCTTCGTGCTGTTCACCAACGTCAACCTTCAAGCTGTTGAACCCGGACCGGAAATCCTCCTCTGGCCCAACGGCGCGCCCGGTTCGGAAGGCAAGGCCGGCGACACTGTCATCCGCATCGCCGAACGCGGCGAGCGCGTTCTTTCCAACATCCACAAACCCAGCCTCACGCCTTGGCTGCCGCCGGCAAACAGGGTTACGGGCTGTGAGGTGATCGTCGCGCCGGGTGGTGGGCATCGCGAACTTTGGTCCGACCACGAACAGATGCCACTCCTGACGGAGCTGGCTCGTCACGCCATAGCGGCTTTCGGCAAAAAGCCGCCATCTGAAAAGGATTGAAAGAGAAAGGCTACCGAGACGCCGCTACGCCAACGCGTCGCGCCGTAGCGCAGCGAAGGCGGAAGCGAAACGACGGCGGATTGGGTTGGCAGGCGGTGGGCTGCGGCTCACAGAGCCGCGCTCCGGGAATTACGTCCTTGCGAATGTAGATTGATTCTTTGTTTGAAACTGGTGTGCGTTCACAGGAGCGAACTGCCGCGATTCTTCCGTCGGCCGAATGGTAAGCCAGCCCGTCGCGATATCTTGACAACTCACATTGCAGGCCGGATGAAACCGTAGGCGTCAGAAAGCGACCACAGCCGACAAGATACAGGCTGCGGACCTGATTGTATCCCGATATCCAATCCGGATTTCGCAACTCGGCGCTCGCAACGCCCTGATGTTGGATTTCTGAATAGGCCCAGACGCTCTCGACATACGATTCAGAGCGCTGGTAAACACAAACCAAGTCATCTGAAAACAAGCGCAACGAACCATGGAAGAAGTCTCTAACATCCGGTTGCAAAAACCAGCGCTGTTCAGGCTGTTCACCGAACGCGTACCAAGCCAAATCTAGGAGAGAGTCACCAGCGAGAATGTTGCGCAATGGCGGCATTGTTTTTTGGACGACTTACTCAAAACACGACAGCGCTCCTTGAACCCTCGTCATCACCTTTTCCTTCCCAATCACCTCCAGCAAATGATACAGGCTCGGGCCGGAGGGGTTGCCGGTGCAGGCGAGGCGGACAGGATGCACGAGCACGCCGGCTTTCACGCCGAGTTCAGTGGCGGTGGCTTTCAGAGCGGCTTCCAAGGTCGGGGCGTTGAACGGGTCGGCTTTGGCAAAGGCGTCGCGGAGTTTTTCGAGGCGCGACTTGTTTTCGGGCACGAAACTTTTCTTTGCGGCCTCGGGGTCGTAGGTGATTTCGTCGCGAAAATAAAATCCGGCGTAGGCGGGGAGTTCGGAGAACGTCTTGATCTTGCCGCGGCAGGTATCAAGAGCGGCTTTGACGTAGTTCACGTCGAGTTGGTTGGTGTCAATGCCGGCTTTGACAAGGGCGTGGACGGACATTTCATAGAAGCGATCGTTGGGTAGTTCGCGGCAGTATTCGCCTTGCAGCCAGAGGAGTTTCTCGAAGTCGAACTTGGCGTTGTGCCGGAGAATTTGCGGCAGGTCGAAGCGATCCACGACTTCGGCGAGGGAAAGTTTCTCGGTGTTGTCCTTGGGCGACCAGCCGAGGAGGCAGAGGTAATTGTTTACGGCTTCGGGCAGAAAGCCTTCGTCGAGATAGGTCGTGAGGGACGCGCCACGGTCGCGCTTGCTCATCTTGCTGCCATCGGCATTCAGGATGAGAGGGATGTGCGCATACTTGGGCGGCTCGACGCCGAACGCCCTGAACAGCGCGATGTGCTTGGCGGTGTTACTCAGGTGATCCTCACCGCGAATGACGTGCGTGATGCCCATCTCCAGATCGTCCACGACGTTGACGAAGTGAAACACCGGCTCGCCGTCGCTGCGCACGATGACAAAATCGGGATCAGCCTCCTCGCGGTCGGTGAGTTTGCGGAGCACATCGCCAACGACGAGGTCGGGAATCAGAATCGGCTCGCGCTGCATCTTGAATTTGATCGCGCCTTCGTGTTCGTAAGCGAGGCCGTGGGAAAGCAACGCCTCGACGCGGCGCTGGTAGTTTTCCTTCCGTTGCGACTGGAAATACGGGCCGCGATCACCCTTGCATGGGCCGGTGGCATTGGCGGTGAGCGGGCCCTCGTCCCAGTGCAGGCCAAGCCAGCGAAGGCCATTAAGAATGACATCCACCGCTTCCTGGGTGTTGCGCGCGGCGTCGGTGTCTTCAATGCGGAGCACGAAGGTGCCGCCGGTGTGCCGGGCATAAAGCCAGTTGAACAAGGCGGTGCGCGCCCCGCCGATGTGCAAGTAACCGGTGGGCGAGGGAGCGAAACGTACACGAGTTTTCATCGCCGAAGATTTAACCACGGATGGACGCAGATGGACACGGATAAAAACTTACGCTGTCCGAACGCGATCGAGATGGGTCAGCACCTTGCACAAGGTGGCGAGCCTCGGTGTGACTACACCCGCTTGCTGTGCCTGGCGCAACGGTTCCAGAAAGAGGCTTTCCAGTTCGAGCGGGCGACCCTGCTCGAAATCGAGCAACGTCGAAGCCTTGTAAGCACCCATCGTGCGTGTGCGCTCGATTTGCTTTTCGGCGAGTGATTCCGAGGCAGCGAGACCAAGCGCGTTCGCGGCGGCGATCACTTCCAGCATAAGTTCGCGGACGATGGTTTCCCAGCGCGGGTCAGCCAGAAGTTGGTCGGTGGTGAGGCAGGAGTCGCGCTCGTGATGCGTGATGCGTGATGCATGAGAACTGGCAAGCGACTTATGCCCCACGGAACTGGCAACGCCGAGGCCGTTGAACGGAATATTCCAAACCAGCTTCTCCCAGTGCGCACGCGCAAGATTATCTGTGACTTTACAAGTTACGCCGGCGTGGCGGATGGCGGACGCTATGTCGTGTGTGCGCGGCTCGGGCCAGCGTTGGAATTCACCGAGCACGATCAGGCCGTGATCGAGATGTCGCACCACGCCGGGTGAAGTGCGGTTCAGGCAGACAAAGCACAAGCCGCCCAGGATTTGCTCCGCCGGAAACAGTCGTGCCAACGCCTCCTCGTTGCCCAGGCCGTTCTGCAATGTGACCACCGCAGTCGCTGGGCCGACGAGAGGTGGCAGCAATCGTGGCAAGCTTTCGTTGGCGGTCGTCTTGAGTGCGATGAGCACCACGTCACAGATGCCAATTTCCTCGGGCGCTTTCGAGCAACGCGGACGCGCATTGAAATTCCCTTTAGGACTGAAGACCTGGACCCCGTTGCGCCAGACTTGTTCGTAATCGGAGCGCAACAGGAAATGCACGTCCTGTCCGGCACGACTGAGCATCGCGCCGTAATAGCTGCCCACGGCCCCGCAACCGACGACGGCGATCTTCATGGAGCTCTCAAAGAAGTCACAGCGCCCACGCAGCTAGAAGCGCCTATTGCGAGTTTTGGCTAATTGGGCTTTTAGGTGTCGGCGCCACTTTGACGATCGTTACGGAAAATAAAAAAGGCACCCCGGGGTTGCCGGAGTGCCTTGGAAATTTCCCGAGGATTACTTTGCGCCGAGGATCGCGTCCTTCGCCGCCTTGGCGACGCGGAACTTCACGACGCGCTTCGCGGCAATCTGGATCTGCTCGCCAGTGGCGGGATTGCGGCCGATGCGCGCCTTGCGGTTGACCAGGACCAGCTTGCCGAGGCCCGGCAGCGTGAAGGTGTTCTTCGCGTTCTTGTAAGCGAGCGCGGCGATGTGTTCGAGAATTTCCGCAGCCTGTTTTTTCTTGATGCCTGCCTTATCAGCGATTTCGGCGGCAATTTGAGACTTCGACATTGCTTTAGCCATAGTGTGATTCCGTTGTTGTTTGGTTAGTGTGTTAACGTCAGCCGACTTTTAAAGTCATTCGACTCGAAGCGAATTAAAAGGTTTCGCCACAAGCCTGCAAGCAAAAACAAAAAAAAGTTCCTGTAAAATCAAGGGTTCTGCGACGCTCGCGACAAGCCGGGGCTTGACTTGGCAGGGAGTTTTCCCAACATCGCCGCGTGGCCCTGTTCACGATCCAGAACGAATTCCGATACGAAATCGTGCGGAAGATTTTTGAAGGCGGGATGGGTGTGGTTTACGAAGCCGAGCAACGTGGCGCGCGCGACTTCGTCAAGCGCGTTGCCATCAAGGTGGTGCGCCCCAACTACGCCAGCCAGAAGACCTTCATTGAGAATTTCATCGGCGAGGCCAAACTCGTCGCCGATTTGATTCACACCAACATCGTCCAAACCTATCACCTGGGCGAAGCCAACGGCGTTTACTTCATTTGCATGGAACTGATCCGGGGCGTGAACCTGGAACAATTCGCCCAACAACTGACCGACAAACGCCGCATCCTCCCGCGCGAACTCGCGGTCTTTATCACCAGCCGCATCGCGCGCGGACTGGCCTACGCGCATGCCAAGACCGACAAGGACGGCAAGCCCCTCGGTATTGTACATCGCGATGTCAGCTTTAAAAACATCATGATTGCCTTCGAAGGTGACGTGAAGCTCACCGATTTTGGCATCGCCAAGGCGAGGGGCTTCATCATTGATCAGGAAGGTGAAATCGTCGCGGGCAAAGCGGATTACATGAGCCCCGAGCAGGCGGATTTCAAGGTTACCGACAAACGCTCGGACCTGTTCTCGGCCGGTGTCGTCCTCGCTCATCTGCTGCTGGGGCGCAACGTTTTCAAAGGCTCAACCGCCGAGGAATCCCGCCAGCGCGTGATGACGATGCCGTTGCCGGATTTCCGGAAACTCGACGAACGCATAGACGATCCGCTCAACGAAATCCTGCAACGCTGCCTCTCGCGTGATATTGCCCAGCGCTATGCGACGTCGGACGAACTGATGACCGCGCTGGAGTATTACATCTATAAGGGCGGATACGGGCCGACCAATGAGACACTCGGAAAGTTCATCCGGGAATTGTTCGGGCAGGCGATCCCCCCGGCGGACGGCTCGGCCTCGGCTGGCAGCACGGAACTCATCGAACGCACGGCGCGTGTCTCGCCCAAAGCCTGATCATGAAACGTTCCGCTTCCGGGCACGTGGTCCGACTTGGTCTGCTTCAGACGCATGCCACCGCCAATGCCCGGGCCAACCTGAAACGCACCCTGGCCCTCACGGAACGCGCCGCAAAACAAGGCGCACAGATCATCTGCACGCAGGAACTTTTCCGCTCTCAGTATTTTTGCCAGAGCGAAGACTACGACAACTTCAAGCTCGCCGAAACCATTCCCGGCCCGAGCACCGCAGCGTTCCAAAAGCTGGCGCGCAAGCACAAGGTTGTCATCATCGCCTCCCTGTTTGAGAAGCGCGCCGCGGGAGTTTATCACAACACGGCCGCGATCATTGATGCCGACGGCGCGCTGCTCGGCATCTACCGGAAGATGCACATTCCGGACGATCCGCTTTATTACGAGAAATTTTATTTCACCCCCGGCGACCTTGGCTTCCGCGCATGGCAAACGCGCTACGGAAAAATCGGCGTGCTGATTTGTTGGGATCAATGGTATCCCGAAGGCGCACGCCTCACGGCGATGCAAGGCGCGCAAATACTTTTCTACCCAACCGCCATCGGTTGGCATCCGACGGAAAAGAAAACTCACGGCACGAACCAGCACGGCGCCTGGGAACTCATCCAGCGCAGCCATGCCGTCGCGAACGGCTGCTACGTCGCGGTCGCCAACCGGATCGGCCTCGAACAACCCGTGGGCGGCGACGGCATCGAGTTTTGGGGACAAAGTTTTGTCGCTGGCACCTCAGGACAAATCCTCGCCAAGGCCTCGATCAACAAAGAGGAGATTCTCATCACGCCGGTTGACCTCGCTCAGGTGGACACCACGCGCACGCACTGGCCTTTCCTGCGCGATCGGCGGATTGATGCCTACGGCGGATTGACGAAACGATTGATTGACTGACGGCGATCACAAACCTCTCGCCTGGATCACCGGTGCCGGCGGACTGATTGGCAACTGCCTCATCCAAACCGCACCGCGCTTCGCGCCCGGCTGGCGGATTCAAGGACTCACACGCAACCAGCTTGACCTGCTCGACTTCACCGCCGTGCGTCGTGCGTTCGCAGAGCAAAGACCGCAGTTGATCATTCATTGCGCGGCGATGACCAAAACTCCCGATTGCCAGAAACAACCTGAACTCGCCCGCCGCACAAACGTTGAAGTGACCGCGCTGCTCACTGAACTGGCGACTGACATTTCTTTCGTTTTCTTCTCCACCGATCTTGTTTTCGACGGGCGCACGGGTGGTTATGTCGAGTCCTCGCCAACTAACCCTTTGAGCTACTACGGCGAGACCAAAGTTGCTGCCGAACAGATCGTGCTCGCCAATCCACGTCATCTCGCGGTGCGGACTTCGCTCAACTACGGCAACTCCCCGACCGGCGACCGCGGGCCCAATGAACAACTCCGCCTGGCTTGGCAACGCGGCGAACGACCGCGGCTGTTCACGGATGAATTTCGTTGCCCGATCCCCGCCGTCGTCACCGCACAAGCTGTGTGGGAATTGGTTCAGGGACACCACGCCGGTCTTTTCCACGTGGCGGGAAGCGAACGGCTCTCCCGTTACGAAATCGGCAAACTCCTTGCCGCTCGCTGGCCACAACTAAATCCACAGTTTGACGCCGCCTTCGCGAGCGAATATCCAAACCCGCCCCGCCCCGCCGATACCTCCATGAATTGCGCGAAAGTTCAGGCCGTGTTGTCCTTTCGGTTGCCCGGTTTCGGCGAGTGGTTGCAAGCGCATCCGAATGAAATCATCTGAGGAATTTCCCGTGACTCCCGCACCCGTATCAGGCATTCCGCATCCTGCGGCGCACCCGCCCTATCGCGGCCGCCTCGCGCCGTCTCCTACCGGCCACCTCCATCTCGGACACGCCCGAACCTTCTGGACCGCCCAGCAGCGCGCCCGGGAACGCGGTGGCACGCTCGTGCTCCGCAACGAGGACATGGACGCCCTGCGTTTCAAACTGGAATTCGTTTCGGCCATGCTCGAAGACTTGAGATGGTTTGGCTTCACCTGGCAGGAAGGCCCGGACTGCGGTGGCCCGTTCGGTCCGTATAACCAAAGCGAACGATCCCAATTCTATCGGAGCGCCCTCGACCAACTCCGAAGCGGCGGATTCATTTATCCCTGCACCTGTTCACGCAAGGACATTGCCGCTGCCGCCCGCGCCCCACACGCCGCAGATGACGACGAACCGATTTACCCCGGCACGTGCCGGTGGAAATCTGAAGCCCGAAGTCAGAAGTCAGGAGTCGGAGTTCCCATTTCTGACCTCCGCTTTCCGACCTCCGACCTCCGCTTCTCCTGGCGTTTCCGCGTCTCCGATGGTGAATCCATTTCTTTCACCGATGGTTGCTTCGGCCCGCAGCAATTCGTCGCCGGAAAAGATTTCGGCGACTTTGTTGTCTGGCGTCACGATGACGTTCCCGCGTATCAACTCGCGGTCGTGGTGGACGATGCAGCGATGCAGATCACAGAAGTCGTGCGCGGCGCGGACCTGTTGAAATCCACCGCGCGGCAACTGCTGCTCTACCGGGCACTCGGATTGCAAGCCCCGGCGTTCTTCCACTGTCCCTTGATGACCGATGAAGCCGGGATCCGCCTTGCCAAGCGCCATGATGCGCTCAGTCTAAGAACCTTGCGCACACGCGGCGACATCCCAGTGCAACTCCGCGAGCAATGGTAAGCTACCGCCGCCAGCCCACCGGTTGACTCCATATACAAAGCATCTAACCTCTACACTTGTAGAGATAGCTCTTGACGCCTTTACATCTGTAGAGCAAGATCGCCTTCGTTCCAATAATCACGCCATGCCCGCACCGGAAATCGAACTGACCGAGGCCGAGTGGACGATCATCAAGGCCGTCTGGGAAAACGAACCCTGCGCCGCGCCGGCCATTCAGGAGAAACTCTTCAAGCGCACGGAATGGACCTACTCCACCGTCCGCACGCTGATGGATCGGATGACGGCCAAAGGTTTGCTCACTGCGGAAAAAGTCCGCAACCAGACGCTCTACCACTCCGCCGTCACCCGTGAGCAAGCCCAGCGCGGTGAGTTGCTTTATGCGCTCAAGCACGCCTTCAACGGTGCTCTCGCGCCAATGGTGCAGTGCCTTCTTGATACCAAGGACGTTTCCCGCGAAGAACTGGAACAGGTGAAGCGCCTGATCGCCGAGCATGAGCAAAGTCGCGGCACCAAGCGCGGCGCGAAATCTGGAGGCAAAGCGTGAAGGCGATTCTTCTTTGGTTGGCGTCGCCGGAATGGGGCCAGATCGTCAAAGCCTTGCTTCACTCCCTTTGGCAGGGCGGCGTGCTGGCCGCGGTCTTGGGGCTGGCGCTGCGACGTGTTTCCGCTCCGTCGTTACGTTACCGGCTCGCGCTCAGTTCGCTCGTCGCCATGCTGCTGGCGACCGTCTTAACCTGGGCGGTGTTGAGCCAGATTGCCAACCGGCCTGGCGATGAGACTGGAAGTTCCCCGCTCGACCCCGCATCCGCGCATCAGACCGGCCAGCAATTGAACGACCCAACCGAAACGCTGATCGTCACCGTTGTCGGCACGCGACAAATCAACTTTGCCGCCTCGCAAATGCAATGGACCGGGTGGCTGGCCCTGGGGTGGCTGGTGGGCGCGCTGGTGATGTTGACCCGCGCTGGCATTCAGGTCGCCGGCGCGGAACGATTACGCCGCTCCGGCAGACCGCTGGCGGATGCGCACATTGCCCAACTGCTGGCCGAAGCGCAACGCGCCGTCCGGCTCGCCCGCAAGATTCGCGTGACTGTGACCGACATACTGACCTCTCCTGCCGTCGTTGGCGTGTTGGTGCCAACGCTCATCCTACCGCTCTCACTGGTCACGACGCTGACGCACGAACAACTGCGCTTTGTGCTCCTTCACGAACTGGCGCACATCCGGCGCGGCGATTACTTCGCCAACTTCTTCCAGCTTTTCGTGGAGGCGCTGCTGTTCTTCAACCCGGCGGTGTGGTGGATCAGCCATCAAGTGCGCCGCGAACGCGAGGCGTGTTGCGATGCGATGGCCATAGAACTGAGCGGGGCTCCGGCAGACTACGCGCGCACCCTTGTTCAAGTCGCAGAGAACGCGCTTGTCGCGTCACCGGCTGCCGCGCCGGCTTTTGGAGATAAGCAACGTGAGCCGTCCTCGCTTTCTGACCGCGTGCAACGCCTGCTCGTGCCGGGTTATCGCCCGGCGCTACGTTTGACGTGGCGAGCCATGTTGGTATCGCTCGCAGCCGGCGGGACGCTTTTGGTGCTTTCGGCACTTGGCACGCGCAACACCGTTGGGGCGATTTTGGCTGATGGGAGAACGCTCGATCCTCAAACGCATGCATCCAAAACCAACAGCCGAGTTCAAAGGATGACGAACGTTGTCGATGGACCCGCCACGCCACTGTCCGCCGAATGGGATCGCTATGACAGTCGGGGAGAAGCCTTGGTTGTAGATGCCAGTCATGCGGTCAGTTCAGCGAATCCAACCAACAACGTTCGCTTCAACAGTGATTATCTGGTGAAAAGTGCAAGGTTGCTGTTGGAGGCAGGGAAACTGGACGAAGCCGAGGCGAAACTGAAGTCAGCTTTGAAAATGTATCCCGAAAATCCAGCAGCGTTTTACTATCTGAGTTACATCAAGGAATCTCGATACCGGCGCACCAGCAGCCGCCAATCGATCCAAGCGAACAGAGGTGACGGAGGCGGAGAAGACACGATAGCTGGCAAACTTTACAACCGCAGGTTCAAAGTCGATCCGTACGCTTTTGAACAGGGCCTGGGAATTCAGTGGGTAAATGGAGCATGGTGGTTTCCTACTAAGACCAACGCACACGAGGGATTTATCGAGGCGGCACAAGCATTGTTCGCGAAAGTCGGAGTCGACTTAAGACCGCCAAAAACAATTTTGTACAAGAATCGTACGGGTGAACTCCTCATCCGCGCCACAGAAGCGGACTTGGATCGTCTGACGGAATTCCTGGCCGAGTTCTCCGATGGGTCGCCGAGGTCTGAAACTGCCGCGCCCGCGCAGAAGGCGAATTCAACGTTCGCGGCGGACGAATCACCTTCGGGCCTCAAGCCAACCGAACTCAGTGAACTCACCAACAAGGTGCCGGTCCTGAGTGACCTGCCGATTGTCGGACAACTCTTCCGGTCCAATTCAAACGAACAATCCGGCGCCGTTGAGGAAAGCAACCAACTTCGCTCGCGCCGATTCAGAGTTGACTTGGAGAGGCTCTACCAAGCGCTGGGAATCACCTCCTCCAACAGCAGCAATCAGAACACTGAGGGAATGCCCTCCATTGCTAGGAACTATGCCAAAAGCCGAATCTTCTATTTGGCGCGGACGAACACTATGCAGTTGGCGCATCAAGCCATCCGAAGGCTATTTACAAACGCCGGCGTGGATTTGGAGCCGCCAAAGGCAGTGTTTCTTAACGACCGCACCGGGGAGCTTTTTGTCCGGGCCACGCTCACGGACTTGGATCGCCTCACGCCCCTGCTGGCTGAATTAGTGGAAACGGCGCCAGCCGACTACAATGGCACCAACGCCGCCTTACTGGTGCAGAGCGCGAGATTGCTTATGGAAGCGGGCCAACGAGAAGCGGCCAAAGCTAAACTCCAGTTGGCACTGGAAATGGACCCGACGAATCGCGCTGCGAAACACTATCTTGGACTTGTCACGAAGTCCGACGAACAAGGCTATCAGAGCCAGCCCGGCGGCTCTCCAAACAGCGGACAAGCCAAGCCGCTTCACGATGATTTGGAAGAGGCAAAATCGCCATTTGACGTACACGCGGGGAACATGAACTTCGATTCCGAAACCCGCATACTCACCGCCAGCAATGCGGTGGTTATTAAGCATGGCGAGACGGTCATCACCGCTGACTTAGCCCGAATAAATCAGGAATTTGGTGAGGTCGTCGCTGAAGGAAACGCGCTGCTATCAAACCAAGTGGGAGTCTTGGCCGGTGAACGCATCACGTTCAATTACAAAACCGGTCAAACGAAGGCAGAGCGTTTCAGCCGTGGGAAAAAAGACAGCCCGGCGGACAATCGCAGCCCGCAACCCCAAACCGCACTGGACGCGCAGCCTATCGCCCCCGCGCAGCCAGAGCAGTCGCCCGACACCCCGCGACCCTTCGATGCCGCCAAGAATATAGATGTCGTTCAACCCACATTTGGCTCCACGATTGCGGCGAATGAATTACCTACGCCCTCCAACATTTCCGAACTCCGCGACAAGGTGCCGGTTCTGGGTGATCTGCCGTTGATTGGAAGGTTGTTCCGGTCCAACGAAAGCGAACTCTCCAACATTGTCGCAGATGGTGTTGAACTTCGCGTTCGGCGCTACAAAGTTGATCGCAACACCTTCACGAAGAATCTGGCCGGCATAGCCGTGCATCAGCACGACGCAACGTATGTGGATGCCGTGGTCCGCGATTTCTTCGCAGGTTTCGGCGTGGAACTTGATCCACCGAAGAAGATTTATTTTAACGATCGGGCTGGCGAACTATTGATTCGGGCCACTCTGCAAGACTTGGACATCGTAGAAGAAGCGCTGCAAGTCCTCAATGCCCCGACTCCGCAGGTCAATATCAAGGTTCGATTTGTCGAGGTGGATTCGCAGAACGGCTTTGGCTTCGACTGGTTCATTGGCAACATGCTCTTAGCTGCGACCAACTCAGCCACCGGTGACTTAGCTTCGCAGTTTTCCGGCATCCTTACCGAACCCCAATACCGCGTGGTGCTTCGCGCCATGGAGGAACGAAAGGGCGCCAAGGTTCTAGCGATGCAGGAAGTGACAACCTTCAGCGGAAAACAAGCACAGATCCAGACTGTGGAACTGAGGACGGTCGTCAACGGAATCAACCTGCCGCTTCCCGCCTTGCCCGGCCATACAACCACGAACAGTTCAACCAATACCGCCTATCAAACGCAAGTGCTCCCCTTTG
>Ga0315910_10002301_pt1 | contig 16921 bp, 14 predicted proteins | sample EdamamesoilMG_FD_204470 | JGI IMG/M metagenome (GOLD analysis project Ga0315910, IMG submission 204470) | Garden soil microbial communities collected in Santa Monica, California, United States - Edamame soil | ecosystem: Environmental > Terrestrial > Soil > Garden | place: USA: California... | reverse complement strand
GGATGGCGCCGGACTGCGCGGGACCGGCAAAGGCGAGGATCTGCAGCGCAACTTCGAGTCGCGCCGGGTGCTGCTGGTGGACGACAACCACGACTCGCGCGAGATGTATCGCGCGGTCCTGCGCGCGCGTGGCCACCTGGTGCGAGAGGCCGCGAACGCGGAGAAGGCGCTCGCGCTGCTGTCCGAGGAGCCGCCGCTCGACGTGGCCTTCATCGACATCGGGCTGCCGGGAGGCATGGACGGGTATGAGCTGGCGCGGCGCATCCGCAGCCACCCGATGGGCCGCGACGTGCGCCTGGTCGCGCTCACCGGTTATGGCTTCCCCGAGGATCGCGCGCAGTCTCACCAGGCGGGCTTCGAGCGCCACCTGGTGAAACCGGTCGATCCCGAGACGCTGCAGCGCGAGCTGGGATAGGGGACATTCCTCGTTTCCTAGCAAACGGGGACAGTCCTCACCGCTTCCTCCACGCCACCACTCATCTCAGGACTGTCCCCGTTTGCTAGGAAACGAGGAATGTCCCCATTTCTATCTATCCCGCCGCAGCACTCCGATCGGCGTCGCGCCGTTGTCGGTCAGGAACATGGTGTAGACCGAGTTCGGCTGCAGCGTGATGCTGGTGCGTGTCAGCACCAGCGCCGCGGTCGAGGTGTTGGTCAGGTCGAACTGGTGATCGGTGCCGCTCGGCACTTCGACCGCGTCCGACACCTGGCCGAGCAGCGTGCCTTCGATGACCGGGGAGAAATCCATCGAGAGTGTCAGCGGCGCGCCGAGCGTCGACATGGCGTTCAGCAGCCGCAACTTGGTGTGTGAGGAAGTCGACGGCAGCCGGTTGTCGTCGACGATCAGGCTGGCCTGCGCGCCGGCGCCGCTGTTCCAGGCGAGCAAGGTGTAGTCCGCGCCAGCCTGCAGCGTGACGTCGGGTACCGGCACCGCGGTGCCGTTGACCGTCAGCGTCACCGGTACGGCGCCCGCATCGAGCAGCAGGTAGCGGCTGCCGATGACACCGGCCGTGGCCGATGTCAGCACGCTCTTGCCGCCGGCCGTGATGGTCGTGGCCGCGCCGTCGGCGACGCCCACGGCACCCCGCAACCGCGCCCTGGTATTGAGGAACTTCTGCGGCTGCCCCTCCTGCGGTAGATAGATCGCGTTGACGAGCATGCCGCCGCGCGTGCCCGTCAGGATAAGCGCGCCGATGCCCTTGTCCGCGAGCTGGAACGCGGGGATGTCGAGGCGCACGTCGTCGTTGTCGCCCGCGGCCGTGACCCGCAGGCGCCAGGTGCCGCTGTCGGTGGAGAATCCGGTCATCGACGCGCCCACCGACGACATCACCGGGGTCGTATCGTCGAGGTCGGTGTCGGTGTCCGTGAGGTACACGTCGAGCGCACCGGCGGTCGACAGGTTCGCGATGCTGAGCTTGTTCTCGCCCGCATCGGGTTCATCCTGCGTGTCGTCGAGGCGCAGCGCACCGAAGGCGCCGACTTCGCCATAGGCGATGTAGGTGTTGATGGTGCCCTCGACCAGCTGCTCGCCGGTGAAGGAACGCAGGATGCTGCCCGAGCCGGTGCGCTTGACCTTGATGGTGTAGTCGTCCGGATCGAGCGTCGAGTACTCGCTCACCGACTCGAGCGCCACGGCCTGCGATCGTGTTTCATCCTCGTCGTCCTCATCGGCGTCGAGATTGGTGATGAGATCCAGCGAGGTGTACCCCGTGCTGAGGTTGAACAGGCGGATCTTCGGATCGCCGCCGCCTTCTTCGTCGCCCTTGCCTCCACAGGAAGCGAGCAGCGCGAGCAGGCCACAGGCCGCGACGCGCAGGATCTTCATCTGAGTTGTCTTGTGGACCGCCATCATCTTCTCCGTTGAGGCGTCAGAACGCCTGGCCGACTGAAAACTGGAATTCTTCGAGGACGTCGCCGAACTGCCGGCGCGTCTCGTCCTGGTAAACCAGGGGAACCGCGTACGAGAACCGGAACAGGCCCATCGGCGACAACCACTGCACGGCGACACCCGTCGAGACGCGCAGCTCCGAGAGGTCGAACGGATACTCGATCCGGTCGCCGCGCTTGTTGCGGAAGGTCGTGTCCCCCAGGAAGAAAGACTGGCCGGCATCGACGAACAGGCTGAGGCGCGCCGAGCTCGCGAACTTTTGCGGCAGCGGCATGACGGCCTCGAGCTGCATGGAGATGCCGGCGTCACCGCCGTAGGGATTGCCGAGCGAATCGCGCGGGCCCAGCGTGCCGTCGCGGAAGCCGCGCACCGAGTCGGGGCCGCCGTTGAAGATGTGGCGATTCGGGGGCAGTCCGGTCGTGTCGCCGAACGCCCTGCCCCAGCCGACATTGGCCGCGATCGAGAATGGAATCTTGTCGATCAGCGGAATGGGCAGGCGGAAATACTGCTGCGTGCGCAGGTTGGCGGTCGCGAATTCGACCGAGCCGCCGGGCGGCGTGATGGAGAGATTCAGGCGATGCGTCCCGCCGCGCGTCGGAAACAGGTAACGGTCGCGGCTGTCGTACGCCCAGGTCGCCGAGAGCTCCACGATGTCGATCACCGTGCCGAGCACCGGGTCGCGTCCCACGCGACGGAAATAGGAATCGCCGTTTTCGCGCACCCAGTCGCGCAACTGGGTCGAGCTGCTGTAGACGGTCGCGAGATCTTCGTGGCTGTAGGTCAGCCCGTAGTTGACGAACTGGTTCTCCGACAGTGGATAGCCGACGTTGAATCCCGCGCTGTAGGTGGTGGTGGAGAACTGCGAGTACGAGGATGTGAGGCGTTCGCGTTCGACGTAGGAAGCGCTCAGCGAACGCGAAATCCCATCCGCCGTGAAATACGGATCGGTGTGCGCGACGCTGAACACCTGGCCGTACTTGCCGCCGTTGAACTGCAGCGCCAGCCGGTTGCCGCTGCCGAACACGTTGCTGTCGATGAAGCTGCCGTTCAGCATGAACGACTGGTTCTCGGAGTAGCCGATGCCTCCCGAAATCACCGAGGACTGGCGCTCGTCCACCGTGTATTCCACGTCGACGAGATCCTCGGTGCCTTCGACGCGGTGCGTGTCGAATTCGACTTTCTCGATGTACGGCAGCCGCTGGATGCGTTCCTGCGAGCGCTGCAGCGAAGCGTTCGACATCGGCGCGCCTTCGAGCTGGCGGATCTCGCGGCGCAGGACCTCGTCGTTGGTCTTCTCCACGCCCGTGAAGTCGATGCGCCGCACGTAGGCGCGCTGGTTCGGCTCGATCATGAAGGTCAGCGCGATTTCGTGCGTCACCGGATCCGGGGCCGGCACGGCGTGCACCTCGGCGAACGCGAATCCGGACTCGCCCAGCTGGTTGCGGATGGCCTCCTCGCTGGCGGCGATGAGCCGCTGCGACCAGGTGTCGCCCGGGTGCACCCTCACGAACTGCCGCAGGATCGGTTCCGCCACCACGAAGCGGCCGGCGAGTTTGACCGCGCCGGTTTTCCAGGTATTACCCTCGAACAGGTTCACCGTGACGTAGAGATCGTCCTTCTCCGGCGCGAGGGCCACCTGCACCGAGGTGACCTCGCACTCGGCGTAACCGCGGTCCATGTAGTAGGAGCGGATCTTCTCGAGGTCACCTTCCATCTGCTGCTTCGAGTAGCGATCGTCCTGCCGGTAGAACGACCACCAGTGGGTTTTCTGCAGCTCGAGCCCGCTGATCAGCTCCTCGTCGGTGAAACGCTGGTTGCCGACGATGTTGATCTGACGGATGCGCGCGCGCTTGCCCTCGGTGATTTCGACGGTCACGTCGACGAGATTGCCGCCCACCTCCTCGACCTTCGGTTCGACGCGCACCGAGTAGTGGCCGCGCGAGAAATACTGCTCGTTGAGGAACTGGTGCACGTCCTCGAGCGTGGAACGGTTGAGGATCTTGCCGGACGCCAGTCCCACGTTGCGCAGCGACCTGTCCAGGTCCTCGGTCCGGATCTCCTTGTTGCCCTTGACCTCGAACTTGCGGATCGAGGGCCGCTCCTGCACGACCACCACCAGCACGCCGTCTTCACGGCGCATCTCGACGTCGCGGAAGAATCCGGTGTCGTGCACCGCGCGCAGCGCCTCGCGCACGCGCTGGACGTCGAGCGTGTCGCCGACGTTCACCGGCAGTGTGTTGAACACCGCCCCCTCGGTGATGCGCTGCAGACCCTCGACGCGGATGCCGGTCACGGTGAATGGCAGCTGCTCCTGTGAATATGCCGACGCCGACACGAGCAGCAACAGGCAGGACACGATCCAGCACGCGGCGCCACGGCGTCTAACTAAATGAACCATTCCGCGGTCGGACCCCGGGTACGGGTCAAAAGTTCGCGGCGACTTGTTTCATATTGTTAAGAACCGTAATTCGTGGTGGCGGTTGGAACCATTTCCCCGCCCAGCGGCAATACAGCGTCTACCCATGAGTGCGTCCCGGCACATCCTCATCTGCGACGACGAGCGCGAATCGCGCACCGAGCTGGCCGCGCATCTGGAACGCCATGGCTTCCGCGTCACCGTCACCGCGGGCGGCGCGCTGCTGCGCGCGCTGGAACGCGCGCGCATCGACGCGCTCATACTCGGGTTGCAGGCCGGTACCGCGGACGGCTTGCGCACCTTTCGCAGCCTGCGCGACGCCAGTGACGTTCCGCTGCTGCTGCTCGCGAGCCGCGCCGATCACCTCGAACGGCTGGTCGCGCTGGAACTGGGTGCGGACGAATACCTGGAAAAGCCGGTGAATCCGCGCGAAATCCTCGCGCGCCTGCGCAATCTCCTGCGCCGCAGTGGCGCGCTCGCCCACGCGCCGCAGACGCGCGCCCGCCTGTTCCGTTTCGACGGATGGCAACTCGACGTGCTCGCGCGCCAATTGAGCGATCCAGCCGGACGCGCCGCCTCGCTGCGCAACTCGGAGTATCGCGTGCTGGCGTCATTGCTGGCGCACGGCAACCGCGTGGTCTCGCGCCTGAAACTCATCGAGCTCGCGCGCGGCCGCGATGCGCTGCCTTTCGATCGAAGCATCGACGTGCGCATCAGCCGGTTGCGCCAGGTACTCGGCGACGATGCGCGGGTCCCGCGCATCATCAAGACCGTACACGGTGAAGGTTATGTCATTGGCGTACCCGTCGAACGTACTTGAACCGTGCTGGAACTTTTCCCGGGCGGGAGACCCAAACGCGAGGGGCAGGCGGCGCGAGCACATGAAGAAGAACTGCGAGGATTCCGAACGCATGGCGCGCCTCGCCGCGGGGGATGCGCACGCGCTGCACGAGCTCTACGAGAAACATGGACGCGCGCTGCTGAGATTTTCCTCGGCGATGTGCCGTTCGCGCCAGGCCGCCGAAGACCTGGTGCACGACACCTTCGTCGCGCTGCTGCGCGGCCCGCTCCTGTTCGATCCGGCGCAGGGCAGCGTGTTCGCCTACCTGTGCGGCGTGCTGCGTCACCGGGTCAGCCGGCATTTCCGGCAGCAGAGGCGCTGGGTCGAGCTGGATGGACACGACGCGCAGGCCGATCATCGTGCGGATCCCGCCGATGAAATCGCGCGCTCCGAGACGAGCGCGGTGTTCCGCCGCGCGCTGCTCGAACTGCCGCTGCCGCATCGCGAAGTCATCGCGCTCTGCGATCTCGAAGAACTTCCATACCACACCGTCGCCACCATCCTCGCGTGCCCCATAGGCACCGTGCGCTCGCGCCTGCATCGCGCCCGCGCGTTGTTGACCCTGCGGCTCGCCTCGCTCGAACTCGTGGATCTCGTGGAAGAGCCTCCACTGATGCAACTGTCATGACCGATACCCTGCATCCCCAGGTTGCCTCGCTGCTCGCGCGTTATCGCGCTGACCTCGGGGACACGACGCCCTCGGATACCCTGGATGCGCGAATCGCCGCATTGGTCGCAGGCGAACGCGAAGAAATCCGCCCGGCCCGGCCCGGGCCACGACGCCTGCGCCCGTGGGCCGCGGCGGCGGCGATGGCCGCGGTGGCCATCGCCACCGGCATCTACATCGGCATGCGGCTGGAACGCGCCGCGCCGCGCGCGAACCTGGCACGGCAAGCCGACGCGCTGCCCACGGATTTTTCGCTGTGGCCCACGGACTCCGTGGCCCTGCAGATTCCCGCCGAATATTCCCCGCAGGGAACCCTGGTGGCCGTGGACCCTTCTGCGCGCAGCACGGGCAAGCGTTATTGGGTGGACGTGGTGGTCTCGAACGACGGCACGGTGCGCATCGATCGCGTGGTGCCGGCCGAGCCCGCGAACAAAAACAACGCAGGAGCGCCCGATGGCATCACGCTGCAAGCGCCCTGAGCTCGCGCTCGGTGTCCTGGTTTGTGCCATCACCGCCGCGCCTGCGGCCCGCGCGCAGGAGGTCGCACCCTGTCCGGCCACCCCGGCGGCGACGGGGACCGCGGGCGCGGCCAGCAGCGTGCGCGTGGTGATTGGTGTGCCCTACTCGGCGCTCGGCACCAGTGAGACCGTGATCACGCTGCCGGATGGCAACCGGGTCGTCCGGCAGAACGTCATCCGCCAGTGGCGCGACAGCGATGGCCGCACGCGTTCGGAGATTTCGCTGACCACCATCGGCGGTTCGACGCCCGTGGAGCTCAATACCACGGTCACGGTCATCGACGATCCGGCCACGCGCGAACGCTACATGCTGCGGTCCGGGGACAAGGTGGCCGTCACCATGCCCATCGTGCCCTGCCGGCCCGACGCGAGTTCGCTCGAGCCCGATCTCAGCGTGGGGCCGCCGCGCCCGTCGCACCTGCCCATCCGGGTGTCGGCGCCGGTGACGCTGGGTGAGCGCAAGGTGAACGGTGAAACCGTCGCGGGGCGACGCATCGAAGCGACCATACCCGCGGGCGCCATGGGCAACTCGAAACCCATCCGCATGTCCTCGGAGCAGTGGTATGGCAAGGACCTGCAGGTCGTGGTGGAGGCTACCTACCAGGATCCGCGCACCGGCGAGACGCGTTACCGGCTGAGTCACATCGAACGCGCGGAGCCGGACGCGACGCTGTTCCAGGTACCTGACAACTACCGCCGCGAACCGCGCCGCAAGTGAAATGGAAATGGGGACATTCCTCGTTTCCTAGCAATCGGGGACAGTCCACAACCGGTGGCAGCACGGGCGAGCGGTTCAGAAGGCTCGAGCCGTCGCGTGCAATCGGCGGATTCGGATGCCGCCGCTTCGGCGGCGTTAAGAGTGGCGCTTGCGCCTGAAAATACCGCAGCGAACGACGAGCGAACGCCAGGAATTGCCGCTTCGGCAATTCTTGAAGGGCGATTGCGGTCGCGAGGGCTCGAACCTTCTGAACCGCTCGACCGCGCCACCGCTGACCAGGACTGTCCCCTTTTGCTAGGAAACGAGGAATGTCCCCATTTCTACGCCGCGGCCTCCGGGTACTGCGGCACGCCATCCGTGATGTCGTACCACGAGGCCTTCGAGGCGACGAACTGGTGGCCGAGCGGATGAATCCGCGGGTCGCTGTCGAGCGAGCCGATGGGCACGACCGCCGCACCGCGCGACGTAGAACGACGCGGCATGGCGCCGCCACATTCGCGGCAGAACGAGGTGCCGAAGAACCGCGCGCCGGGCAGGTCGAAATCCGCCAGCAGTGATTCACCCTGCGTGTATCGCAGCGCCTCGATCTTGTAGATGACGTTGGTGCCATGCGCGCCACCGCGCGCGTGGCGACAACGCCCGCAGTGACAGTGATGCATGCGGAACGGCAGTCCTTCGAGTTCGAAGCGCATGCGCCCGCAGGCGCAACTGCCGCCGGTCACCCCGGCGCGTACCGGTCGCGCCGCGGTCGGCGGTCCCGGCGAGTTCCATTCGGGTGGATAGGCCTCGTGCTGCGGCAACCCGTCGTGGATCGTGTGTCCAGCGGCGCGCGAACCGGTGAACAGGTGCATCTGCGGCCGGATGCCGAGTTCGCCCTCGAGCGCGCCCGCCGGCATGAACACCTGCCGGGCGTCGAGATTCACCGTGGGCACCTTCGAGCCACACACCGTGCAGAAGCTGCGCCTGCCCTGCGCCGAGGACTGCCAGGTCGCGATCTTCTCGGTGCCGGCGCGCCAGTGAAAGGTGTCGAGCGTGCCGGCCACAAAGGTGGCAAACAGGGTGCCGTGGTGCTTGCGGCAGATCGAGCAGTGGCAATGGAGCATGGACGAGAACGGCGCGTCGTAGGACCAGCGCACCGCGCCACACACGCAGGCGCCGTTGATCCGTGCCGAGAACACTTCCGGCACGTGAACCCAGGTATCCGTTTCCTGGCTCAAATCTTCTCCAGTGCCTGCTCCAGGTCCGCGACCAGGTCGTCCGCGTTCTCGATGCCCACCGAGATGCGGATCATGGCGTCGGTGATGCCGAGCCGGTCGCGCGTCTCCTTGGGCACGCCCGAATGCGTGGTCGAGGCGGGGTGTGAAATGAGGGTCTCCGTGCCGCCGAGGCTCACGGCGAGTTTCATGACCTGCAATGCGTCGAGAAAGCGGAACGCCTCGGCCTCGCCGCCGCGGATCGAGAACGAGAACGTGGAGCCCGCGCTCCTGCACTGGCGCTCGAACACTTCCGCACGCGGGTCGCCGGGCTTGAGATGGCCCAGATAATTGACGCCGGCCACCTTGGGATGTTGCGCGAGAAATCCCGCCACCCGGGCCGCGTTGTCGGCACCGGCGCGCATGCGCAGTGCCAGCGTCTCCATCGAGCGCATGATCATCCACGAGGTGTTCGGATCGAGCTGCGTGCCCAAACTACTGCGCAATGCCCTCACGGGCTGCACCATGGCGCGCGCACCCACCACGCCGCCGGCCACCAGGTCCGAATGGCCACCGACGTACTTGGTCAGTGAATACATCACCAGGTCCGCGCCATGTTCCAGCGGCTTCTGGTACACGGGCCCGAGGTAAGTGTTGTCCACCGCCAGTGGAGGCCGCGACCCGCCCTGCTGGCCGGCGATCCACTCCGAGGCTTCGCGCCAGAGTTTCAGGTCCACCAGTCCATTGGTGGGATTCGCGGGCGTCTCGGTGACCAGCAACCCGACCTTGCCGCCGCGTGATCGCGCTTTCTCCAACGCCGCGCGCGCGCCGGCCATCACGGCCTCGCGGCTGATGGCGTCCGGCACCGCGACCGCGCCGATGCCGAAGGCCGGCAGCGTGCGGTCGATCAGCGTCTCGGTGCCGCCGTACAAAGGCTGGCTCATCAGCAGCGTGTCGTTGGGCTTGAGATAGGCCCACAGCGTGGTGGAAATCGCCGACATGCCGCTGGAGAACACCGCGGCGCTTTCGCCGCCTTCCCACAGCCCCAGCCGGTCCTCCAGCACTTCGAGATTGGGATTGTTGAAACGCGAGTACACCAGGCCCGCGCTCTTGCCGGGCGGCGGCGTTTTGCGCCCCGAGGTGTAGTCGAAGAAATCCTTGCCGTCCTGCGCATTGCGGAACACGAAGGTCGAGGTGAGGAAGATCGGCGGCTTGAGCGCGCCTTCGGACAGTCCGGGATCGAAGCCATAACCCATCATCTGGGTCTCGGGCTGCAAGGTGCGGTTGCCGACCTTGCGCTTGTGATAGTTATCCGCGCTCATGAGCGCTCCTTACAAATTGACGATCCCCGATCCTAGCTCGATCACTTCGCCGCCGACGAATACTTCGTTGTCGGTGTTGACCTCGAGTTTGAGCAGCGACGGCCGGCCGATGAGTTCGCCCTGCGAGATCTCGAAATCGAGCGGCGGGCGGCGCCCCATCGCGATGAACCACGCGCCGAGGTTCGCGCAGGCGGAGCCGGTGGCCGGATCTTCGAGAATGGCGGCGCCATCCGGGAAAAAGAAGCGGCTCATGATCTTCCGGCCGCCGGTGGAGGCGAACACGTAGGCCTGCCCCGCCCCGTCGGCGCTGCGCAGTCTTTCGAACAGGGCGGGCGCGGGGCGCACGCGCCGCACCGCCGCTTCGCTGGTCAGGGGAATGATCAACTGTTCACGGCCGGCCTTGACCCACAGCGGCTGGAAGCCGATGTCCGCGGGCTCCAGCCCTAACAACCTGGCGATCTCCGCGGGCGGCGCCTCCACCAGGCGCGAGCTCGCGGCCGCGGCGCGCAGCGTCCAGTGGTCGCCCTCGGCGGTCACCGGGATGATGCCGGCGCGCATTTCCAGTCCGAGCTGGTTGCCGCCGAGCCCGAGCGCGCGACAGACGTGCGCGGTGCCCAGGGTCGGATGTCCCGCGAACGGCATCTCGTAGGTGGGCGTGAAGATGCGCACCAGCGCCGCCGCGCGCTTGGACGGCAGGATGAAGGTGGTTTCCGAGAGGTTGAACTGGCGCGCGATGGCCTGCATCTGCGCGGCGTCGAGCCCGTTGCCATCTTCGACCACGCACAGGGGATTCCCCGAGAGACGGGCCCCGCCCTGCGTGAAAACGTTGAGAATCCGGAAGCGTAATTGCATACGCCGCGGATTATTTCACAAGGATTGCTGGCGGGCGTCAGTACACGTTCGCGTTTTCAGGCGGCCACTTCCATCCACTCGCGGCGCTCCAGGCGGCCGCGGGACTCGGCCCATGACCACACGGCCATCTGTCCGCTGCATTCCTCGACCAGCGCCGTGCAACTTTCCACCCAATCGCCGTCGTTGCAATAGAGCACTCCGTCTATCTCCCGCATGCCGGCACGGTGGATGTGCCCGCAGACGATTCCGTTCAGCTTGCGCTCGGCGGCCGCATGCGCGGCGGCATGCTCGAATGCTTCGACATAGCGCACGGCCTTCGGCAGCCGCAGCTTCAGGTAGGTAGCGAGCGACCAGAAAGGCATCCCCAGCGCCCGCCGACAGGCGTTGACGCCGCGGTTCAACCACAACGCCAGTTCATAGGCCGTGCCGCCGATGCGGGCGACCCAGCCGCTGCACTTCACCGCCGTGTCGAATTCGTCGCCGTGCATCACCAGCAGTTCGCGGCCCGTGGCGGTCACGTGGATGTAGCGGCGCCGGATTTGCAGGTTGCCGAACACCGAGCCGCAGAACTCGCGCATGTCGTCGTCGTGGTTTCCGGGGATGTAGACGACGCGCGTGCCTTCGCGCGCCTTCTCGAGGATGACCCTCACCACCTCGTTGTGCGGCTGCGGCCAGTAGAAATTCCGACGCAGGCTCCAGAAGTCGATGATGTCGCCGACCAGGAATAGATAGTCGACCTCGATCGACGCGAGGAACTGCAGGAGTTCCTCCGCCCGGCAATCCCGGGAACCCAGGTGGACGTCGGAGATGAAGACGGATCGCAACCGGACCAGCGCGTCGCCGTTGGATGTGCCCATGCAGTCCTGACCACCCTATATAAGGAATGGCCACGAGCATGAACTCGCCCCGTTTCAGCTTTATTACCGGGGACTTACCGCGCTGACTTAACGTCGCCCTACAGGTCGACGAGCATCTTGAACCCGCCGAACACCATGCGCTTGCTGTCGAACGGCATGGCGCCGGCCTTCATCATGTGCGCGAGGCGTGGATCCTTCATGCACTTCGCGTTGATGCGGTCGCGATCCTTGCGCGAGCGATACACGATCCACGAGAACCACACCTGCTCGCCCTTCTTGAGCTTCACGCCCTGCGGGAAGGAGGTCGTGCGCCCGTAGCTCACGTCGTCGCCGGCGCATTCGACGTAGCCGATGGCTCCGTGCTCCATCCAGACCTTGCCGGCTTCGACGGCCAGCTTCTTGTACTTCGCGGCGTTCTTTTTCGGGACTGGTACGAGGAATCCATCTACATAGGCCATGTCGTACTCCTGTCGTTCGCTTTCAGGCGGCGTCGGATCGCTCGCCGAATTGTAGCGCCGCGAGTCGCGCGTACAACGCGTTCTCCCGCAGCAATTGTTCGTGGTGGCCGATTCCGACGATGCGCCCGCGGTCGACCACGACGATACGGTCGGACTCGACCGCGGTGGCCAGGCGATGCGCGATCACCAGCGTGGTGCGGGAACGCATGAGCTTCTCCAGCGCATCCTGCACCAGCCGCTCGCTCTCGGAGTCGAGCGAGCTGGTGGCCTCGTCGAGCAGCAGGATGGGCGGGTTCTTGAGGATGGCGCGCGCGATGGCGATGCGCTGCTTCTGCCCGCCCGACAGGCGCGTGCCGCGCTCGCCGAGGAAGGTGTCGTAGCCTTCCGGCAGCCGGCAGAGGAATTCGTCGGCCGCGGCCGCACGCGCCGCGGCCTCGATCTCCGCGTCGCTGGCGCCGGGGCGGCCGTAGCGGATGTTCTCGCGCGCGCTGGCGCCGAAGATCATGGTTTCCTGCGGTACCAGGCCCACGCGGGCGCGCACCGCCTGCGGATCGGCGAGCGCGATGTCCACGCCATCGATGAGGATGCGGCCGGCGGCCGGATCGTAGAAGCGCAGCAGCAGCTGGAACACCGTGCTCTTGCCAGCGCCGGAGGGACCGACGAAAGCCACCTTTTCTCCCGCCGTGATCTCGAGGTGGAAATCGTTGAGCGCGCGCGTGTCGCGGCGCGAGGGGTAGGAAAAGCTCAGGTGTTCGAAGGATATCTGGCCGCGCTCCGCCGGGTTCAGCGCCACCGGCTTTTCGGGGATGTGGATGGACGGGCGCGAATGCAGCAGCTCGACGGTGCGCTCCATGGCGCCCGAGGCCCGTTGCAGCTCGCCCCACATTTCTGACAGCGACGCCACCGCGGTGCCCATGAACAGCGCGTAGCTCAGGAACTTCGCGAGATCGCCCCCGGTCATCGTGCCATGCAGCACGGCGCGCGCGCCCAGCCACAACACCAGCGTCACCGCGGAGAACATCGCGAGGATGGCCACCGCCATCAGCCAGCCGCGCACCCGCGTGCGGCGCACGGCGGTGGCGAAGCTCTCCTCCACCGCCGCGTCGTAGCGCCGGCCGTGCAGGTCCTCGAGCGTGAAGGCCTGCACCGTCTGGATGGCGTTGAGCGTCTCGCCGGCGAGGCCCGAGGTGTCGGCGACGCGGTCCTGCGAGTCGCGCGACAGGCGGCGCACGCGCCGGCCGAACACCATCATGGGCAGCAGCACAGTCGGGATCAGCACCAGGATGATGAGCGCCAGCTTGAGACTGGTCATGAGCAGCAGCACCAGCGAGCCCACGAAGGACACGCTCGAGCGCAGCAGGATGGACAGCCCGATGCCGGACAGCGACTGGATCAGCGTGGTGTCGGTAGTCAGGCGCGAGAGCACTTCGCCGGTCTTGGTGACTTCGAAGAACGCCGGGTCCATGCGGATCACGCGGCGGTAGACCGCGCTGCGCAGGTCGGCGACCACGCGTTCCCCGATCCAGTTCACCAGGTACATGCGCAGGCTGGCGAATGCTGCGAACACCGCGGCGGCCAGCAACAGCAGCAGGAAGTAGCGGTCGATGGCAGCGACGTTGGCGTCCGAGAACCCCTTGTCGATGACGTTCTTGAGCGCCTGCGGCAGGGCCAGCATCGCGGCCGCGGCCACCAGCAGCGCGAGCAGCGCCACGGTCATGCGTGCGCGGTACGGCCGCAGGAACGGCAGCAGCGCGCGCAGCGGCTTGAGCGTGCGTGCGCTCGGGCGTTCGGAACCGGGAGTCACGGTGGCCTGGCTATCGCCGGATCGCGGAGCGCTCATTGAAGCGGAGTCTCCGCAGGTTCAGTTCCCACCACATGCGGAAATCGCTCGCCAGGCTGTAGATCGGATGCTTGAAGGTGGCCGGCCGGTTGTGCTCGAAGAAGAAATGCCCGACCCAGGCGAAACTGTAGCCGCAGAACGCCGCCGCCAGCAGCCACATGGGCTCGACCGTGCCGATGAACGCCAGCACGCACAGCACCGAACACCAGGTGCCGACATAGTGAAGCGTCCGCGACACCGGGTTCTGGTGTTCGGACAGGTAGAACGGGTAGAACTCCGCGAAACTGCGGAAGCCCGAATCCCTGGGATCGCCGCTGCTTAAATCCATTGGGGTGCATCATCCGGTACTCTGCAGTCCCTCCGCAATCCCCGCGGTGCAGGCCAGCAAGGCCTCGAACAACTCGCGGTCCTGCTGGCCGGTTTCGCGCCATCGCCTTAATAGATCGACCTGCAACAGGTTGATCGGGTCGACGTAGGGGTTGCGCAGCTGGATGGCCCGCTGCAGCGTCGTGTCCCGGTCCAGCAGCGCATCGATCTGCTTGATCGCCAGCACCTGCTCGCGCACCCCGGTGAATTCCTCGCGGATGCGGGTGCCGAAGCCGCGCAGGCGCGCATCGGCCAGGTCCTCGTAGGCGGCGGCGATCTCGAGATCGGCGCGCGCCAGCGACGCTTCCAGGTCGTCGATCAGCGTGGTGAAGTAGTTCCAGCCGGCATAGGCCGATCGCGCCACCTCGATACCCAGCTCTTCGATCGCGGTACGCAGGCCCGCCCCCGCCCCGAACCAGGCGGGCAACATGTGCCGCGACTGCGTCCACGCGTACACCCAGGGCACCGCGCGCAGCGCATCAAAGCCCTCCTGGCCCGGCCGCACCGCGGGGCGCGAACCGATCTGCATGCGCGCGATCACGTCGATGGGCGTGACGGCGTTGAACCAGGTGTAGAACTCGGCCTCGTCGCACACCAGGCCGCGGTACTGCGCGCGACTCGCCGCGGCCACGCGCGCCGCGAACTGCAATTGTTCTGGCGCGGGATTCATGCCACTGCTCGCGCCGCCGAGCGTGAGCTGCAGCGAGTTGAAGGCGCGCTCCAGCGTGCGCATGGCGATGGGACGCAGCCCGTAGCTCTGGTTGATCACCTCGCCCTGCTCGGTGAGGCGCAACACGCCGTTCACCGTGCCCGGTGGCGCGGTACGTACCAGCGAATCGATGCGGCCGCCGCCACGCGCGATGCTGCCGCCGCGCGCGTGGAAGATCACGTGGCGCTCGTTCGCCGCCGCGAGTGCGGCTGACAACTCGGCCTGTGCGCGGTAGGCGGCGTAGCGCCCGGTGCAGATCCCGCTCTCCTTGTTCGCATCCGAGTAGCCGACCAGCGCGCACTGCGTGCGGCCGCGCGCTTCGAGGTGGCGGCGGTAGAGAGGATCCCCCAGCAGCGTGCGCATGACCTCGCCGCAGCGCTCCAGCACCTCCACCGACTCGAACATGGGCGCGATGTCCACGGCCACTTCGCCGCTGTTGCGGTCCCAGGCCTCGGCCCAGCGCGCCAGCAGCAGGGGCGCGAGCACGTCGTCGGCGGACTGCACGCCGCTCACCACGTAGTAGCCGATGGCATCCGGGCCGTAGCGATGGCGGCACTGCAGGATGGCCTCGAACACGCCGAGCGTGCGCTTGCCCAGCGCATCGAGCTCGATCTTGTTGCCGGTGTCGCGTTCGATGGCCTGCACCAGCAGGTCGTGGCGCTCGGCCGGCGCGCGCGTCAGCCACTGCGGATCGTCGAGTCCCTGGCCGATGACGCGGTGATGCACCTCGGCCTGCTGTCGCAGGTCGAGGGTCGCCAGGTGGAAGCCGAAGGTCTCGACGCGCCGGATCAGGCGCTGCACGTTGGCCCAGCCCGCATGGAAGCCGCGGTTGGTGCGCAGGCTGGTGGAGATGAGCTTGAGGTCGCGCAGGAAGTGCTGCGGCCCCTCGTAGGCATTCGGCCGCCCGTCGTACGTGAGCCGCAGCCGCTCGGACACCTGCCCGAGGAACACGCGGTAGGGCATGCGATCGTGGCGCGCCGGCGTGATGCCCTGCGCGCCCGGTATGAGCGTGGCATACAGCTCGATGCGCTGCGTGAGCTCCGGGGTCACCGAGCTGCGGCTGGCGCTCTGCGAGAGGATCTGCGCGAGGTTCTGGCATTCGCCGAAGTAGGCGTTGATGATCACCTGCTGCTGTCGCGCCAGGGTCTCGCGGATCGTCTTGGCGTGCACGTCCGGGTTGCCATCCATGTCGCCGCCCACCCAGGTCCCGAAGCGGACGATGTTGGGCAACTCGAGCGAATCGGGCTGCACGCCGTACAACTTCCCCAGGACTTCGGCGACCTCGTCGTAGAACGCCGGGAGGATGCGATAGAGGATTTCCGCGAGATAGAACACCACGTGCTCGCGTTCGTCCGCGACGGTCAGGCGTTCGCGCGGGTGATCCTCGGTCTGCCAGGCGGTGGTGATCTCCATCCGCACCCGGCTCCAGTTGTGGCGCAACTCCTGCGGAGTGAGCGTCGGGTCGAGGCGATCCAGCAGCAGCCCGGCGATGCGCTGGTTCTTGCGCAGCATGGTGCGGCGCGCGCTCTCGGTGGGATGCGCGGTGAACACCGGCTCGATGCGGATCTTCTTGAGTAGTTCGAGCAGGTCGGCCAGCGACAGGCCCCGTCCCTTGAGCGTGGTCAGCGCGGCTTCGACGCCGCCGGGCTGCGCCCGCTCGCTGGCTTCGACGAAATAGGCGCGCCGCCGGCGGATGCGATGCACCTTCTCGGCGAGATTGACCGCGCGGAACCACATGGAGAAGGCGCGCGCCAGGTCGCGCCCCACTTGCGGCGCGCGGCTGCGCAGCTTGGCGTGTAATTCGGCCGCGGCGGCCTTGTCGCCGGCGCGCCGCCGGATGGACAGGCGGCGGTCTTCCTCGACCAGCTCGAACAGCGCCTCGCCGCCCTGCTCCTTGAGCACGTCGCCCACCAGCGCGCCGAGCACGTGCACGTCGTCGCGCAGCGCGGAGTGCTTGGCGGGAAACTGTATGTCGTCGCGCTTCACGGAGCGCGACATTCTATAGAAATTACGGAATCATGACGGCATGCAGCCCGAGACAGCGGAAAGAACGGCCAGAGAGCGCGCGGGATTGGGCATGTTGTTTGTCGCGGGCGGCGCGATCCTGTTCGCCAGCAAGGGTATTTTCAGCAAGGCGCTGTACCAGCGCGGCCTGGGCTTCGAACTGCTGGTCACGGTGCGGGCGCTGCTGGCCATGCCGCTGTTCGCCTGGATCGCGCTGCGACCCGCCCCGCCATCCGCGCTCCCGGGCGCGACACGGACGCCGCCCCGCGCCG
>Ga0315910_10002300_pt1 | contig 16923 bp, 12 predicted proteins | sample EdamamesoilMG_FD_204470 | JGI IMG/M metagenome (GOLD analysis project Ga0315910, IMG submission 204470) | Garden soil microbial communities collected in Santa Monica, California, United States - Edamame soil | ecosystem: Environmental > Terrestrial > Soil > Garden | place: USA: California... | reverse complement strand
ATCGAATACAAGGCCGAGGCGTTCAAGATTTTCGACGAATTGATGGTCAACATCAAATCCGAGATCTGCCACAACATCTTCCGCAGCGCTTCGAGCTTGATGGCGTTCGAGAATTTTCTCCGCAACGTTCCGCAACAAACCTTGCATCAGTCGGCCAGCGCCTTCGGCGGCGGGGCCGCGGATGGCGGCCCGGGTGCGCCGCAACAAAAGGCCAGCGACGTGGTCAGCGAAGCTGCCGCGGCGGTGGAAAAAGCCAAACCCGTCCGCACCGGACCGAAAGTCGGACGCAACGACCCATGCCCCTGCGGCAGCGGGAAGAAATACAAGCAGTGCTGCGGAAAGTGAGCATTCGACCTGTGTCGTCTCGGGGACGATGCCGAGGGATAAATGCGAGGCAGCAAGCTGCCCGTCTGCCTGGGTGGAAGTCTGGCGTCAATTGTTTTCAGAGCGTAAGCTGAAGCTTCCCGAGGTCCATTCGCCTTGGCGCCGGGACGTAATAAAACCAAGTCCAGCGCTTTCAAAGGCGCGGCAAACTTCCGCAAACTCTTGCGTTAAAATCCCCGCCAATACCAGTAATCCACCCGGTTTCAGACGAGTTATAATCCGATGGTTCTCTGCGACAAGCAAAGTTGAAATCAAGTTGGCGCAAATTACATCAAACTTTTTTTTTGCGCGTAACGGAAGCCGGGTGAGGTCCTGCTGGATGATGTTCAGCTTTGCGGCTACGCGATTGCGGCGGGCATTGGCTCGGGCCACACGAACGGACTCGGGGTCCAAATCGAAGGCTTCCACCGGCTGATAACCTAGCTTGGCGGCGGAGATCGCGAGAATCCCCGAGCCGGTCCCGACGTCGAGCAGGGATTGGGACTGCCTTGGCTGCCGATGGCGCGCGAGTTCCCGCAGGCAAAACCAGGTTGTCGCGTGCTGGCCGGTGCCGAAACTCAGGCCCGGATCGAGAATCACCACGGATTGCCCGCGCTTAGCCTGCCGCTTGCTCCAACTTGGCTTCACCAGCAGTGTGTCGCCGATTTCGAGTGGCTGGAAATGTCGTTTCCACGATTCGGCCCAGTTTTCACGGCGAATTTTAGCTACGCGGATTCGTGCGGAACCGAAGGCGAGGCCGAAAGTTTTGAGTTCGCAAATCGCTTCCCGCAGTCTGGCACACTGCCTCTCTACCAAAAGAGAACTGGTCTGACTGAACACCGAAACAGTCGTTCGTCCGGTGCGGACATCGGTGTGGATCGCGGTCGGACAATTGAAAACGCGTCCGAACGCTTCGGCGATACCGTCCTCGGCTTCGGAAGTTGTCTTTACGGAAATCTTCCAAAGTGTTTGACGTTTCATTTGTTTTTGGGAGAGATGAGGGAAGAAGTCTCCAGCTGAAATCTAGCACTACGTCTCCTGCGAGTTGTGATTCAAATCACGCCACGGCGTAAGGTTCAGCAACTGGATCTCGACCCGATGGGGCTTGAGCTCGATCTCCGAAACGCTGGCGTAATCAATCTCAAACGCGCTCATCCGCGGCAGTGGCAAGTTCAGCAGAATGGACAACATCATGCGAATCACTCCGCCGTGGCAGAATATAGCAACCGTCTTGCCGTCCTTCGCCGACAGAATTTCCTTCAAACATGCCACCACGCGTTCGCGATAAGTGACGACGTTCTCCGCGTTCGGAATTGTCCCACGCTCCAACTGGTCCAACCACGTGAACGCGCTTACGCCAAACTTCTCGCGAATCGCGTCCCAGCCGTGGCCTGTCCAGTCGCCAAAATCCACCTCGCGCAGTCCGGGTAAAATCGTAGGTTGTGGCACGCCGTTTTGAAGGACGGGCGCGAGTGTTTGCTGGACGCGCTTCATTGGGCTGGCGTAGAGGGCGTCGAAGCGTCGTGTGCGAAGGAACTTCGCCAGCACCGCGGCTTGTTCATGGCCGCGCGGGGAGATGTCCATGTCCACGGCTCCGCCAAAGACCTTCTGGTAACGAGCTTCGACTTCCGCGTGACGTATGAGCAGTAGCCGGGTGGGGCGGGGAGTCATCAGTGAGAATTCCTGGAAGCGTGCTATCCCGCCAAAGCGGCCTCTTGAACCTGCAGCAATTGCCGTATGCCCGCCTTGCCAAGCAAGAGCAACTCCGCAAGCTGTCCTTCCGTGAACGTTGCCTCCTCGCCTGTGCCTTGCAGTTCGATGAACTCGCCTGCCGAATTCATCACCATGTTGAAATCCACCGCAGCGCCGTTGTCTTCGACGTAACACAAATCGAGCAAGCCACACCCGCCTACGATGCCAACGCTCACGGCCGCGACGCCGTGTTGAATGGGGTTATCAGTGATCTTGCCTTCGGCCATCAACTTGCGGATGGCGAGTTGTAGTGCGACGTAAGAACCGGTGATCGCAGCGGTGCGCGTACCGCCATCGGCCTGCAACACATCGCAATCCACCCAGATGGTGCGCTGGCCGAGCTTGTCCAGGTCAAGCGCGGCACGCATGGCGCGACCGATAAGCCGTTGGATTTCCTGCGAACGCCCATCAATTTTCCCCTTCGAACTATCGCGCGCCTTCCGTTGCAGCGTGGAGTAGGGGAGCATGGAATATTCAGCGGTAATCCAGCCGCCGGTGACGTTCTGCTCCTTCATCCAGCGTGGCACGTTGTCGTCCACGGTCACACCGCAAATCACGCGCGTATTGCCCCATTCGATGAGCGTGGAGCCGGTGGCGTGGGGAGCAAAATGATTTTGAAAGCGGATCGGTCGCAATTGATGCGGCTGCCGTCCGTCGAAGCGGATGGTTGAGGAAACAGTTGGTTGCAAATCGAGCATAAACGGCGGCGATGGTAATGAGGCTGGGCGCGATGGCAAGTGTGCTGCGTCAGAACACACCGTCAAAGCGGGCTGTCACTGTCTTCGCTCCGCATCAATCCCGGCAAACAGCGCTTCGAGATTATTCAAAGGCGCATCCTTTTTTGGATTCAGGATCTGGCGGATATAATCAACCGCCTCCGGCACCTGGCGGATTGACTTTGGCAGCACGGCGCCGGCGGCGTTTGCATGACCGCCGCCCTGGAACTTTTCAGCAATCTTGATCGCTTCGCCGTTCCGGCTGCGAAAGCTGGCAATCACGGTGTTATTTGCCCGGCGGAACAGGGTGATCAACACCGGAAATCGCGTCGCCTGTTGTTCGAGCAGTTGGTGAACTATCAGGTTGTTGTTGCCGATGACGGTGTCCACGTAACCGACCGCCGGACTGAGTTCGGTGATGTTGCCCTTGCTCCACTCGTAGCCGAGCGGATTTTCAATGCGGCGTTTGACCTGCATCACTTCGAGCAGCGGATGATTGAGCAGCCTTTCAATTTCGCCACCCAGCAAGTCGTGCAGATTCCAAAACTGGTAATGCTTCACGAGCGAGGCGTAATCGCTGGCGACGAGGAAGTCCGGATCGTCTTCGAGAAACAGATCCGCGACGTTGTTGAGATGCACGAGCCGGTCGAGAGCGGGAGAGCCGAGGCCGCACTGGCAACAAAGTTCGTAGCAGAGCAGGCCGGCGGATTTGGTGATGTCATGGATGAGGTGGGCGTACTTGGGTGCGGCCTCGGTGACATGATGGTCAATGATTGCCCAGTTGGCCCGGTCGAGTCGCGGTTCGAAGCTCAGATCCGTGACCCAAGCGGCGCGTTCGCGTGGTTCGCGTTGTTTCCAAAAGTTGTAGTGAAAAGCCTCCAGCGGCACCTCCGCACCATGGAGTTTTTTCGCCAGGCGACGCAGCAAAACGCCCGCAATGAGGCCATCAAGGTCGCTCTCGTGAGTGAAGATTACGTCCGGCTTGGGCAAATTCGTCATTGGACGCTTACGCTAGCGGATCGGAAACAGGCTGGCGAGAAGCGAGTTCAGTTTTTTCATGCAGATTGGAACATCTTTCGACTTCACCGCCCGACCGGCGTGACCCACAATCCGCCGCACATGAAACTATTTGATCTGACGGGCGAAGCAGCGGTGGTCATTGGCGCGACTGGCGCGTTGGGTGGGGCGGTTGCTGAAGGCCTGGCGGAAGCTGGGGCCAAAGTGGCCGTGCTCGGTAGAAACGAGGAGCGCGGGAATGCGCGCGTCAAAGCCATCGAAGCCAAAGGTGGAAAAGCTGCGTTCTTTTCCTGCGACGCCATTTCGCGTTGCAGCCTCACTGAAGCTCACGAAAAGCTCGAAGCGAAACTCGGTGCACCCACAATTCTCGTGAACGCTGCAGGCGGCAATGATCCCAAGGTCACGGTGACGCCGGACAATCCGTTCGAGAAGATTCCGCTGGAGGCATGGCACGCGAACTTCGATCTAAATCTCGTTGGTGGAGTGTTCTTACCTTGCCAGGAATTTGGTCCGGGCATGTGCAAGCGTGGCAATGGTAGCATCATCAATATCGCCAGCGTGTCTGCGCATCTGCCGCTGTCGCGGGTGGTGACGTATTCGTCCGCGAAAGCTGCGGTGCTCAATCTCTCGCTGTTCCTCGCGCGTGAGTGGGCAACGAAGGGTGTGCGCGTGAACACCATCACGCCGGGCTTTTTCCCGGCGGAGCAGAATCGCAAGCTGTTGTTCAAAGATGACGGTTCGCCGAGCGACCGGACGAAAGCCATCTGGTCGCACACACCGATGAATCGCTTTGGCGAATCGCACGAACTGATTGGCGCGGTCGTCTTTCTCGCGAGCAGCAAGGCTAGCAGTTTTGTCACTGGCACGGATATTCGGGTGGATGGAGGGTTCTTGAGCCAGACAATTTGAGACTCGCATTGCACGGATGTTCACGAATCAACTTTCCGTTCGATCCGTGATAATCAGTGGAATCCGTGTCAGAATAGTTCCATGAATCTTATTTCCAAATCCGCGTGGCCTGGAAAGCTGACTGAAGCACAGGTCGCGGAAGTCATCGCGGCGGCTCTGCCCGCAGCAAACTATCGCGACAAACGCGTGTTACTCATTGTCCCGGATCACACGCGCACGGCACCGGTGGGGCTGATGTTCAGGAACATCTTCAGCCAGATTGGCGAAGTTACAAAGGAGTTAGACGTGCTGGTCGCGCTTGGGACGCATCCGCCGATGAGCGAGGAGGCGATATTCGGACGGTTGGAAATTTCCGTTGAAGAGCATCACGGGCAGTATCGCAAGGTGCGGTTCTTCAATCACGAGTGGGACAATCCCGCAGCGTTGAAAGAAGTTGGTTCACTCACCGCGGCTGAGGTAAGCGAGTTGACCGGTGGGTTGTTCTCGATCGACGTGCCGGTGGAGATCAATAAGCTGGTTTTCAATTACGACCAGATCATCATCGTCGGGCCGGTGTTTCCGCACGAGGTGGTCGGATTCTCCGGCGGCAACAAGTATCTCTTCCCGGGCGTAGGCGGGCCGAAGATTCTGAATTTCTTCCACTGGCTTGGCGCGGTTGTGACGAATCCGATGATCATCGGTAGCAAATGGACGCCGGTGCGCAAGGTCGTAGATCGTGCGGGTGCTTTGGTGAAGATGGACAAACTCTGCTTCTGCATGGTCGTCGCTCCGGACAAATCGCTGGCCGGACTTTGCGCAGGCACGCCGGAAATCGCATGGGATGCGGCGAGCGAACTCTCGAAACAGGTTCACATCATCTACAAGGAGCAGCCTTTCAAGACCGTGCTCTCCAACATGCCACCGATGTATGACGATCTGTGGGTCGCTGGCAAGGGCATGTATAAACTCGAACCGGTCGTGGCTGACGGTGGCGAACTGATCATTTACGCCCCGCATGTGAAGGAGATTTCCGTGACGCACGGCAAGGTCATTGAGGAGATCGGCTACCACTGCCGCGATTACTTCCTGACGCAGTGGGACAGGTTCAAGCATCACCCTTGGGGCGTGCTGGCGCACTCAACGCATGTTCGTGGCATCGGCGTGATGAACAACGGCACCGAGCTATGCCGCGTGCAAGTGACGCTGGCGACTGGCATTTCCGAATCAGTCTGCCGCAAGATCAACCTCGGCTATCGCGATCCCAAGTCCATTCGTGTCGAGGACTTCCAGAACCGCGAGGGCGAAGGCGTCTTGTTCGTCTCGAAGGCGGGCGAGATGTTGTATCGGCTGAAGAATCCGCCCGCGTGGCAGGCAGGAGGGTAACTTTATTCTACCTCGCTAGAGGAGGCGTCACAGTCCCTTGGCAATACTGCCGATGATTGCCAGCATACCCGCGAACACGGCGGCGATGATCAGGGCAGCTCCCACGTTTCCCGAGAAAAGACACGCAAGGATGCCGCCAATCGTCAATTGAAATGCCAGCACGATCACGCCGTCGAAGCGGTTCCAGTCTTCCAGGTGTGCCAGCGTATAAATCAGCGCGATCAACATGAACGGGACGAAAAGCGCCCGTGTGGCAGCAGGGAGGTAAGTGACGACCACCCAAACGCTCGCGGCTTCGATCAGAGCGCAGACGGCGGCGAGCGCGGCTTCCTTGCCGACACTGTTGAGCGTGAAGCCGTAGTCAATCACGTTGCTGTAAATGTTGAGCGCCACTAGCGCGAGACACAGCGTTACAAAGGCAAAGGCCCAGAACCCCAGCAGCACCAAGGTCGCATGCATGATTACTCCGACTGGCGCTGAACGTGCGACGATAGAGCCATGCGGGCAAGGAAGAATTTGGTGGTGTGATCCGATCAGGAAGCCGTGCGATTGCGTTGCTGGCTTGCACAGGAACTTTCTGCATTCCCGAGTGTTGTGTTGAAGTGTGACGAATTGAACGTTGCACGGTCGGATTGGTCTGCGTATATGTCAGCACAACCCGCGGCGGTTGCGGAACATCCATGTCACGGCCCATTAAAGCGCGGTCGCAAGTCAACCGGAGTCATCCGACCCGATTCCTCGGCTTCATCATTGCCTCCATCCTGTGCACTGCGGCCCCGGCACGGGCGGAGTTGCAGTTCGACGTTTTCATCGGTTACGACGGGCTGGTGCGTGAGGCGAGTTGGACTCCGTTCGTGTGCGAGTTGAAGAACGACGATGCTCCGATCAAGGGGTTTATCGAAATCGCTCCGGGTAATTTCGGCAAAGGCCAGACGTACCAGGTGCCAATCGAGTTGCCGACCGGCACGATGAAACGAATCACCATCCCGGTATTCTCGCCGGGACGTTACGTTTCCACTTGGAATGTGCGGCTCACGAACGAGCGCGGGAAGACCATTGTCGAGAAACCGGGCGAGCGAGCGCGCAGGCAGGTGGGCTGGGAGATCCCATTGCTTGGCTCATTGGCACGGACCGCCGCCGGCGCGCCGTCGCTGCGGCCCATCTTGCGTGATCAGGCGGAGGCTCAGCCTGCCGCAGTGCGGATTCAGGCTGCAATTTTTCCCGACAATCCCATCGTCCTCGAAGGCCTGAACGCCATCTACATCAGTTCGGAAGTTGTGCCGGCGCTCCGGTCGAGCCAGGCGAACGCGATCCTCGCCTGGATGAATGCGGGCGGGCATTTGATCGTGGGGGTGGAGCAAGTTTCGGATGTGACGGCATCACCGTGGCTGCGGAGTGTGCTGCCGGTTGAGCCCAAGGACATGAAGACGATCTCGGCGCACACGGAATTTCAGACCTGGCTCAAGAGCCCGCTGGATTACCAAAGCCAGCTCATTCCGCAAGTCGGGTCACAGATGGTTTCTCCCGGCATACAGCGGACGACGCGTTCAACGCGCGCGGTTTCCGAAGGCATGTCGCCAAGTGCGCCTTTTGAGAATCTGCCGGATGACGTGCAATTCGAGTTGGCGGATTTGCAGGTAGTCACGGGCAACCTGCGAGATGGTCGTGCCGTGGTAACTTGCGCCGGTGTCCCTGTGGTTGTGACGGCCGATCGGGGCAGGGGGCGGGTCACGGCGTTGATGTTCAGCCCCGAACGGGAGCCGTTCAAGTCCTGGAAAAACCTTCCCACTTTCTGGGCGCGGCTGGCCGAAGTGCCGGGGCTGTTGTATGTGTCGTCGGATTACTATCAGGGACTAGCGCAAAGTCCGGATGGGATTTTCGGCGCGATGATCGACAGCCGGCAGATTCACAAACTTCCCCTCGGTTGGTTGTTGTTGTTGCTGGTGGTTTATCTGGCGGTGATTGGCCCGTTCGATCAGTGGTGGCTCAAACGCATTGGCAAGCCGATGCTGACCTGGATCACGTTCCCGTGCTACGTCGCGCTTTTCTCGCTGCTGATTTATTTCATCGGTTACAAGCTGCGCGCCGGTGAGAGCGAATACAACGAACTGCATCTGGTGGACGTGTTGCGCGCCGGCGACAAGGCCGAGTTGCGCGGGCGGACCTACGCTTCCATTTATTCGCCCAACAACGCCAAATTCCCGCTCGTGGGCAAACAGAAGTACGCCACGCTACGCGGAGAGTTTCTCGGTTATGGGACAGAAGTAGCCGAACGCGGAATGATCGAGCAGACCGGCGATAACTTCAAAGCGGAGGTGTTCGTGCCCGTATGGACGAGTCAGCTTTACCTGAGCGACTGGTGGCACAGTGCGGCGATGCCGTTTGAAGTGACCGTGCGTCCGACCGCGGATGGCTGGTCGGTGATCGTTAAGAACACCACAACCAAGACCGTCAAGGAATCGCACCTGGTTTTGGAGAATCAGTTGTTCAGGCTGGGCGAAATTGGGGCGGGCGCGACGCATACATTTCCGGTCACACAGGATCAGGGGATTCTCATCAGCCAGTTTGTTCAGAGCAATGGCGGCAGTTCATTCGCACGAGTGGTTCAGCGTCGCCAGAACGCCTTCGGCGCGAGCAAGGGCGGGCACCTGACCGATGTGCCGAATGCCGCCATCGTGGCTTCGTTTCTCTCTCAACTGCGACCGGATCAGGGCCAGGGTTACAACAGCTTCATCCAGCCGCCCGGCCTCGACCTGGGGCAATTTGTTGGGCGTGGCGGAGCGGTGTTACTCGCGTGGTCGCCGGATGAGCGGCCGACACCACCGTTGAACCAATTCAAACCGCGCCGATTGTCGAGCAGCACGTTGTGGCGAATGCCGGTATCAATGCCGAAGGCAAAATGACCAATGTGTGATCCGTCTCCAATATTGCATTTAGGATTTAGAATTTTATGAGCGACGCTGCTCCCCCAATTCCGGCGGTACAGACCAACGGCCTGACGCGCATGTATGGCAGCTTGGCGGCACTGTCCGGTCTCGATCTCACGGTGAACAAAGGCGACCTGTTCGGCTTCATCGGGTCGAATGGCGCGGGCAAAACCACGACACTACGGATTCTCGCCACGTTTCTCGCGCCAACGGCGGGGTGCGCAACGATTCTCGGAAAGGACGTGGTAAAGGACGCGGACGCGGTTCGGCATGTGATCGGTTACATGCCAGATTTCTTCGGCGTGTACAAGGACATGGAGGTGACCGAGTATCTGGACTTCTTCGGCGCGTGCTATCGCATTCCGGCGTCGCAGCGCGAGAAGACCGTGAACGATGTCCTGGAACTGGTTGGCTTGAGCGAGAAGAAGGGTGCGCTTATCGGTGCGTTGAGCCGTGGCATGCAACAGCGGCTCGGGTTGGCGCGGGTGTTGATTCACGATCCGCAACTTCTCCTGCTCGACGAGCCAGCCAGCGGTCTCGATCCCCGGGCGCGCATTGAGATGATGGAAATCCTCCGCGAACTCCAGCGGCTTGGGAAGACGATCATCATCAGTTCCCATATCCTGAGCGAACTGGAGAGCATTTGTAACCGGGTGTGCATCATCGAAAAGGGAAAATTGATTTACTCCGGTCCGGTGCAGGGAGTGCGTGACCAAATGTCATCCGGCCGCGTGGTCTGGGTGCGGGTGGCAGGCGACTCGGAACACGCCGTGGCATTGCTCAAGGCGCGGTCCGAGGTAAGCGAGGTTGCGTCGGTGAATCACAAGCTCAAAGTGACCCTGACCAGTCACGATGTGGATCACAGCATTGTCGCCGATGCGTTGGTGCGCGGTGGCGCAAAGTTGATTGAACTGCGCGAGGACGAAATTGGATTGGAAGAAGTTTTCCTGCGGGTGACCAGGGGCGAGACTCAGTAACGAAATCATGATGCGTAATGCGTGAAGCGTGATATGAAACCGACGCTCGCAACCCTTTCACGTTTCACGCATCACGCATCACGTGCCTCATGAACTTTCCTCCCATCGTCGCACGCGAAATGCGGGTGCTGGCCGCGGGTGGGCGATTCTACTGGGCCCGGGCCATGATGGCGGGGTTTGCGGTGTTGTCCTGCCTGCAATGGTTCAATTTCAACTCGGCCGCCTTTGCGGGGGCGACGGTTGGGCAGAGCGGATTGGGCATGCTGTCACTGATTGGAATCGTGATGGCGTTTGGCGCCGTGGTGGTCACGGCGGATTGCGTCTGCCACGAGCGGCGCGAAGGCACGTTGCCGCTGCTTTTCCTCAGCACGATCAAGAGCCACGACGTCGTGCTGGGCAAACTGGCCGCGATGGGTTTGGTCGCTCTGTATGCGTTGCTCGGTTTTGCGCCGGTGCTGATGCTAACCCTGCTCACGGGCGGCGTGACCGGAGGTGAAGTGGCGCGTACGGCGCTGGTGCTCATGAACGTGCTGTTCGTCTCGCTCACGACGGGATTATTGGTTTCGGTTTCGGCGCGGAGCCAATTTGAAGCCTTCCTCAGTTCCTGTGCCATGCTCGCCTTGCTGACCCTGACGCCCTATTTCCTGGAAGTGATCGCAAGGCTTCCGTTTTCAATGCTCAGCCCCATGTTCACTTTCTACCGAACGGGTGATCTATATTATACGGCGGCACGGGCCAACTTCTGGGTTTCGCTGGGCTTGAGTCACGCCGTCGGCTGGTTGTTGCTCGTGGTTGCGACCGTCGCGCTGGTTCGGAACTGGCGCCGGCTTCACGAACCACGCGCGGTGCGGTCAACGGTCCCGCAGTCGCGGCGATTGATCAGCGCGCCGCGCGTGCTGCTCCAAGGCCCGGACCACAAGCGCCGCACTTTCGCGCCGGTCGCGCGGGCGGTGCTGCGGCTGCCGCGCCAGCAGGCGCTGGCTTGGTTCGCGGCGGTCATTTCGATTCTGGGTTCGATCTGGAACAGTTTTGTCATGAACCGACTCGGTTCCGTCTGGGCGGCAGCGAGTATTTCGGTGGTGTTCAGTTTTGCGAGCTTCGGTGTGTTCGCTTTTCTAGCAGGGCGGTTCTTCTTTGAATCAAAGCGCAGCGGCGAACTGGAATTGCTTCTCGTAACTCCGGTCGGGGCGAAGGGGATTCTGCGCGAGCAGCGGCTGGCCTTGTTGCGGATGCTTCGCGGACCATTCTATCTGGTGCTGCTAGGTTCGATTCCGGTGGCAGCCTGCGCGATCAGCGTCAACACCGGCAACGAACTTGTGGGCCTGGTGCTGGGCCTGAGCCAGTTGGCCAATACGGCGCTGGGCATTCTGGCGGTATGCTCGGTGGGCATGTGGTTCGGGACGCGCGTGAACAGTTCGCTGGCCATTGTCGGTTATTCCGTGGGCCTGGTCGAAGTGTTGCCGCTTGTGGCGGTGTATCTGTTGCCGATTCCGTTCACCGGCGCGGCGGGCGTTTTCCTTTTCTGGCCGCTAATTGTGCCAGTGTTGTTCGTGGCGAAGAACCTCTTCTTTATCTGGTGGGCATGGGCGCGGCTGCGGAGCGAATTCCGAACGCGCGACCGGAGCATGTTGGACGGTCTGTTTCGCCGGCTGTTCAGCACCGCGACCGTGGAACTTCCCGAGCAGCGGCCCCAACCCGCGCCATGACTTTCCTTCCGATCGTCGAGCGCGAGCTGCGCGTGGCCTCGCAAAAACGGTTCACTTTCTGGTTGCGCGTGATCGCGGCAGCGGTGGCGTTGATCATTGGCGGCGGATACTTCCTGTTGATGACGGTGGTGCCGTTTGCCGGCGCAGGTTTCACGGTGGGCGGGCCGTTGTTCACAATTCTGACGTGGCTGTGCTTTGCGGCGGCGATGTGTGCAGGATTGTTTTTCACCTCTGACTGTCTGAGCGAGGAGAAACGTGAGGGCACGTTGGGGTTTCTATTCCTCACCGATTTGCGGGGCTATGACGTGGTGCTCGGCAAATTGTTTGCCACGTCCTTCCGCTGCGCGTTTGCGTTGCTGGCGGTGTTTCCCATTCTGGCCCTGACATTGTTGCTTGGGGGCGTGGCGCCGGGACTGTTTTGGCAGACGATGCTTGCGTTGATCAATGCCATGTTCTTCTCCCTCGCAACGGGAATGTTCGTCTCCGCCATCAGCCGCAATGGGCAGAAGGCATTGGCGGGCACGCTGGGATTGATGGCGCTGTGGGTGTTTGGTGGAGTAGTGCTGGACTGGGCCATCGCGGCGGGTAATGGGCGACCGTGGCGAGCGATGCTGAGTCTGAGCAGTCCGATTCATGTCTTCCGGTCGGTGGAGGGTTGGAGTGGACGTTTCTGGCAGGCGTTGCTTGTGAACCAGATTGTGGCCTGGCTGCAATTGGCGCTGGCGTGTGTTTTGATCCGGCGCAACTGGCAGGTAAAGAACACCAGTCCAACGGCCGAGCTGGCGAAACGGGGTTCATGGTGGCGTTACGGTGGTGAGAAGAACCGACAGGCGCTGCGGGAGAAGTGGTTGAGCCGCGATCCCATGCTGTGGCTGGCCTTGCGCGAACGGGGCCGGGTTACGGCGGTGATGCTGGTTCCGGCGCTGTTCTTGGGCACCGTCATTCTTATCGTGTCTGAAATGACTGGCGGCGAAATGTGGGCGCTGTGGAATTTTCTTTCGGGTGCGGTGAGCCTGGTCGTGTATCTCTCGGTGGCATCGCAAGCGGCGCTGTTTTTCGCCGAGGCGCGACGCACGCGGTTGGTGGAATTGTTGCTGGCCGCGCCGTTGAGCGCACAGGAGATCGTCATGGGACCGTGGCGGGCATTGGTGCGACAGTTTGCCGGGCTGGCGGTGCTCCTGGTGGCGATTCAACTACTGGGGGCGGTCTTTTCGCTGATCGGACAGCCGAATGTCTTCGCCGGTCTGGGGGCGGGCGACAACTCGGTCATCGCGCTCCTGGCCGCAGTGATCGGTGCGGTTGTCACGGTGGCCAATCTGATCGCGGTGGGCTGGTGCGGTTTATGGATGGGGATGACTTCTCGCAACGCCCTGCTGGCAACTCTCAAGACGATTGTGTTGGTTCAGATCATTCCATGGTTTGTCATCATGATTGCCGCGGGAATGCTTGTGCCGCTCGTCCTTTTTCCGGTGTTGCTCAAGGGCGGAGCCGGCGCGACGACTTCCTTTTCGCTTTGGTATCCATTGCTGAGCACTGGGCTGACCGTCTGCCTGTCGTTGGGTAAAGATTATTTCTTCTGGAGCTGGTCACGGCGAAAACTGATGCGCGATTTCCGGGAGCAGGCAACGCGTGTGGTTGCGCCGGTCATGATTCATTCGACAGCCGCAAGAGTTCCCGCGCCGCCGATTATTCCTGCCCGACAATGAACCTATGGCCCGTCATCGTCCGCGAGTTGCGCCAGCAGGCGCGGCAGAAGTTTACGTTTACGCTGCGCGGCGTCGGCGCGGGCCTGATGACATTGGCGGCGGCGTTATTCGCTCTCCAATTCTCGTTCGACCCTTATCGCGGTGGCTGGTTGTTCTCCGGTCTGCACATCACCTTGTTCTATGCCATCTGGGTCTTGGTGCCGTTGAGCGCCTCGGATTGCATCAGCCGTGAGCGGCGCGAAGGGACGCTTGGTTTGCTTTTTCTGACGCCACTTCGGGCCCGTGAGATCGTAATGGCCAAAGCATTGGCTCACGGGTTACGGGCCATGACGTTGCTCCTCGCGGTGCTGCCGGTGCTGACGATTCCGTTCATTCTCGGCGGCGTAAGCTGGCAGCAGGCGGCGATGTCCGCGCTGGTGAATTTCAGCGCTGTCTGTTGGGCGCTGGCGTCGGCACTGGTGGCGTCCGCAGGAACGCGCAGCAGCCTGCGGGCGCTGGTGGGCGCGGTGGCTTTCACGATTTGCGCGATCCTGCTGCATGCAATTACGCTCGGCGCGCTGACCACACCGGGAATTTTCTTCAGCGGCAACGTGCTGGGATTTGTGGATGAACGATTGCTCTATGGCATGTCACCGATGGGGATGAATCAAGTCCGGGCGGGTGGCGGCATGGCTCGCGGCGGTGCGGGGATGTTGCTGCAAGGGGCAGTGCAGGGGGCGTTGGTGTCCGCGTTGGTTTTATATGCGGCGGTGTTGTATGCCGCGTGGAAGGTGCGGCGGACATGGCAGGAGGAACCGCCGTCCCAGTGGGTGCAGGACGTGCAGAAAACGTTTTTGACTCCAATGTTGTGGCAGGGCTTCTTCAAACGCTGGATGCGCTGGAAGATTGAGCGCAATCCCATCGGCTGGCTGGAACAGCGCACTTGGACGGGCCGACTGGTGACGTGGGCGTGGTTCGCGATTGTGATCTCGCTTTACAGCGCGATCTTCACGGACCGGAATTTGTTTCGCAACTTCAGCGGGCTACAGATGACGATGGCGTGGCTGATGATGGGGAGCATCGCGGCGAGCGCGGCGGGCAGCTTCCGGCGGGAGCGCGAATCGGGCGTGCTGGAGTTGCTGCTGGTGACGCCGCTGTCAGCGGCACACATCATCGGGGGACGGTTGCGCGGGTTGTGGGGACAGTTTCTACCGGCCATTGCTGCGTTGCTGATCATCTGGGTGTACTTTCAATCCATCTTCCGTCGGTACGATGACCTTGGAAGAGTTCTGTTCTTCGCAATGACATATTTCACCTTGCCGGTGATTGGGTTGTACTTTTCGCTGCTGTGCCGGAGTTTCATCACGGCATTTCTGGCGACGCTGGCATGCGGGCTTCTGTTGCCGGTGTTACTGGAACGGTTTGGGGCGTTTTGGGTCGCCGTTTATTTTCACATGCAACTGCCATTCGATGCGTCTTTTGGCGCCCGCCCGGGCGCGCTGTTTATCCAGTCGCTGCTTGCGGTAAGATTGCTTTATGCGACGCGCAGCCGGCTTAATGGCCGGCAGTTTCCGCTGGAGCGCACCGGGCAGTAACGCGATGCTGACGGCGCACGCATGAGATTTCTCCCGATTGTCGAACGCGAATTGCGCACCGCGGCGCGGCGCTGGGGCACGTACTGGCTGCGCACGTGGGTGGCGCTGGCGGTCGGTTTGGTGGCGCTGGGGATCATCCTTGTAAATCAGGAGGAGCCGCCGCAAAAGGCCGCGCTTTACCTGTTTCATTCGATTGGCGGCGGGGCGCTCCTGTATTGCCTGTTGATCGGAGCGCGGACGACGGCGGATTGCATCAGCGAGGAAAAACGTGACGGCACGCTCGGGTTGTTGTTTCTCACGGACCTGAAGAGTTACGACGTGGTGCTGGGCAAGCTGGTGGCGAATTCCTTAAACGGCTTCTATGGATTGCTGGCGGTGATTCCGCTGGCGGCACTGCCGTTGTTGATGGGGGGAATCAAGGGGGAACAGGTGGTCTACGTCGCGGTGGTGCTGGTCAACACGATGTTTCTTTCCGTGACGGCGGGGATTTGCGCGTCGGCGTGCTGCCGTTCTCCGCGCAAGGCGATCGCGGCGACAGTTCTGATTGTACTGCTGATGACGTTGGGCGTGCCGGCTTTGGGTATGGCGCTGGCCTGGAGATACGAAGTGCGCATGAACTGGGATTACTATCTGACGAGTCCAATCTTTTCCTATGTTGCGCCACAGGATTTTGTTTTCTGGCGGAGCAACCTGCCGATGTTTTTCCAATCCCTAGCCGTGATTCACGGACTGGCGTGGTTGTTGATCTTGGTGGCGTGTGTCGTGGTGCCGCGATCATGGCAGGATCGGCCGGCCGAGGTGAGGCGCTTGCGCTGGCGCGAACGGTGGAAGCAGTGGAGTTACGGTGCGCAGATCGAACGCCAGGCGTTCCGGACGCGGTTGCTGGACGCAAACTCGTTCTTCTGGCTGGCGGCGCGTGACCGGTTGAAGCCTGCGTGGGTTTGGGGAGCGCTGGGGCTGTTGTTTTGCGGCTGGGTCTGGGGTTGGAGCCGGTTTCACGCCGACTGGTTGACCCCTCCGGTCTATGTCGTGACGGCGTTCCTGATCAATTCGATGCTCAAGAACTGGTTTGCGTCGGAAGCCACGCGGCAGATCAGTGAGGAGCGTCGCGCCGGCAGTCTGGAATTGTTGCTCGTCACACCGTTGCGGTTGAGGGACATCATTCACGGCCAAAGGCTGGCCTTGCAACGGCAGTTTTTCTGGCCGGTGTTGGTGGTGCTCGTTTGCGAGGTGTGGATGATGGCAGCGGGATTGAGTCAAACTTACGACTCTGCGGACAAACTCTCGTGGGTGGCCTGGTGGGTCGCGGGAATGGTGATGTTGGTCGTGGATCTGATTGCCTTGTTCTGGGTGGGCATGTGGATGGGGCTGGCATCCAAGCAGCCCAAGCGTGCGTACAGTGACACGGTGGGGCGGGTGCTGGCGGTGCCGTGGGTGATGTTTCTAATGTTCATGATCTACCTGATCTTCGTTTCGTATCGCGGGCAGGTGATCGTGAATTGGAAGACGTATCTGGGGATTTGGCTGGCGATTCAGTTGGCTGTTGATATTGGCTACGGATGGTGGGCGCGAATCAATTTCCACACCCGATTCCGCGAAGTGGCGACCTGGCGGTTTCAGCGGCGCGTGGCGTGGTGGAAGAAGGTGTTCGGCCGAAGCGAGATTGGACCGGCAGAGTAGGGGAGACGATGGCGAGTTGAAATTGCCACATCAATTCCTTCCAGCTTTGCATCGGAAGTTTTTCACAGCGCTGAAAACAGCGTGCGGAGAGCGGTGAATAATTCAGAATCGACCGTCTGTCCGACCACTGATTTTGTTGGGGGATTTGAATTCTTCACAGCTTGTTCACCGATGAAAACCAGTGAACAAGCTGTGGACAACAAAGCATGGCCACGAAACGGATTTCAGCTATGA
>Ga0315910_10002299_pt1 | contig 16925 bp, 16 predicted proteins | sample EdamamesoilMG_FD_204470 | JGI IMG/M metagenome (GOLD analysis project Ga0315910, IMG submission 204470) | Garden soil microbial communities collected in Santa Monica, California, United States - Edamame soil | ecosystem: Environmental > Terrestrial > Soil > Garden | place: USA: California... | reverse complement strand
CTGTTCCGCCAGGTAGCGGTTCAGGAGGTCGCGCAGGCGCTGGTCGTCGTCGACGACGAGGATGTTCGCATTCACGGAAGCTTGGGTGGCACGGGCGGTTTGCATCATGGCTCGACTCTATGGCGAATGGACGGGTGGGAGTATGCTGGACTTGCCATGCCGGCTTCGCAATGCATCCGACTCGTGCAAGGCGACATCGCGCAGCAGCGCGTGGACGCCATCGTCAATGCCGCCAATTCCAGCCTGCTCGGCGGCGGAGGCGTCGATGGCGCGATCCATCGCGCGGCGGGACCGCAACTCCTCGAATATTGTCGCACGCTTGGCGGCTGTCCAGCGGGCGAAGCCCGCATTTCGCCCGGCTTCCGGCTACCTGCGCGCTGGGTCATCCATACGGTCGGGCCGGTCTGGCAGGGTGGAGGCGCCCGCGAAGACCAGCTCCTGGCCGCGTGTTACAGAAACAGTCTGTTACTCGCCGCAGCCCATGATGTTCATTCGATTGCATTTCCCCAGATCAGTACCGGCGCCTACGGCTACCCGCCAGGACATGCAGCCGCCATCGCGGTGCGGGAAATGCGGAGTTTCCTGCAGGATCCGGGACCGGTCGACGAAATCCGCTGCGTGGTATTCAGCGACGAATCGCGACTTGCCGTGAGCGAGGCGCTCGGCGAGTCGTGATCAGCCCAGCAGCAGGGCGAAGCGTTCCGCTTCCATGGGACGGCCGCCCAGGTAGCCCTGGTAGGCCTCGCAGCCGAGCGCGCGCAGGAAATCGAGCTGCGCCTTGGTTTCCACGCCCTCGGCGACGACCGCCATGCGCAGGCTCTTCGCCAGGTTGATGATGGCCTGCACGATGGCGGAATCGTTGAGGTCGTAGGGCAGGTCCTCGACGAAGCTGCGATCGATCTTCAGTTTGTCGATGGGAAAGCGCTTGAGGTAGTTCAGGCTGGAGTAGCCGGTGCCGAAGTCATCGATGGACATCCCGACGCCCATCTCGTGAAGCTGGTCGAGGATGCCGGCGGCTTCCTTCGGATCCTGCATGATCGCGTTCTCGGTGAGCTCGATTTCGAGGTTTTGCGGAGCGAGCCCGTGGCGGGCGAGTGCCGAGGCGACGCCCTGCACGAGGTTGGCGCGGCGGAACTGCAGTGCCGAGAAGTTGATGGCGACCGGCACCACCTTGCGGCCCTCGTTCTGCCAGGCATTGACCTGGCGGCAGGCTTCGCCGAGCACCCATTCGCCGATGAGGTGGATGATGTCCGATTCCTCGGCAAGCGGGATGAAGCTGTCCGGTGTCAGCAGGCCGTGCTCGCTGTGGTTCCAGCGCACCAGGGCTTCGGTGGCGATCAGCTTGTTGCCCGCGGACTCGAACTGCGGCTGGTAGTGCAGCACCAGCTCGTTGCGCTCCACGGCACGGCGCAACTGGTTGGCCAGCACCAGCCGCTCGGCCACGGGCGCCGTGAGCTCCGTGGTGAAGAACTCGTAGCGGTTGCGGCCGTTCTTCTTGGAGTGGTACATCGCCGCGTCGGCATTGCGGATCAGGTCTTCGCTGGTCTGCCCGTCGTCGGGATACACGCTGATCCCGACGCTGGCGGAAATCTGGATCTCCTGGCCGTCGAGATCGAACGCTTCCTCGAATGTATTGAGCACCTTGGTTGCCACCAGGGCCGCTTCCGTCGGATCGCGCAACGCCGAGAGCACGATGAGGTATTCGTCACCGGCATGGCGGCAGACCGTATCGGTTTCGCGAACGCAGCCGCGCAGGCGCGCCGCAACGGTCTGCAGCAGGATGTCGCCGGCGCGATGCCCGAAGGAATCGTTGACGTACTTGAAGCGGTCGAGGTCGATGAACAGCAGCGCGACCCGGGATTCCATGCGCTTGGCGGCGGCCAGGGCCTGTTGCAGGCGATCCTGGAACAAGGTGCGGTTGGGGAGGCCGGTCAGCAGGTCATGGTGCGCGAGAAAACGCACGCGCGCGTCCATGTCCTTGCGCTGCGAGACATCTTCCGTGACCCAGAGCACCTTGATCGGTTCGCCTTCGAGGTCGAGCAAGGCATCGCCCTTGGTGCGCAACCAGCGGAAGGTGCCGTCGGGCCAGGCGACCCGATACTCGATGTCGAGGTTGCCGGTGCCGTGCAGGCACTGTTCAAGGGACTGGCTGAAGCGCGGCCGGTCTTCCGGGTGCAATGCTTCGAGCAGGCGGTCGAGCGGGATGTCCGGCTGGTCGTTGCGGATGCCGAACAGGCGCAGGCTCATTTCCGACGCGCGCACGATCGACGTGCCGACGTCGAATTCGCAGGTTCCGATCTCGGCGAAAGCGAGGGCGAGTTTCTCGCGGTCGAGGCTCGCCTTGAGCGCATCGAGCGTATTGCGCGTCAGCTGCTGCGAATCGCGCAACTGCTCGGTGGATTGCTCCAGGGCGTCGCCGGCCTTGCGGAGTTTTTTCGTGGTCGCTTCCAGGCGTTCCCGGGTCAGCTGGAGTTCGCGCTCCAGCCCGGCGATCAGTCCTGCGCTGCTCGTCGCCTGTGCAGTTTTCGCGGCAACCGGGCGTGCCTTGCCCCCGGCGGCAGGCTTTGCCGCCTTGCGGACGGCTTCCGCCCGCGGTTCTTTCCCGCGCACGGCAGCCGGTTTGCGCCTCGATTTGGCAGGGCTCAAGGTTGTTCTTCGGGATGGGTCCGGCGGAGTGCTTCAGCCGGCGCGGCAAGGTTGTTCGATACCCTAAAGCCGTGCAAGGGGTATGCCAGGCACATTCTGAGTGAATCCCCCGGGTCAGGCAACCACTGAGGGGCGCCCGGGCGCCGGGTACATCTCGCGTTGGCGGGAATCAGGCATGCATTGGCAGGATTTCGACAGCTTCGCAGAGCGCCCGGGTGACCTGTTCCGTGCGGGCGCTACCGCCGAGATCCGGCGTGAATACGCGCGCCCGCGTCACATGCTCGATGGCGCCCATCAGCCGGGCGGCCGCCTTGCGCTCGCCCAGGTGCTCCAGCATGAGCACGGCCGTCCAGAATGTGCCGACGGGATTCGCGATGCCGCGCCCGGCGATGTCGAGGGCAGAGCCATGGATCGGCTCGAACATCGAGGGAAACTTGCGTTCCGGATTCAGGTTGGCCGTCGGGGCGATGCCGAGGCTGCCGGACAGGGCGGCGGCCAGGTCCGAAAGGATGTCGGCGTGGAGGTTCGTCGCCACCATCACATCCAGTGTCGCGGGCCGCAGCACCATGCGCATCGTAGCCGCGTCCACCAGCATCTTGTCCGTTGTCACGTCGGGATAGTCACCGGCGATGGAAGCGAAGATTTCGTCCCACATTACCATGCCGTGGCGCTGCGCATTCGATTTGGTGATGAGCGTGAGCAGCTTGCGCGGGCGCTTGCGGGCGAGCTCGAACGCGAAGCGCTGGATGCGTTCCACGCCGGCGCGGGTGAAGATTGCCACCTCGGTCGCCACTTCCTCCGGCAGGCCGCGATGGGCGCGGCCGCCGTGGCCGGAGTATTCGCCTTCGGAGTTCTCGCGCACGATCACCCAGTCCAGGTCCGTCGGCGCCTTGAGCTTCAGCGGCGGATCGATGCCGGGCAGCACGCGCGCCGGGCGCACGTTGGCATATTGGTCGAAATTCTGGCAGATGTTCAGGCGCAGGCCCCACAGGGTGACGTGGTCCGGAACCTCCTTCGATCCGACCGCGCCGAAGTAGATCGCGTCGAACGGCATCAGTTGCCGCAGGCCGTCTTCCGGCATCATGCGGCCGTGCTTCAGGAAGTAATCACTGCCCCAGTCGAAATGCGTGAACTCGAGGCCGAAGCCGCCGTCACGCCTGGCCAGCGCCTGCAAGACTTCGATGCCGGCCGCGATGACCTCGTTGCCAATGCCGTCTCCGGGTACTGCGGCGATCCTGTGGGTTTTCATCTTCAGAAATTGACGTTGTTGCCGCCCTTGAGCTTGAGGATCTGGCGCGCGTCGTCGGGCGTGGCGATCTCGAGGCCGAGTTCCTCGAGGATGCGGCGGATCTTGGCGACCTGTTCGGCATTGGTCTTCGCGAGCTGGCCCTTGCCGAGCCACAGGCTGTCTTCCAGGCCCACGCGCACGTTGCCGCCCATGACCGCGGATTGGGTGGCGATGTACATCTGGTTGCGGCCGCCGCCGAGCACCGACCACTGGTACTGGTCGCCGAACAGGCGGTCCGCGGTGCGGCGCATGTGCATGACATCCTCCGGATGGGGGCCGATGCCACCGCGAATCCCGAACACCGACTGGATGAACAGCGGGGGCTTGACGAGGCCGCGTTCCAGAAAGTGCGCGGCGACATAGAGATGGCCGATGTCGTAGCACTCGATCTCGAAGCGGGTATTGTTCTCGGCGCAGGACTGGAGGATGTAGGCGATGTCCTTGAACGTGTTCTTGAAGATGCGGTCTTCAGAGCCCTCGAGATAGGGTTTTTCCCAGTCATTCTTCCATTCCTTGACACGCGGGATCATCTCGTAGAGCCCGAAATTCATCGAGCCCATGTTGAGCGACGCGACTTCCGGCTTGAGTTGCAGCGCGGGCTGCAGGCGATCCTGGATGGACATCGTCGGCGCGCCACCCGTCGTCAGGTTGATCACCACATTGCTGGCGGCTTTGATCTTGGGCAGGAACTGCAGGAACATTTTCGGATCCTGCGTGGGGCGGCCGTCCTTGGGTTCGCGCGCATGCATGTGCACGACGGCCGCGCCGGCCTTGGCGGCGCCGATGGCGGCTTCGGCGATCTCGTCGGGCGTGATCGGCAGGTAGGGCGACATCGACGGCGTGTGGATCGAGCCGGTGACGGCGCAGGTGATGATGACTTTGCTGGCCATGCTGTTCTCCTTCAGTTTCCGGTTTTCCGTCAGTTTCCGATTTTCTTGGCGGCGTCGCGCTTGTGCGCGATGAGCGCCATCAGGCGGCGATCGCGCCAGGCTTCGCGCTCCGCGTGGCGGTCCTGCGCCATGATCTTTCGGCGCTCGCCGTCCACCTTGGCGACCAGGGCACCGTCCCAGGGATCCGTCTTCACGTTGTTCATCATCCCGCGCAGTACCGAGCCGTAACGCTTCGCATAGTCGGGTACGCCGCCCGGGGCGTTGAGGTCGATGGTCTCGAAGGGGCCCATGAACGACCAGCGCAGGCCGAGGCCGTCCTTGATGCATTTGTCGAGGTCCTCGACGGAGACGTAATCCTCTTTCACCAGGCGCCAGGATTCCAGGAGCAGCGCCGCCTGCAGGCGGTTCAGGATGAAGCCTTCGACTTCCTTTTTCACCGTGATCGCAACCTGGCCGACCTTGTCGTGCAGCGCGCGCGTCCTGGCCACCACTTCGGGACTGGTCCAGGGCGCGGGCGAGATCTCGACGATCGGAACGATGTGGGGCGGGTTGACGGGATGGGCGACGATGCAGCGATGCTTGCCTTCGAGTCCCTCGCTGAAGCGCGATGTCTGGATGGTGGACGTCGAACTGGCGAGAATGCAGCCGGCGGGCGCCGCGGCATCCATCTGCCGATAGACTTCGCGCTTCACATCCAGGTTTTCCGAGGTGTTTTCCTGGACGTAGTCGGCGTCGCCGACCGCTTCCGCGAGCGTGGCGGCGGCCGTTACGCGTTTCGAGACCACATCCGCGGATTCGGAGATCAGGCCGAATTCCTTCAGTTCCTCCAGCCCCTCGCGGATGAGGCCGAGGGCCTTGTCCGCGGCGCCGGGTGCGGCGTCGTACAGCTTGACCGGATGTCCCGCGCGCGCGAAGACCGTGGCCCAGGCCCTGCCGATGAGACCCGAGCCGATGATTGCGATTTTTTCCATGTTCCTTGTCCGCTGGATTGAATGTCTAGCCGAGCACTTCGACGCCGGCGCAAACCGAGATGGCCTGGCCCGTGATGTTCTTGCCGACGTCGCTCGCAAGATAGAGCGCCATGTTGGCGATATCGTAGGGGCTCACCATGCGGTGCATGGAGACGCCCTTCAGGGAGAGGTCCTTCTGCGCCTCGAAGCTGATGCCCACCGCCTTGGCCTTGGCTTCGATGACGCGATTGATGCGGTCGCCTTCCACCACGCCGGGCTGGATGGCATTGACCCGCACATTGTCCGGTCCGGCCTCCATCGACAGGCTCTTGGTGTAGCCGACGACGCCCCATTTGGCCGCCGAATACGGCGTGCGGAAAGGGAAGGGCAGGCGTCCCGCCGCGGACGACAGGTTGATGATCGATCCGCCGCCCGCCGCCTTGATCAGGGGCATCGCGAGGCGCGTGCAATAGAACATGCCGTTGACGTCGATGTCGATGCAACGCTCCCATTCCTCGATCGACAGGTCTTCCACCTTGCCGGTCGGGCCCGCAATCCCGGCGTTGTTGATCAGGCAATCCAGGCCGCCGAGGTGTTTTTTCACGTCCGCGAAAAGCCTGTCGACATCCTTCACGCTCGAGACGTCGGCGAGGGTGGCCGTCGTGCCGGGAAACGCCTTCAGCGCTTCATCGATCGACGGCTGCACCACGTCGCAGATGTGCACGCGCGCGCCAGCCCTGGTGAAGACATCGGTCATGGCGCGGCCGATGCCGGCGGCGCCGGCCGTAACGAGAACGCGCTTTCCTTTCGCGGAGATTTCCATCTTGGTCAGTCCTGTCGGGTGGGGGAAGGGCGGGACCGGTTGCCTTGCGGAGCCGGTCCGGCCTTGATGCGTGTTTGACTGCCTTGTAAGAATCAGGGCGCGACGCGCGCCCCTTCACATTCCGGGCAGGACACCGGGGTGTCCTGCCCGCGTATGGGTTGCTTGCCCCCGGATCAGTTCTTCTTGAAGCCGGAACGAATCCAGTCGAGGCTCTTCATGCCGTCCGGCGGGCTGATCTGCTCGGGCGGGTAGTACTTGACGTTGGTCATGGTGATCTTGCCGTCGACCTTTTTCACGGTGCCGTAAGCCACGTGCTGCACGGCCTGGTGGCCCTTGCCCAGCGACATGTCGACGGTGCCGGCGACCGATTCGAACTTCAGGTACTCGAATGCCGTGATGACCTGGTCGATCGCGGGCTCCTGGCCCTTGTTGGTGGCCATGGCTTTTTCGTACGCGGCCTTCGCCCCCAGGAACGCGGTGGCCATGTGGTAGGAGGCGTAAACCGGGGTGCTGTTGTAGCGCTCCCGGAAGGATTTCTGAAACCATTTGTTCAGCGCGGTCGGCGGCGCGAAGGGGCCATTCGGGCCGCGCGCGCCGATGATCGTGCCATCGGGGATCTGGTCGCCGAGGCGCTCCAGCACCGTATCGCCGCAGATGATGATATTCGGGATCTTCTCGAGCAGCCCGCGCGGGCCGGATTGCAGCAGGAAAGCCTCGAGGTCGCCGCCCCACAGCGAGTTCTGCATGATCTCCGCGCCGCTGCCGAGCAGGGCCGAAATCTCGGTGTTGTACTGGCCGGCGCCGAGTTTCGGCGTGACGTTGGTGGCGACCGCGGCCTGCGGCTTGATCACCTTGAGCGTTTCGGTGAAATCCGACCACGCATCCTGGCCCCACGCGTAATTGGGATTCACGCCGGAGAAGGTCTTCAAGTTCGGGAAGTTTTCCGCGATGTAGCGGGCGGCCGCCACGTTCTCCTGCGTGGCCATCGTCGTGGTGCGGAAAACGTATTTGTAGGTCGCTTCCTCGAACACCCGGTTGGTGGAGCAATCGAAGAGCACCGTGAATTTCTTCATTTCCTCCGCGACGGGCGCCACGGCGAGGCAATCTCCGCTGGAGATGACGCCGATCACCATGTCGACGTTCTGCCGGGTCACGAGGTTGCGATACTCGGTGACGACTTTGGTCGGACCGCCCGCTTCGTCGACGAAGACCAGCTCGATGGGCCTGCCGCCGAAACCCTTCTTTTCATATCCCGGAACCTGGCCCCCCTTGTTGAAGGCCTCGGCGATGAGGTCGGCGGCGTTCTTGGCCGGAACGCCGAACGGGCCGGCCGCGGGGCCCGACAGGAAAGTGATGACGCCGATCCGCAGGGGCTCCTCGGCTGCGGCGGCCGGGACGCCCAGCACCACGGCGAGCAGTGCGGACAGGGCGCCGAAACGGCGCAGGATGCGATGCATGATGGTTCCTCCCCGGATGTTGTGTATTTTCGTGGACCGGCAATCCGGTCCCGTGCGGATAACGCGCCGGGCGCGGCCCCGCTGACACCGCGATTATAACCGTGGGGCCGCTTCCGCTAGAATCCGGGGCTGTTGCGACCCTTCCTTTTCCGCCTGCGGCATTGAACGTCCTCGCGATCGAAACCTCGACTGAACACTGCTCGGTCTCCCTGCTGCACCAAAGGGGCGAGGCGGTGCGCTGCGAACTCGCCGGCCAGCGCCATTCCGAGTTGCTGTTGCCGATGGTGGAATCCGTGCTCGGCGAGGCGGGAATTGCGCCCGGCGCGCTTGATGGCATCGCCTTTGGAGCGGGTCCGGGATCTTTCACGGGACTCCGGATCGCGTGCGGCGTCGCCCAAGGCCTCGCGCTGGGTACGGGCGTCCCGGTCGTTCCCGTAGGCACATTGCTCGCGCTGGCCCATGCACGGCCGGAACATCGGGTGCTTGCCTGCCTCGACGCCCGCATGGGGGAGATCTACCACGCCGCCTATGAACGGGGCGCAGGCGGCTGGCGCGAGGCGATCGCCCCGAATGTCTGCAGGGCCGACCAGGCGCCGGCGCTGGAGGGGGAAGGCTGGGCGGGCGCCGGCAGCGCCTTCGGCGTCTACGGCGCGGTCTTGCAGGCGCGGTATGGAGGGCGGCTTGCCTCGGCCGATGCTGCGGCCTTTCCGCACGCAAGCGCGATTGCCCGCCTGGCGGTTCCCGTCCTGGAAGCCGGGGGCGGCGTGCCTGCGGAATTGGCGGTGCCGCTCTATGTTCGCGACCGCGTCGCCCTTAAAATGCACGAACAGCGATGAGTGCCCAATTCGATACCCTGCCAAAGCTGCGGCCGATGCGCGTGGCCGACCTCGATCGCGTCATGCAGATCGAGCCCGCGATCTATTCGCATCCGTGGACCCATGGCAATTTCGAGGACTCGATCAAGGCCGGCTACAGCTGCTGGGTGATCGACTGCGCCGGCGTCATCGCAGGCTACGGCGTGCTGATGGCGGGCGTGCGCGAGGCGCACCTGCTCAACCTCAGCGTGGCGGCGGAATGGCAGGGGCGGGGCCTCGGACGCTATCTGCTGGACCAGTTCATCGCCATCGCCCGCGATAGCGACGCCGTGCAGATGTTCCTGGAAGTGCGGCCGTCCAACCTGGCGGCGCGCCACTTGTACCTGCAGTCGGGCTTTCGTGAAATCACCGTGCGCCGCGGCTACTATCCCGCCGGCCGCGGCCGCGAGGATGCCATCCTGATGGGCCTGGTCCTGTGAGCGCGGCCCGGCGCGCGCTGATCCTCCAGGAACTCGGCCTGGGTCCGGTCTGGATGCGGCGTGGCGCGGCCCCCGCCACGGCGATGCCGGAAGCAACGTTGCCCGAGCCTGCTGCGCGGGAACATCCTGCGCGGGGTCAGATCAGGCCGGAAACGCCTGTCGCACGCCGGCCCGAACCCGCCTCGCCCCCGGCAGGCGATCGCGCGGCGGACATCGCGCGCATGGATTGGGCGCAGCTGCGGGCCAGCACCGCGGCATGCACGGCTTGCGTGCTGCACAAGCAGCGCAAGCAGGCCGTGCCCGGCGTCGGCGACGAGAATGCCGAATGGCTGTTCGTCGGCGAGGCGCCCGGAGCGGAAGAAGATGCGCGCGGCGAACCGTTCGTCGGCCAGGCGGGCAAGCTGCTCGACAACATGCTGGCCGCCATCGAACTCAAGCGCGGCGAGAACGTCTATATCGCCAATGTCGTCAAATGCCGGCCGCCGGGCAACCGCAATCCCGAGCCCGCGGAAGCCCATGCCTGCGAGCCGTATCTCACCCGACAGATCGCCTTGATCCGGCCGAAGCTGATCGTGGCGCTGGGCAAGGTCGCCGCGCAGAACCTGATGGGCAGCGAGTCCACCATCGCGAGCCTGAGGGGGCGCGTGCACGATTACCACGGCACGCCGCTGATCGTCACCTATCATCCGGCGTACCTGCTGCGAACGCTCGCCGACAAGGCCAAGGCCTGGGAAGACCTTTGCCTTGCCGTCGAGACCTTGCGCGGATTGAAACAGGCGGCAGCGGCCCCAAACTGACCGATACCCGACACCCCTATGGAGAACGCCATGAAACGCCTGTTCGCGCTTTGCCTGATGCTCGTCGCCATGACCGGGCTCTCCGGCTGCGGCTACAACACGCTGCAATCCCAGGACGAGCAGATCAAGGGCGCCTGGGGCGAAGTGCTGAACCAGTACCAGCGCCGCGCCGACCTGGTGCCGAACCTGGTGGAGACGGTGAAGGGCTTCGCCGCCCAGGAGAAGGAAGTGCTGCTTGGCGTGACCAACGCGCGTTCCCGCGTGGGGGGCATCCAGGCGTCTCCCGAACTCGTCAACGATCCTGAGGCCTTCGCCAAGTTCATGGCGGCGCAGGGCGAGATGACCTCGGCCCTGTCGCGCCTGCTGGTGGTGGCGGAGAACTACCCGCAACTGAAGTCGGATGCCAATTTCCGCGACCTGCAGGCGCAGCTCGAAGGCACCGAGAACCGGATCACCGTGGCCCGGCAGCGCTATATCAAGGCGATCCAGGAATACAACATCACGGTGCGTTCGTTCCCGAGCAACCTGACGGCGATGATGTTCGGCCACAAGGTGAAGCCTTCCTTCACGGTGGAAAACGAAGCGGCCATCTCGAAGCCGCCGACGGTGGATTTTTCGAAGCCGGCGCCCGCTCCCGAGAAGAAGTAAGTTGAAATCCTTCCTGGCCGGCGCCCTGGCGGCGCTGGCGCTGCTTTTCCAGGTTGCGGGCGCGCTGGCGGAAGACGCGCCGGTCCCGCCGCTCACCGGCCGGGTCGTGGACCTGGCCGGCGCGCTCACGCCGGACCAGAAGGCCGGCATCGAGGCCACGCTACAGGCCTTCGAGCAGCGCAAGGGCAGCCAGATCGCCGTCCTCATCGTCGGAAGCACCTTCCCGGAACCGATCGAGGCCTACAGCATCCGCGTGGCTGAAGCGTGGAAGGTCGGGCGCAAGTCGGTCGATGACGGCGTCGTGGTCGTGGTGGCCAAGGCCGACCAGGCCATGCGCATCGAGGTGGGGTACGGCCTCGAGGGGGCGGTCCCGGACGCCGTTGCAAAGAGGCTGGTCGAGGAAGCATTCATTCCGGGCTTCCGCCAGGGTGATTTCCAGCAAGGGCTCGCGCAGGGGCTGGACAGCCTCATCAAGGTCATCGACGGCGAATCCCTCCCCGAACCCGTGCGCAGCCAGCCCGGACGGGACCCGCGCTCGCTTGAAGCCTACTTCGTATTGTTCTTCGCCATTGTTTTCGCGGTCGGTGGCGCGCTTCGCGCCGCGCTGGGGCGGTTGCCTGCGGCCGCGCTGGTCGGCGGCGGCACCGGCGTCCTCGCCTGGTTCATTGCGGCGCCGATCGTCATTGCCGTCGTCGTCGGCATCGTCGGCTTTTTCCTGACGTTGCTCGGCGGCGCGATGGGCGGCTTTTCGGGCGGGCGTCGTGGCAGCGGCTGGGGCGGCGGCAGTTTCGGAGGCGGCGGATTCGGCGGTGGGGGAGGGTTCGGGGGCGGCGGTGGCGGCTTCGGCGGCGGTGGCGCGTCGGGTCGGTGGTGACATGAAGATCGGACGCCTGGTGCGCCATCTGCTGGCCCCGCCCTGGACCGCGAACCGGGCGTTCCCCGCGGCTGCGCTCACGCGGATCGAGGACGCCATCCGCAAATCGGAGCAGCGCCATCGCGGGCAGATCCGTTTCGCGGTGGAAGCTGCGCTGGAGCCCGGCGCCCTCTGGCGCGACACGTCGGCAGGCGAGCGCGCGCTGGAAGTGTTCTCTTCGCTACGCGTCTGGGATACCGAAAACAATAACGGGGTGCTGGTTTACCTGCTGCTGGCCGATCGCGACGTGGAGATCGTAGCCGATCGGGGCATCCACGCACGGGCAGGCGCACCGGCATGGGAAACGATCTGCCGGGAAATGGAAGCGGACTTCCGCGCAGGCCGCTTCGAGCACGGAGTGATCGACGGCATCGCCAAGGTATCGCGCCACCTCGAGGCGCATTTCCCGGGCAGCGGGACCTCGGGCAATGAAATGCCCGACCGCCCGGTCATGCTGTAGGGCGCGACGGCGTCAGGACTGGGTGCGCTGCGCTTCGTCCTGGTCGTGCCAGTGGCGACGCGTGATGGCGTACATGGTGCCCGCCACGAAAATCCCGAAGCAGATGATGATGGGGTTGATGGTCATGCCGGCCTTGAGCATGAGGGTATAGACCCCCAGCAGGGCGAGGATCGAAAGGTTCTCATTGAAATTCTGCACTGCGATGGAGTGGCCGGCGCCCATCAGCAGGTGGCCGCGGTGCTGGAGCAGCGCGTTCATGGGGACCAGGAAGAACCCCCCCATCGCGCCGATCAGGACCAGCAGGCCGATCGCGAGCCACCAGTCCCTGACCAGCACCATGGCGATGACGACGATGCCCATGCCGATGCCCACGGGCAGCACGCGGACAGCGCGCTTGAGCGACACGTAGCGCGCAGCCAGGACCGAGCCGATGGCGATGCCCACCGCCACCGCGGCGGTCAGCAGCGCGGCCCTTTCCGGCCCGTAGTGCATGGACTTCACCGCCCAGACCAGGATGATCAGGCGCAGCGTCGCGCCGGCACCCCAGAACAGCGTCGTGACCGCAAGCGATACCTGTCCCAGCGGATCGCGCCACAACAGGCGGAAGCTGTGCCAGAAATCCTGCAGGATGAAAATCGGATTGCGCTTGGGCAGCTTGTGGTCGATGGCGACGCGCGGGATGTAGAGGTTGATGATCGCCGCGAGGATGTAGAGCGCGAGGATGCAGGCGATCGCGAGTTTCGGCGCGGTATCGAGCCACAGGATGTCGAAAGCATCGATGCGTGAAAACACATGCTTGGTGAAGACCGGCCCGGCGAGGATGCCGCCGAGGATGGTGCCGAATATGATGGCGGCCACCGTCAGGCCCTCCATCCAGCCGTTTGCGAGCACCAGTTTCTGGTGGGGAAGGTATTCCGTGAGGATGCCGTACTTGGCCGGGGAGTACATGGCCGCGCCGATGCCGACGATGCCGTAGGCGTAGAGCGGATGCATGCCGACCAGCATGGCCACGCAACCGAGGATCTTGACGGCATTGCTGATGAACATCACCCGGCCCTTCGGCAGGGAGTCGGCAAACGGACCGACGTACGGGGCGAGGACGATGTACGCAAAAACAAAAAACTGCGCCAGCACCGGCGTTTGCCAGTCGGGCGCGCTCAGGCTTGCAAGCAGCGCGATCGCCGCAAACAGCAATGTGTTGTCGGCCAGGGCGGAAAAGAACTGCGCCGCCAGGATGATGTAGAACCCGCGATTCATGGATTCCTGGATTTGATCGTTGGCTGGGGTCCGGTCGCCGCGGGAGGGACACGGCCGCGCTTTATACCACAGAAGCCCCGCCAGATTTAGCAGCGACGAAGTGCAATTTCCTCCGTAGAATGCGCAGGATTGTAGTCCCTTGTTACCATTTTCCTTGAAGTCGGCATGAGCCGTCCGATCCGCGCCACTTTCGACCTGCCAGCGTTCAAGCACAACCTCGCCATTGCCCGCAAGCTGGCCGGCAACGCAAGGGTTCTGGCGGTCATCAAGGCAAACGGATACGGTCACGGCCTCGAGCGCGCGGCCCAGGCGTTTGCCGGCGCCGACGGCTACGCGCTGCTGGAACTGGACGCCGCGGTGCGGCTCAGGGACGCGGGCTACCGCCAGCCGATCCTGCTCCTGGAAGGCTTTTTCTCCGAGGCCGAGCTCGAGCCCATCCTGCAGCACGACCTGTCGATCGTTCTCCACAATCGCGAACAGCTGCGCATGCTGCGGGGCCTGGATGGGCGCCGCAAGGTGGATGCCTTCGTGAAGTTCAACACGGGCATGAACCGGCTGGGCTTCCCGGTCGGTTCGGTGGATGCCGTCCTGCGCGAGCTCGGCGCCATGCCCTGCATCGGGGACACGGTGCTCGCCACGCATTTTTCCGATGCCGAAGGCGTCAGCGGCATCGAGCTGCAGATGCGCGAATTCGATCGCAATGTCGCGCGGCCCGGTTACGAGCGCTCGCTGGCCAATTCGGCGGCCCTGCTGCGCTTCCCGGAAGCGCGCGGCGACTGGGTGCGGCCGGGCATCATGCTCTACGGCGCATCGCCTCTGGAAGACAAGTCCGCGCAGAAGCTGGGCCTGAAGCCGGCCATGACGCTCAGCAGCCGCATCATCGGCATCCAGGATCTCAAGCGCGGCGACACGGTGGGCTATGGCAGCCTGTTCATGGCGGACCGGCCCATGCGCATCGGCGTGGTGGCGTGCGGCTATGCCGACGGCTATCCGCGCCATGCGTGGAACGGCACGCCGGTCCTGGTGGACGGCACGCGTGTTCCGATGGCGGGCCGCGTCTCGATGGACATGCTGAGCGTCGACCTGACGCTGGTTCCGCAGGCGCAGCTGGGCTCGCCGGTCACGCTTTGGGGCGCGGGCCTGCCGGTGGAAGAGGTGGCGGCCGCAGCGGGCACGGTCAGCTACGAGCTGCTATGCGGGCTGACGCGCCGGGTGCCGGTGGAAGACAGCGGGGCCTAGGACATGGCCAAGGCAAAGAACGTCTACACCTGCACGGAATGCGGCGGGCAGACGCTCAAATGGCAGGGACAGTGCCCGCACTGCTCCGCCTGGAACACGCTGGTGGAAACAGTGGCCGAAAGGGCCGCATCGCGCTTCCAGTCGGTGGCGGAGTCCAGCAAGCTGCAGAAGCTTTCCCAGATCGAGGCGCACGAGGAAGAGCGGCGGCCGACCGGCATCAGCGAGCTGGATCGCGTGCTGGGCGGCGGGCTGGTGCGCGGCGCAGTAGTCCTGATCGGCGGCGATCCGGGCATTGGAAAATCCACCCTGCTGCTGCAGGCGTTGTCGCTGATGGACGCGTCCTGCAACGCGGTCTACGTCAGCGGCGAGGAATCCGCGCAGCAGATTGCCCTGCGCGCGCGCCGGCTGGCCGTGGAACCGGACTCGCTGAACATCCTGGCGGAGATCCAGCTCGAAAAAATCCTTTCGGTGCTGGGCGCGCAAAAGCCCGATGTCGCCGTTATCGACTCGATCCAGACGGTGTACTCGGAGGCCCTGCAGTCGGCGCCCGGCAGCGTGGCCCAGGTGCGCGAATGCGCGGCCCAGCTCACGCGCTTCGCGAAGAATTCCGGGGCGGCGCTGCTGCTGGTCGGCCATGTCACCAAGGAAGGCGCCCTGGCAGGCCCCCGGGTGCTCGAGCACATGGTCGACGCCGTGCTGTACTTCGAGGGCGACAGCCACTCGAGCTTCCGCCTCGTGCGCGCCATCAAGAACCGCTTCGGGGCGGTGAACGAACTTGGCGTGTTCGCCATGACCGATCGCGGGCTGCGCGGCGTTTCCAATCCTTCCGCGCTGTTCCTTTCGCAGCATGGGACGCAGGTCGCGGGATCTTGCGTCATGGTCACCCAGGAAGGCACGCGGCCGTTGCTGGTGGAAATCCAGGCCCTGGTGGACGAGGCGCACGCGCCGAATCCACGCCGCCTGACGGTGGGCCTGGAGCAGAACCGCCTGGCCATGCTGCTTGCGGTGCTGCACCGGCATGCCGGCGTGGCGGCGTTCGACCAGGACGTGTTCGTCAACGCGGTCGGCGGCGTCAAGATCGACGAGCCTGCGGCGGACCTCCCGGTGCTCCTGGCCATCGTTTCTTCCCTGAAGGGCAAGCCGCTGCCGGAAAAACTGGTCGCATTCGGCGAAGTGGGGCTGGCGGGAGAAGTGCGGCCGGTGCAACGCGGCCAGGACCGCCTGAAAGAGGCGGCCAAGCTGGGATTCCGGCTGGCGATCGTGCCAAAAGCCAACGCGCCCAAGGGCGGCATTGACGGCCTGGAGATCATGGCCGTCGAGCGCGTCGAGGACGCGATCGCGAAACTGCGCTGAAGATTTTCCGCTAGCGCAGGGCCAGCAGGGCGACGGCGGCGACCACCAGCGCCGCGCTGACCGCCCAGATAACCCTGAGATTGATGCCGCCCGCATTCGCGGCCGGCCCGCCGGCGAGCGACGGCACGCCCTGCTGCCACGTCGAGCTCCCGGAGAGAGTGGACGGATTGGCGCCCCGTTTGGCGTCGGCGAGCGCCTTGAGGCGGGCGATCTTCTGCGTTTCCGAGAACTGGTCCAGTTCCTTTTCCATGCCCGTCAGCGCCGCAAGGCGCATGGTGGCGCTGAAATTATCGAATGCCGTGGACAGACCCAGCGCCGGCTGCGTGCTTTCCGACGGCGCCTGCGCCTCCTCGCCGTCGGGCGCCGCCTCCTCGGGCGGTGCGCCGGCCGCGGCGAGGAGCTTTTCGGCCTTGTCCTCGTGCCGCGTCAGCGGGGATTCGGGCTGCACGAACGCCACGGCCTGGGCCGGCATCTGCAGCATGTCGGAAGAGACCGTTTGGCCGCGCGATGCGGCGAGCACTTCCCGCAGGTCGTGGGCAAAATCCCGTGCGTTCTGGTAGCGATCGTCGATGTTCTTGGCCAGCGCCTTGGCGGAGATGAAGTTCAGCACGTCCGGCAAGTCGGGATTCAGGGTCCTCGGTGCCGGCGGATTGAAGTTCATGGTCTGGTACATCACGCCATGGATATTGTCCGCGACGAACGGCGAAGTGCCCGTCAGCATCTCGTACAGCACGACACCGAGCGAGAATATGTCGGAGCGATTGTCCGCCCGCTTGCCCGAAACCTGTTCCGGCGACATGTACTTGGGCGATCCCAGGATCATGCCGGTCATGGTCTTGACCTCGTTGTTGCGCATGCGCGCGATGCCGAAGTCGGTGATCTTCACCGTGCCGTCCGCGCCCACCATGAC
>Ga0315910_10002298_pt1 | contig 16927 bp, 13 predicted proteins | sample EdamamesoilMG_FD_204470 | JGI IMG/M metagenome (GOLD analysis project Ga0315910, IMG submission 204470) | Garden soil microbial communities collected in Santa Monica, California, United States - Edamame soil | ecosystem: Environmental > Terrestrial > Soil > Garden | place: USA: California... | reverse complement strand
TAGGGAGCGCCCTCCGCCCGGAGGGCGAACGTGAGCTCGGTCACGTCGAGCGGTCGTCCTCCGAGCTCCCGCGACGCCACGCGCGTCGCGACCCGGACGAGGGCGGCGTCGCTTTGCGCACAGGGCGCTCCGAGATCGGCGCTCGGCGGCTCCGCGGGCCTTGGTGAAAACGTGTGGGTGGCCCAAGGGTACTCCCCGGGCGGTTGGGGCGTCGCCGCACGCGCCGGCACCTTCGCTCGCCGTGGCCCGATTTCGCCGCCGCATGCGCCGAGGGCAAGGACAAACCCTACGGTGAAGGCCGTTCGCGCCCTCCGCCGACAGCTCTTGGGCCCCGGATCCTGTTGCAGGGGAGGGCCATGGTAGAAGAGATGCTTCCCTTCTACCAGGTGAACGAAGCCCCATGCGGGCACTCGAGCGAGCCACCACGGCGGTGAAAGTCGGCGTCTTCGCCGTGGTCATGGTGACCGCGGGGTTCTTCATTTACCGCTTCGTCACCAAGTCCGCCGGCTCCGGCAAGGGCTACGTCGTCTATGCGCTGATGAACGACGCGGCGGGCATCGCGCGCCATTCCCAGGTGCGGATGGCGGGCATCCCGGTCGGCTCGATCAAGAGCGTGCGCCTCGAGGGCAACAAGGCGCGCATCGATATCCGGATGGATCCGGATATCGAGCTGTACGAGGACGCGTCCGTCACCAAGGTCGCGTCGAGCTTGCTCGGTGAGTATTACCTCGCGCTCGGCGGCGGTACCGAGGGCAAGCGGAAGCTCGTCGAAGGCGACCGCATCCTGATCGTGATCGAGGGCCAGACGACCGATCAACTGATGCGGGAGCTTGCCGAGATCGCGCGCGACGTCAAACAGGTCACGAACACGCTCGCGCAGACCGTGGGCACCGACAAGGGCAAGGAAGACATCCGGGCGACGCTCGCGAACCTCGCTCAAGTGACCGAGGCGCTCAACGAGACGGTGCGTGAGAACCGCGAGAGCGTCCGCAACATCCTGGTCACGATCGAGAACGCCACCAACAAGGGCGCGCCGGAGCTGCAGAGGATCCTCGAGAACGTGCGGGTGACGACGGCCGAGGTCCGTGAGCTGGTCGGTAAGGCCGAGGATGGGAAGAAGGACCCCGGTGAGGTGCGCCAGATCATCGAGAAGGTGAACCGCGCGAGCGACAGCCTGGAAAGCGCGCTGAAGAACATCGACGAGGTCAGCGGCCGGCTCGAGCGTGGGGAGGGCACGCTCGGCCGCCTGAGCAAGGACGAGAAACTCATCAACGAGGTCGAGGGGGTGACCGAAAGCGTGGGCGAGTTCGTCGGCGGCCTCTCCCGGATCCAGACGATCGTCGTCCTGCGCACCGACTATCAGTTTCTCGCGAGCGGCGTGAAAAGCTACGTGGAGCTGAGACTGCAACCGAGCGAGGACAAGTACTACCTGCTCGAGGTGATCAACGACCCCCATGGTCTCACGCGTTACGAGCAGGTCGACGTCGACACCACGGACCCGAACTCCGCGCCGCACTACCGCGAGATCCGCACGATCACGACCAATCGAATGCGCTTCTCGCTCCAGTTCGCGCAGTCCTTCGGGCCGTTCACCGGCCGCTGGGGCATCAAGGAGTCGACCGGCGGGGTCGGGCTCGACCTCTTGCTATTCGAGAAGCGCTTCGAGCTCCGGCAGGATCTGTTCGGTTTCGGCGAAGTGGTGCTTCCCCGCTGGCGCGTCTCGCTCGGCTACGAGTTCGTGAACCGTCTCTGGCTGCTCGGCGGCGTCGACGACATCCTGTCCGACACGCGCCGTGACTACTTCGTCGGCGCGCAGCTGAAGTTCAACGACGAGGACCTCAAGCACATCCTGCCGTTCGCCCCAGCCGGCTTCTAGAGCGAAAGGGCGCTCTAGCCGCCCGAGTACGAGACCCACTCGAGCAGGCGCGCCGTCTCGATCGCGGCCGCGGCTTCGCGCTGGCCGACGGGGGTGCCGTCCGACGGGTGGATGAGGCTCTCGACCAGCGCGGCGACCTCGAGTCGGAGCTCGGCCTTCTTCGCGACCGCGAGCAGCGAGGTCGGGATGCGACCGAGCTCCTTCGGATCGTGCGTCGTGCCGAAGCGAGCACCGGGGATCACGCGCGCTCCGTCGCCCGGCAGGGCGCGCCCGGGGTCACCTTCGTGAACGAGGATGACGCCCGCCATCATCGTGCTCGCCAGGTCGAGCTCGAGCGGGAACTCGACGTGCGCCGGCGCCGTGCCGCGATAGAAGGAGGCGATGCCGTCCTTCCAGGTGCACATCGCGGCGACGCGATCGCGGCCCTGATCGCGAATGGCGCGAAAGACGTCGACGGCGTCGACCAGGCCGAGGGCGATCAGCGTGTCGCCGAGGCGCCCGCCGTAGCGGTCGAGCTCCGACAGCGCTTTCTCGAGGTCGATTCGCGAAAGGCTCCCGCGCCGGACCAGGTACTCGCCGAGGAGCTCGTTCTTCTCGGACGACGCCACGTGGTGGAGCTTGCCGTGCTCGAGGTACATTTCCTTGCGCGTGCTGCGTCCGTTGCCGCCGCGCACGATGAAGAGCGCGCCCGTTTCGCCGCGGCTGCGGAGCAGGGCCAGCGCCTCGAGCATCGGCTGCTCGGTGAGAACGAATTGGTAGTCGGGCTGGCCCGGCCCCGCCACGCGGCCGGTGACGGCCGTGGTGGAAGGCAACACGTGACGGGCGAGCTCGTCGACCTCCGAGATCTTCCGGAATTCACGGCCGAGCAGCGAGACCTCGTCGTAGGCCTGAAGCTCACCGGTCGCGATGAGCTCGATCAAGTGGGCGAACGTCAGCTCTTCGACGTCGCCGTTGCGGCGGCGGACCTTGGGGCTGGGCTCGGGGGCCGTCGGTGCCGGCCGAATGTCGAGCCGGTTCTCCGAGCGGGCGGCGGCTCGCTTCGCAGAGCTCGGCGAGCCACGGAGCTCGGGGAGCGAGGTCGACCCGCGCACCGCGCGGAGGTTCTGCGACGAGGTTCGGATCTTGTGCTCGAGCTTTTTCGCGAGCTCACGCTGGTCCTGCCCCCAGTGCACCCATTCCGCGAGATCCGCGACCAGCCGATCGAGCCGGGTGCTGAGGAAGGGCGCGAGCGCCAGCCGGAACTCGGACGCGGACTGGAACCGCTCGTCGGGATTCGATGCGAGGCCGCGCTCGCAAAGCTCGAATAATCCCGGGGGCAGCCGCGCCGCCTCGCGCCGGAGCGGCTCGATGTTGCCGTCGCGGATCGCGAGCAGCACGGCGAGCTGACCGCCGCCCGGGAACACCCGTTCGCCGATCGCGAGCTCGCCCAGGATCGCCGCCAGCGCAAAGAGATCCGCGCGGTGGTCGAATTCCTCGCCCGCGACCTGCTCGGGAGCCAGGTAGCCGAACTTGCCTTTCAAGCCACCTTGCGTCGAACGCGCTTCCTCCTCGATGCGCGCGATGCCGAAGTCGCCGAGCTTCACGTCGCCCTTCACCGACAGGTAGATGTTCGACGGCGTCACGTCGCGGTGGACCAGGCGCAGGAGCTTGCCGGAGTCGTCCGAAGCAGCGTGGACGGCTTCGAGCGCCGCCGCGACCTGCGCGGCGACGAACACGGCGAGCTCGACGGGGAGGTCCTTCGCATCGGCATCCAGGCGGCGCAGCATGCGGTAGAGGTCGAGCCCCTCGACGTATTCCATCGCGAGATACGGCTCCCCGCCCACCAGGCCCGCCCCGTAGACCGCCACGACGTTGGGGTGGCGCACGCGTCGGTGCAGCTCGGCTTCGCGCTCGAGCGCCTCGTAGCGCGGGCCGTCCCCTCCGGTCGGCAGCAGACGTTTGACGACGAGGTGCGGCGCGGGCGCGATCCCCACCTTGGGGTGCGCGAGAAACACCTCCGCGCTGCCGCCCACTGCCAGCCGTCTTTCGAGCACAAAGGGTCCGAATGCGGTCGGCCCCTTGAGCCTCGGCTCGCGTGGGTCGAGTGCCACGCAGCCATTATGAGCCTACTCGCGCCACTGGTTCAACGTGTGCGGCCGCGAGAGCTGCTTCCGGCTCTGGCGTGCTATGCGTGGCCACGCGATGCGGCGCGGATCTCTCGGCTCTCGGCTCCTCGCTTTCGCCGCGCTGCTCCTCTCGCTCGGCGCGGGTTGTCGTTGCACGCGCACACCGCCACCCGCTCCCGTTCGGCTGCCGGAGCCTTCGGTGCGCCTCTACCTGGTGTCATCCCTCGCCGGTGCACTCGAGCCCTGTGGCTGCGTGAAAGACATGCTGGGCGGCGTCGATCATTTTGCCGCGCTGCTCTCGAACGAGCGCCAGGAAGCGCCGCGGCGCTTGGTGCTCGGTGCAGGGCCGATGCTGTTCATGGACCCGGGGCTCGAGCCGAAACGCCGGGAGCAGGACATCAACAAGGGGCGAGCGCTCGCCGACGTCCTTCACCAGACGAACGTGGTCGGCTGGGCGCCGGCGGCGAACGACTGGGCCGGCGGGGCCGAGCTCCTCGGCGAGCTGACGCGTGATCGGCTGTCGCTCTTTGCCGCGAATCTCGAGGGGCCGTCGTTTCGGGCGGGCCGTGTGGTCGAGCTCGGCGGCGAGCGCGTGGGGATCACGGGGGTCAGCCTGCCGGCTTTCCCGGGGGCGCCGCCGCCCGGGGTCGTGCCCGGTGACGCGCGGGCGGCGCTCGAACGTGAGAAGAAGGCGCTCGTCGCCGGGGGCGCGCGGATCCTCGTCGCCCTGCTTTCGGTCCCGCGCGGGGACGCCCTCCGGCTCGCCGAGGCGGTCCCGGGGTTTCACGTGTTCTTACTCGGAAAGCCCGTGGATCGCGGTGAAACGAACGATCCGCCGACGCCGCCCGTGCTGGTCGGAGACACCCTCGTCGTCGAGGGCCCCAATCACCTGCAGTCCGTTGCCGTCGTCGATCTTCACGTGCGGGACGGGCGCTATCGCTTTGCAGACGGCACCGGCGTGGCGGACGAGGAGCAACGCTTGAGCGTGAAACAGCGCATCGTGGAAGCGCGCGCGGCCAGCGAGCGCGCCGGCGTTTCCGGGGCGGACCGCGCGGCACGACGCCGCGACCTCGAGCGGCTCGAGGCCGAATTGAAGAAGCTCTCCGCGCCCCGCACGCCGCCGAGCGAGAGCTTTTTCGGTTATCGCCTGGTCGAGGTGCGGGAAAAGCTCGGCACCGAGCCGAAAACCGCGGCCCGTCTCGCCGCCTATTACAAGGCCGTGAACGAGCACAACCGGCTCGCGTTCGCCGACGTGCGACCCGTGGAGGCGGCACCGGGCCAGAGCAGCTACGTCGGCGTGACGGCGTGCACCGCGTGCCACCAAGCCGAGCGAACATTCTGGGATCGGACCGCGCACGCGGCGGCCTACACGACGCTCACCCGCCAGAACAAAGAGTTCAATCTCGAGTGCGTCGGCTGTCACGTCACCGGTTACGACGTTCCCGGGGGCTCGACCGTCACCCACGTGAAGGGGCTCGAGCACGTGCAGTGCGAGGTTTGTCACGGCCCGGGCTCCCGCCACGTCGCCAGCCCGGCTGACAAGACGCTCATCACCACGCCCGCGCGGACCGTTTGTGCCGAGCGATGTCACCATCCGCCGCATGTCCACCCTGGCTGGAGCGTGGACGAAGCGTGGAATCTGATCCTCGGCCCCGGACACGGTCACGGCAGATGAGACAACTCCACGGATGCGTGCGACGGATGCTTGCGCGACATGCGCGTGTGGTTTATCTGACGGCCGTTGGCTAGGAGGCCTCGCTTCGGGATCGGGGGCGCGCGTTCGCTCGTGGCGATCGCCTTGTCTGCCGTTGTCGTCCACGCGTGTGGCGGAAAGAAGAGGTTCTTTTCCGACGCCGGGCGCGCCGGCGCCTCCGGTGCGGGCGGGCGCGGACATTCGGGTCGCGACGGTGCAGGCGGAGACCCCGACGCGGGCGAGGAGACCGGCGGCGGTCGGGGTGGCGTCGTCGGCACGGGCGCGTCCGCCGGCACGGAGAACGAGGGGGGAGACAGCGGCGAGGCGAGCGCGAGCGGTGGCATCGGTGGCTCACTCGCGACAGGGGGCGACGGTGGGACCGCCGGATCCGGCGCGGCCGGCATGTCGACGGGGGGCGAGGCGGGCGCGGGAGGAACGGCGGGTGACGCGGGTGGACTCGGGGGCGCCGGAGGCACGGCCGGGACGGACGGTGGTGGCGCCGGAACGGACGCCGGTACGGGCGGTGGTGGTGCCGGAATGGACGGCGGGACGGGCGGCGGCGGTGGCGGAATGGACGGCGGGACGGGCGGCGGCGGCGCCGGCAGCGCTGGCACGAGCGGCGGCACCGGAGCGGCGTCGGGAACCGGGGGCGATGGCGGTACCTCCGGTGTGGGCGGAGCAACGGGTGGCGTGGGTGGAGGCGGTGGTTCTGGTGGTTCCGGTGGTTCCGGTGGTTCCGGTGGTTCCCCGATCTGCAGCACCGACTGCGGCGATTCGAACCCGTGCACCGACGACGCCTGCGAGGCCGGAAGCTGCGTGCACTCGGACAACGCCGCCGCCTGCGACGATCAAAACTACTGCACGGTCGGCGACGCCTGTGCCTCCGGCGCCTGCCAGGCCGGGACAGCGCGCGATTGCAGCGACATGAACGATTGCACGCTCGACGCGTGCCACCCGACGAACCAGTGCACTCACGCCGTGACGGGCGTCGGCGCCGACGGCATCGACCGCGCGATCCCGGATTCCGTCAACTGTGGCGTTGCTCGCTCGCGCGTGAGCGCGTCGGTGACGATCGCCGATCCGGGCACCATTGCAGGGCTCAAGGTCGCGGTGGACATCTACCACCCGTACGTCGGTGATCTCGAGATCCTCCTACGCCACGTTTCGACCGGCACGTTCGTCTACCTGGTGAACGAGCCCGTCGACGAGTACGGCGACAACTGGGGTGATCTGAACGGCGTCTACACCTTCGCGGAGGGAGCACCGACGCTGCCCAATCCGCAGCAGGACGTGGTGATCCCGCCCGCCACGTACGCTCCGGAAGAATCACTGTCGGCCTTCGTCGGTGAGCCGCTTGCGGGCGAATGGCGGCTCGAGGTCGGCGACATGTGCCCCGGCGACGTGGGACTCCTCAGGAGCTTCAGGCTGCGCCTCGGCACGGCGTGCACCGGGACCGCGAGCTGCGCTGGCGTCTGCGACAGCGGTGCCTGTGAGTGTAATTAGGCGCTGGCGAAGCCGGCGAGGCACTCGTACGCGGCGTATTTGTAGCTGTCGGCGAGCGTCGGGTAGTTGAACACCATCTCGATGAAAACGTCGACGGCGCCGCCGAGCGTGATCACCGTCTGGCCGATGTGGACGAGCTCGCTCGCGCGCTCGCCGATCACGTGCACACCGAGGAGCTTGCGCGTCTTCTTGTCGGCGACGAGCTTGGTGACGCCCTCGAGATCACCGGTGATCTTGCCGCGCGGGTTATCGGCGAAGAGGGCGCGGCCGACGACGTAGTCGATGCCCTTTTCCCGGCAGCTCTCCTCGGTTTCGCCGAAGCTCGACACCTCGGGGATCGTGTAGATGCCGTACGGCATCGCGGTCGCGACCGACTGCTTGTAGGTGAAGCCGAAGGCGTGACAGACGGCGACCCGCCCCTGCTCCATCGAAGCGGAGGCGAGCGAGGGAAAACCGATGATGTCGCCGGCGGCGAGGATGTGCGGCACCTTGGTGCGGTAGGTCGCGTCGACCGGGATGTAACCGCGTGAGTCCGCCTCGAGTCCGGCTTTCGCCAGATCGAGCCCCGCCGTGCAGCCGCTACGTCCGGCAGCGAACAAGAGCTGCTGGGTGCCGAGCAACCGGCCGTCCGAGAGCTGGGTCTCCACGCCGTCCTCCACGCGGCGCACGCTTTTCCAGCGCACGTTCTGCACCAGCGTGATGCCGAGGTTCACCATCGCCGCCCGCAGTCGGCGCACGATCTCGAGATCGAGAAAGGGCAGGATCTCGGCGCGGGCATCGACCAGGGTGATCTTGCTGCCGAGCGCCGCGAACATGCAGGCGTATTCGCAGCCAATCACGCCCCCGCCGAGGATCGTCATCGACGGCGGCAGCGTGTCGATGGTGAGGATCTCGTCGCTGTCGTGGATCCAGGGGTCGGCGAAATCCATGTCCGCGGGCCGGTGCGGCTTCGAGCCGGTGGCGATCAGAATGAACTCTCCGGTCACCTGCTGCTCGCCGGTTTTGGAGGCGATCGAGACCGTGCGAGCGTCGACGAAACGGCCGATGCCTTCCACGTAGTCGACGCCGTGGCGAACGAGGTTCTGGCGGAACGCGCGCGACTCGGCGGCGGCGATCGCGTCCTTGCGCGACATCAAGCGCTGCAGGGTGGCGGAATGGTCGAGCTCCACCGCCACCCCGTAAAGCTCCCGCGCACGGTGACCCGACAGGTAGAGGGCCGTCTCGCGCAACGTCTTGCTCGGGAGGGTGCCGGTGTGGACCGCAGCGCCACCGGGCTCGCTCTCGGCCTCGATCACGAGCACGCGCTTCTTGAAGTAGGCGGCTTGCGCGGCCGCCTTCTCGCCGGCCGGTCCCGCACCGATGACGACGAGGTCGTAGTGGGACAGTGGCATGGGAGCGGCAGGCTATCCGGTCTCTCCTCAGGGGTCGAGTGTGGGACCAGTCGCCCGGAGACCCAAGCGGAGGTCCTCCGTCCGGGTCGAAGTCCATCGGAGGTCACCGGATGTTCACCCTCGAAACCCATCGTCGTTCGATGTTTCGTTGCCTGCTTGCGGGCCTGTTTTTCACCGGAACTGCTGCGGCGCAGACCGAGCAGCACGGGAGCTCGGTCGCCCGCGAGCGGTCGTCGAACATTCGCGTGACGAACACGGCCGACGGCATGGAGGCGGTGTTCGACGACGATCCGCTGGCTGCGCTGGTGAACGGCGGTGCAGTGCCGAAGCTCGTCGTGCGCGGGGTGAAGACGTTCCCCTACTTGATCCGTCCGCGTACCCATTTCGTCGCTGAAATGCTGAAGAGCGTCGAGCGCATCTGAGGGTTCGGCGAACCCTCTCAACGGAGCGTCGCTACCCGCTTTCCGTTTCCGGGCAGCACTCGCGCGGCCTGAGCAGCTCGCAAGAATCGGCACCGCGCACGGTCCACACGCGCTTCAGGCAGCGGCTACAGCTCGCGATCGCAAGCCCCAGCGCTTCGTTCCCCGTGTTTTCGTTTTCCGGATCCCCGCTGCAACACGCTGCATCGAGGCACTCACGGCACTCGCAAAGTCGCGACTCGGCGATGCTCTGTCCGGGTCGATAGACCGGCTTTCGTGGACCGTTCGGCTCGCGGGCGGGGGTCGTGGTCTGACAACCGGGCGCGGCGCCGGCGAGGAGGGCGGCGAGCGTGAGCACGACGCACGCCGTTGGTCTCGTGAGGAGCGCGGGCATGGTGCTTCGACGACGCCGAGCGCCCCCGGATTGGGTCGGCGCCCAGGGTGGTGGTAGTTGTGCCCGAGGAGGTTCCCATCCGTCTCGCGCGCCTGGTCACTTCCTGTCTGCTTTTCGTCGGGACGTCGGGAGAGGGGAACGCTCGCGCGCGAGACCTCGCGTCCGTGCCGGTCGATTATCGGGCGCCCGAGAGCTGTCCGAGCGCGGAGCAGTTTTCGTCGCAGGTGGCGGCCCGAACCCCGCTGTTTTTCGGCGGTGCCGCGCTCTCGATCCGCGTCGAGCTCACCGAGGTGCCCGAAGGGACGCACGGCCGCGTCGAGCTCGAACGCGACGGCAAGGTGACGATCCGCGAGCTCGCCGCCGCACGCTGCTCCGAGCTCGTCGAGGCGCTCGCGCTCGTGGTGGCGATCCTGATCGACCCCAACGCCGACACCGGCCCCGTCCCCACGCCCGACACCGCTCCTCCTCCCGCTGCCACGCCCGCACCCGCACCCGCTCCTCCTCCCCCTCCTCCCCGCACTCAGGAATCGGGACCCGCGTCCGCACCCGCTCGTTCCCCATCCCACCGTCGTTGGGTCCTCGAAGCCGGCAGCGGGGCGGTCGCCGAAAGCGGCGTCGCGCCCACGCTCGTCGTCGGTCCCCGTTTCTTCGTCGGCACGTGGTTCCCCGGCGGCATACCAAGCACGCTCGACCTTTCCGTCGCCCGGCTTTGGAGCGGCAGGATCGAGGACGGCTTGGGATCGGCAACGATGGTGCTCGACGTCCTTCGCCTGGATGCGTGCCTCTTCGAATGGGCAGAGGGCGCGTTTTCGCTCGAGCCTTGCGCCGGGGTCGAAGCCGGGGTGCTTCGTGTCGAAGGAACGCACCCGGCCGGGTCGTCGTCACACAGCCTGTTCTGGGGCTCCGCCGGGGCAGAGCTTCGCGCCTCGGCGTCATACCGAGACGTGCTGCGGGTCAGCGCCGAAGTCGGGGGAGGTGTCCCGTTCGTCCACTATCGCTTCAGCTTCGCGGGGCAACCACCGCTGCACGAAACGCCTTTGGTGGGGCTATTTCTGGGGTTTGGGGTTGCCGTGCGCTTTCCCTGATCACTCGGGTCCCGCGCCGACATTGTTGAGAATGCCTGCCCAGAGCCTCGCCGTGGAGCTCGTTCCGGAGGCCCCGACCGGGCTCGACCGTGACGCGCGTCTCGCGGCAATGGCGAGCGAAAACTTCCAGTTCATCTGGCGATCGCTCCGGCGCTTGGGTCTACCGGTCGGCTCGGTCGACGACGGCGCGCAGCAGGTGTTCGAGGTGGCGGCTCGCCGCCTCGGCGATATCGAGCCCGGCAAGGAAAGAGCGTTCCTGTTCAAGACGGCGCTCCTCGTCGCGGCCGAAGCGCGGCGCCTGGCCGCGCGCCGTCACGAGCTCCACCCGGACGACGAGGTCGAGGCGCTCGTCGATCCGGCGCCGAGCCCGGAGGACGCGAGCGAGTGGTCGCAGAAGCGCGCGCTGCTCGAGGAGATCTTGCTCGCGATGTCGATCGAGCAGCGTACCGTCTTCGTGCTCTTCGAGCTCGAAGAGCTGACGATGGCCGAGATCGCGGAGCTCGTCGATGCTCCGCCCGGCACCGTGGCGTCGCGCCTCCGGCGCGCCCGCGAAGAATTTCACGATCACGCCCGGCGCCTGCGAGCGCGCCAGGCCTTCCGAGGAAGCACGCCATGAACGAGCCCCTACGATTGCGCGAGCAAGGCGCCGATGATTTCGAGTGCGACCTGATCTTGTCGGCGCGGCGCGACCAACCCGGGCCGAAGGCCTTTCGCCGCACGCTGACGAGTCTCGGCGTGGGGCTGAGCCTGCCGCTCGGTGCGGCCGGCGTCGCCCAGGGGGCGGTCGTCGGTGCGGTGGTTGCGCCTGCGAAGATCGGTGGCGTCGTGTTGACTAAGTGGCTGGCGACGGGGGCGCTTTTCGGAGTCGTGACGGTGGGCGGTGCGCGAGTTGCGGAGCACGCCCTCACGCCGAAGGTGCCCGCGGTGACGGTGGCCACGGACGGGAAAGCGCGTGCACCCGTGTCGGAGCGTTCAGCGCCCGAAGCGGCACCGACAGGGTGGAGCTCGCCACCGGCGAGCATCGAGCCCGCCGAGCCGCCCGCGGCCGTTCGTGCGGACCCTGGTGCGGAGCACGCTCCTACCTCGCTGTCCTCGGCAGTCGTGGCGTCGGGCGGCGCGGTCCCTCCTTCGCGCGCCTTCGAGCCGCTCGCCCCACCGGATCAGGACGCGCTCAAGCGCGAGATCACCGCCGTCGACGCCGCGCGCGAAGCGCTGCGTGGCGGTGACGCGCGTGGAGCCATCGGTCGGCTCGAGCAGTACGAAAAGGCCTTCCCCGGCGGTGCTCTCTCACCGGAAGCGAGCGTCCTACGCGTGCGCGCCTTGCTCGCCGTAGGGGAACGCGCTCGCGCGGAGGAGCTCGCGCGGCGTGTCATCGACGCGGACCCGTCAGGTCCGCACGCCGACGTCGTTCGCTCGCTCTTGGTCTCGGGTCACAATCGATGATCAAACGAGCCTGGGCTCATCATTGTTCGATGTGACCCCGCGGTGGGGGCGGCACGTTTTTTCCAATCCTGGAGCAGCACCATGCAATCACGACTCGCGCTCACGGCTTTCTCGTTCGTATTCTTTGCGGCGTGCGGCCCGCACGACGTCGATCTCGGCGGCGGTGTCGGCGGCCCTGGCGAGGATGCGACCGGCGGTGACGGCACCACGACCGGGGGCGGGACCGGTGGAGCCTTCGGAGCGGGCGGCGCGGGAGGAGTCGGCGGAGGCCCCACGATGGCCGGCGGATCGGGCGGATCCGGTGGCGATCCGTCGTCGACCGGTGGCGTCGGCGGATCGTCGATGACCGCTGCGACCGGCGGCATGCCGGACGGCTCGGGCGGCATTCCGGGCGGCGTCGGCGGCGGGCCGGCGGAGGGATTCTGCGGCAACGGCATCGTCGAGCCGCCGGAGCTCTGCGATGAAGGCATGGTGCAGGTGAACTGCCCGGAGGACTGCGGCCTGAGCGTCTCGATGGGTGGGGCGGGAGGAGGGTCGAGCACCGGTGGGGTGGGCGGCGTGGGCGGCAGCATGCCGGACGGCTCGGGCGGCCTCGGGCAAGGGGCGACCGGCGGTGGTCCCTCCATGGGCGGCATGGGCGGCACCGATGGGAGCTCGTGCTTTGCCGAGGTCGTCTTCGAGACGATGGGCGCGTGCGCCGACAACGACGTGCTCCTCGCTCGCGGCTACGAGCGCTGCGCCGCCGTCGGCTCGGTGCTCACCTCGATCTTCTTCGCCGAGCCTTGCGCGGAGTCTCAGTCGTATTCGGTCGTCATCGAGTGCTGCCCACCGAGCGGCGCGGGCGGCAGCTCCACCATGGGAGGTGCCGGAGGTGTCGGTGGCGGTACGATGACCGGCGGGACGGGTGGTGACACGATGACCGGTGGGACCGGTGGTGACACGATGACCGGCGGGACCTCGAACGGCGGCGCCGGGTAAGGTTCCGCCGCCGAGCGTTCGGAGGATTCAGGCCTCCACGGCGTCGCGCTCGCGCTCGAAGCACGTCTCGGGCACCCGCCGTTTCTGGCGAACGAGCGCGGTTCGCTCGACGAACGCGGCCGTCACCGGGTCGTGGTACCCGCTCGGCTTCGGGTCGTCGCTCGCTCCGGGATAGTGCGCGGCGATGCGGCTCATGAACAGCTCCCGCACGTACTTGCCGACCAGAGACGCGAGCATGACGAGCGCGTCGGTCGCGTCCGCGTCGCGGAGGAAGACGAGGTCGCCGAGCCCCGGGAAGCGGTAAGCGCTCTTGCGCTTGCCCTCGTCGATGATGGCGTGGAGGTGGCCGGCGAGCGGCCCGAAGAACTTCGAGTACTCGCCCATGCTGCCGACCTTGCCGCACACGGCATGCACGTTCGACCCCACTTCGCGCCGGAGCTCGATCACCAGCCGCTCCATCGCATGGAGATCCATCACGAAGCGATTCCTGCCGGCGCGCCGGGCGACATTCAGGCGCTCGGTGCAGACGACGCTGGTTCGCACGGACACGAGCTCGATGCCGCGCCTCGAGAGCAGGGTTCGATGGCGCGCGACACGCCGGAGCTGAGCCGCCGTCGCCTCGAACGCCCCGTGCTCGCCGCGCCAGCACTGCGCCTCCGCCTCGCGCGGACACGGCTCGCGGAGCTTCTTCGACCCCTCGAGCGAGATGCGTTCGAAGAGCTCGTAGGGATCGTTGGCGCCCGGTGCGCCGAGCTCGCGGGCCCACGCTTCACCGAGCGTCGCGTCGGTGTGGGAGACCAGGCGCTTCGAGTCGTCGACCGCCGTGCGGAGCCGCTTCGGGACACGCCGTTCGAGCGCTCGTCCGCCCGCCTCGTCCACGCGCGCGAGCACCGCCGTCACGACCAGCGGCCCGAGCCGTGATCCGAGCCCGTTCTCGTCGATCCCGATGCGGTGGATGGCGGACAACGACGCCCGGCGATCCTACACCCGGCCGCGCCTCCCCGGGCAGATTCCTGCCTCGCCCGACGGGGCCCGCTTCCCCCGATTTCCCCCGCCCGAGACTTGGTGTACGAGCGGTATCATGTCGGAGGAAAAGACTCGCCTGGGCCGCGACGTGTACATCGCTCTTGCCGCCGTGGGATGGGCTGACGGCAAGCTCGACCAGAACGAGGCGGATGCCATCGTCCGTGCCGCGCTCGACGAGGGGCTCGAGCTCGAGGAAATCGGCGAAATCGAAGCGGCGACCAAGCAGCCCGTCGACTTGACCGTGGTCGAGCGAGGCCTTTCGAAGGAAGATCGGCTCTACGTCTACGGTATCGCGCGCTGGATCGCCCGCATCGACGGCGTGGTGAGCTCCGCCGAGGAAGCCGCGCTGCAGAAGCTCGGCGACGCACTCAAGGTGCCCGCGCGGCCGCGCGAGATCGTCGAACGCATCGTCGAAGACGTCGCGGCAGTGTCCGGTGACGACCGCCCCGCGCAGTACGACCTCCCGGCCCTGCGCCGGATCCTCGCCGAGCGCCTGGCGGCGGCTCAGGCGCGGCGCGACGCGTAGCGCGGGCGCGGTCTCAGGCGAGGAGCTCGATCTTGGCGACCGGGAAGCCGTCGGGTCGACGAACGGCGTAGGAAAGCGCCAGGATCTCGACCAAGACGACGCGGTACACGCTGTGCACGTCGTCCACGTCGATCTGCTCGGCGTGGGCGTCGAGCGTCGCGTCGATGTGCTCGTGGATGAAGCCGAGGATGTGAGGCTGCTCCATCGCGATCACGTCGTCCGTGTCCAGCGATTCGGCCGGGTCCGAGCGGCGTAGCTCTTCGTCCAGGCTGAGGAGCTCGCCGGTCGCCCGGATCTGCTCTTCGGTGACGGCATCCACGTGCTGGCCGTGCGCTCTTTCGAAAGCGAGCCAGACGGTCAGGGCCAGGAAGTAGCCGAGCGCCAGCGCGGTCTCGTCGAGGGGTTCGCCGAGTACTTCAGCCAGGTGGGCGGCCAGCGACGGCTGAGAACGCTCGAAGCGCTCGAACGCCTCGTCGAGCTGCGCGCGCGCCTCCTCGTCGTCGTCCGCGAGACTGTCACGCACGCTCTGCAGGGCGTGGGCCGCCACCATCGCGAAAGCCGGCACGGGGCGGATGGCGGAACGTCGAACCCACACGGTGATCTCACGCTAGCACGCCGCACCCACCCGCCGGTCAAGCACCGTTTGACCGACAATCGCACACAGACACCCACGAAGGCCCGGGTTATCCTCCCGTAGATCGGAACGATCGGTGCGGAATGCTCGGAAATGGCTCAGGAAACGGATAGCGCTGTCGCGCGTGACGAAGGAAAAGAAGAGCGCACGACGTCGCGCCTCGCGGCGCTCCGTGCGCGCGCGATCCGTGTGATCCCTTGGCTCGCACCGACGCTGATCGCGCTTGCCCTCGTCATTCCTGCCTGGCTCGATGCGCGGCTCGCGGGCCTCGGTCGGGCACGTTCGGGGCTCACCGTGCTCGGAGCAGCGGCTCGGGACAAGAGCGCGCAAGAGCTCAGCGAAGCGATCGCGCGCCGAGCCGTGGAGCTCGAGCGGCGTCGGCTCACCGTGAAGCTTCTCGACAAGCGATTCGAGCTCGACCCGGCAACGTTTTCGATGCGCATCGATGCGAAGGCGAGCGCCGAGCGAGTGCTCCGCGCGGGAGCGGACGGCGGCTTCGTGGCAAAGCTCGCCGGCTACTGGAAGCGGCGCTGGGCGACGGTGGACGTGCCGCTCGCGGCGAGCGTTGCGCGCCCCGCACTCGAGCAGGCGCTCGTCGGTTTCGAAGCGGTGGCGATCAAGGATCGGCCGTTTTCCGGCGGGATCGAGCTCACGCCGGCCGGACCGAAGGCCGTCCCGTCGCGTGGTGGCCGGATCGTCGACCGCGGGCTCGCGGAGGCGGCGCTGCTCGCCGCTCTGATTTCTCCCGCAGGAAAGGAGGTCACGCTGCCGGTCGTCACGATCCCCGCGCCGCTGCCGCCGAGTGCGGCCGAGGAGGTCGCCGCGAAAGCACGGACGCTCCTTTCCGGGCCACTCACGCTCCGCTCGGCTGATCCGCCCGCGACGGTCTCGCTCGGGCCGAACGAGCTCGGGCCCGTCCTCGAGACCGAGCGCGACGGGTCACGCCTTCGCCTCCGCTTCGAACCGAACGGCCTCGCGCGCCTGCTCGAGGCGACGCGACGCGGGCTCGAGCGTGAGCCAGTGAATGCCAAGTTCGTCGTCGATCCGGCAGGGGCGATCACCATCGAGCCCAGCCGGCCTGGGCTCCGTGTCGACCTCGAGCAGGTGGACGAAGCGCTCTTCCTCGCGGCCGAGAGCCCGGACAAAAGCGCGAGTCTTCCGCTCGTGCAGGGTCCGCCGCCGGCGCTCGACACGGCGCGGGCCGGGGCCCTCGGCATCAAGGGTCTCGTCAGCTCGTTCACCACGCGCCATCCCTGTTGCGAAAAGCGAGTCGACAACATCCACCGCATTGCCGACATCCTGGACGGCACCGTCGTCGAGCCCGGCCAGACGGTATCCGTCAATCAGCTCGTCGGCCCCCGCACGATCAAGAACGGCTTCGTCCTCGCGCCCACGATCGAGGAACGCGAGATCGTGGATAGCATCGGCGGGGGCATCAGCCAGTTCGCGACCACCATCTTCAACGCGCTCTTTCACGGTGGTTACGACATCGTCGAGCGTCAGCCGCACACCTTCTGGTTTCCGCGCTACCCGATGGGCCACGAGGCCACGCTCTCCTGGCCGAAGCCCGACATCATCTTTCGGAACGACACCGCCGCCGGGCTCCTGATCAAGACCCACTACACGGGCACCACCATCACGGTGAAGCTCTACGGCGACAACGGCGGCCGCAAGGTCACGGCCGGCGTTTCCGGCCGGAAAGACGTGGTGGACGCACCGCTCGAGATCATCCCGAATCCCAAGCTTCCGCCGGACGAGGAGAAGGTGAAGGAGCCCGGGAGCGTCGGCTGGTCCGTCATCGTTTCGCGCACCCTGACCGAGCCCGACGGTACGAAGAAGGAAGAGCGGCGCAAG
>Ga0315910_10002297_pt1 | contig 16930 bp, 18 predicted proteins | sample EdamamesoilMG_FD_204470 | JGI IMG/M metagenome (GOLD analysis project Ga0315910, IMG submission 204470) | Garden soil microbial communities collected in Santa Monica, California, United States - Edamame soil | ecosystem: Environmental > Terrestrial > Soil > Garden | place: USA: California... | reverse complement strand
CTCGATCTCGACGTCGTCTTCGAGCGCGTGCTCGTCGATGCCGGCAACGAGAAGTGGGTGTTCTCGGCCGGTAAGGACGGCGTGCTCTGGAAGCACGATCGCCGGACGGGCGAGTATCTCGGCCACAAGGAAACGCTGTTCCAGAACGTATGGGCCAGCTTCGACCGCGAGACGGGCACGCCCGTGTACCGCGCCGACATCCTCGACCAGAAAGTCGGCGATTGGATCGACGGCTGCCCGAGCACGGAAGGCGGCAAGAACTGGCAGGCGATGAGCTTCAATCGGCCGTCGCGGCAGCTGATCATTCCGCTCTCGCAGAGCTGCATCTCGATCCGCGCGCAAGCGATCGCGCAGCTTCCGGGCGGCGGCAGCGCGGGCGGCGCCGATCGGCGCTTCTACGAGATGCCCGGCACCGACGGCAACATCGGCCGGCTCGCGGCCTTCAATGTCGACACGCTCGAGGAGAAATGGGCGATCCAGCAGCGCGCGCCGTTTTTGACGGGCGTGCTCTCGACGGCGGGCGGCGTCGCGTTCGTCGGCGATCTCGATCGTGAGTTCAAAGCCGTCGACGTGCGCAACGGGCGCATCCTGTGGCGAACGCGCCTGGCGACGTCCGTGCAGGGGTTCCCTGTCAGCTTCGAGGCCGGCGGCAAGCAGTACATCGCGGTCACCACAGGCCTCGGGGGCGGCAGCCCGCGCCTCGTTCCCGACTTGATCGCACCGGAGATCGATCCGCCGGCGCGGGGCCATGCGCTGTACGTATTCGCGCTGCCGGACTGACGCGATCGAGGTTTCTCGCGCTCAGGCGGACCCGCCGGTTCGCCGCGGCCGCGAGTCGCGCTGGCGCGCCGTTTGCACGTATCATCGGCGCCGGTACTGACTGCGTAGGAGCAACTCCGCCATGCCTTCGATCCAAGACATCTCGATCATCGATTCGAATACCGCCAGTGCTAAGAAGGTCGAGCATGGCTTCGAGCGCACGCTCTGTAGCCCCGAGCTATGCGACTCGAAGAACCTCAACGTGTACAAACGCACGATTGCGAAAGGCAAGCAGCTCGACGTCAAAGCCGGCAAGGACTATCACTTGCTGTATGTCATGAATACGCCGGCCAAGGCCACCGTTTCATTCAACGGTCAGAGCCACGCGGCCGAGGAGGGCGCGGGTGTGCTGCTCGCGCCGGGCGAGTCCGCGAAATTCGATGCGGCCGGTGCCGATCTCGACGTGCTGCACATGGTCGTGCCGAAGCCGCCCGCGGCCGTCGAGGACGGTCTGCCCGGCGGCCCCGGCTACTTCTTCAACCGCAAAACGCTGCGCGGCTTGAGCGATGCGAGCGGCGGCCGTGTACGGCGCTTCTGCGCCGAGTCGAGCGTGCGCTTGCTCGACGGCAGCCGACTTACGTCGACAAACGCGATCCAAGCCGGCGAGATGCACTACAACGAAGGTGGAGCGTCGCCATACCACGTGCATAAGGGCACGCCGGCGAATCCCGATGGCGCCGCGCATTGCTACATGACGTTCAAGGGCCGCGGCAAAGTCGAAGTCGGCGAGGAGTCGCAGGAGATCGAGCCCGGCACGCTCGTGTATTTCCCACCCGGTGTGCCGCATCGTCTGCGCGCTCACGGCGGGACGCTCGACTACTTCGAGATTCAAGCGTGGCGCAGCTTCAAGACGACGATCTTGAGCGAGGAGCCGCTGGGACTTAAGTGGTACTACGAGCGCGAGAAGCCGGGTGCCGCGCTCGTGGAGTGGAACCAGAGCTAGCGCCGACTCGCGGCGTCGGTCGGCCGCCGGAGCAAGGTCGATGACCCGACCGCCCGCGCCAGCGAACAATGTGCTCGAGACGATCGGACGCACGCCCGTCGTGCGCCTGCAGCGGCTCGTCTCGCCGAAGCATGCCGACGTGCTAGTCAAGCTCGAGTACTTCAACCCGACGGGCTCTTACAAAGACCGCATGGCGCTCGCGATGATCGAGGGCGCCGAGCGCAAGGGCCGCCTCAAACGCGGCATGCGGGTCGTTGAATATACCGGGGGCAGCACCGGCTCGTCGCTCGCGATGGTGTGCGCGATGAAAGGCTATGAGTTTCATCCGCTCTCGTCGGATGCCTTCGCTAGCGAAAAGCTCGACACGATGCGCGCCTTCGGCGCCGACCTCGAGATCATGCCGAGCGACGGCGGTAAAGTGACGCCGGCGCTGTTCGACCGCTTCAAGGAGCGTATCGCGGAGCTCACGCGCGACGCGAGCACGTTTTGGACCGACCAGTTCAATAACGCGGACGCGCTCGACGGTTACGCCAACATCGGCAACGAGCTTGTCGAGCAAATCGGCCACGTCGACGCATTCGTGGGCGGCGTCGGCACCGGTGGAATGCTGATGGGCGTAGCGCGCGTGTTGAAAGCGCGTGACGCCGCGACACGCATCGTCGCGCTGGAGCCGGCGACGTCGGCGTTCCTCACGACGGGCAAAGCGGGGCCGCATAGCGTCGAAGGCATTGCGACCGGTTTCTTTCCACCGCACATGGCGGCGGGTGCCTACGACGAAGTGCGCGCGATCGATGAGAACGAAGGCCGCGACATGGCGCGTCGTGCTGCACGCGAGGAAGGGATTTTTGCCGGCACGTCGTCCGGTCTGAATTTCGTCGGCGCGCTGCAATTGGCGCGCGAGCTCGGGCCGGGAAAAGTCGTGGCAACCGTCGCCGTGGATACGGGGCTCAAATACCTCGCGGGCGATCTCTACAGGAGCTGAAGCGTTGCCGTTGGGTGGCGAACGGCTCGCGCTGCGTCAGCGCTCGGTTTCCTTTTCCTTGTCCTTCTCCGTGAACACGAGGTCGGGCGATAGCATTTCCACTTGCGTAGGCTCCGGCGTGGTTTCGACGGTGGCGGTGGCCTGACCGCGTCCGACTCCTGGCTTCTTGTCGGACCAGCCCGCGTTTGCGATGAGGGAATTGATCGTCCCGTCGCTCGTGTCGTCGAGCGGCGATGCGCTCGAGCCGCCGCGCCGGTCGTCTCCGGGCGATGCGCTCGGGTTGCTGCGTCTGTCGTCGCCGGCCACGGGCATCAATCCCCGCGCGTCTTCACCAAGCAGAGCGCGCGCCTTGGTGGTCTCGTGGTGTTGTTGCCGGAAATTACCGCCCTGCGAATTCGTTTTGCGCAACTGGTCGAGGTGCTTCTTCAAGACCTTGATCACCGACAACGCGTCACTCAGCTCGCGCAACGTGTGCTCGTGCGGTCCGCCTAGCCCGGAAAGAATCTCCTCTTTCTCTTTGAGCTCGCTTTGGGTGGACGCGAGCTTGTCGCGCACCTCCGCGAGCTGTTTCGCATAACTTTTCTCAAGGGTCTCGGTTTTGAACGCGGTAGCGTCGAGCTCCTGCTGAAGGAGCACGTTGGCGGCGCGCTGCTCTTCGAGCTCGCTCTCGAGACGCTCGATTGCATCGGCGCGCGACTCCGATCCGGACTGCTCGGTCTGGCTGCCGTCGTCCGTCGGAGGCTGTCGCCGAGACGATTGCTTGGTACGTTTCACGAACATAGCGACGCTAAAAAGTTGTGTGCCGCAAGCGTAGTCGCGCGTCGGAAACGCGGGCGGGACGCGCATCACAGCGTCGCCGTGCTTTAGTCGCGCGGGCGCCACGTCGGCTCGTAGCTTGACCCGCGTCACAGGACCGGCTGTACTCAATTTGAGCCGCGGTTCACAGCGGCGTGAGGGGGAACATGGCTCGAGCAACCGCGGCCGTTGGCGCACTGTTATCGATGGCGGCAGTGTTCGCCGGTTCCGATGCAGTGGCGCAATTGAAGCCGCCGCAAGTTCCGGGATTGCGCGGCGCGCCGTTCCCGTCGGGCAATCCGCCGCCAGACCTCCAGAGCTTCGGTCAAGGCCCTTCGTGGGACGCGAAACCGCCGCCGGGCGTTCAGGTACTCGAGCGCGATCTCTTCACGAGCAAGGATTTCTATCGCGACCGCGACCAATGGCTGAATCCGCGCTACTGGCGCTGCAACAGCCCGCGGCAGATCGCGGACATGCGCAGCGGCGGGGCCGGCAGCGGCACGTCCGACCCGCGGATCGGCGCAAACCCGCCGGTCACGGCGCGGTGGGGTGACTGCACGAAAGACTGGCCGCGCGAGAACATCGTGAGCCCGTACCCGTTCAAGACCGCGAGCGAGCATTTCGCGGCGCTCAAAGCCGACGCACGCAAACGCGGCGGGCCGACGAAGCACACGTACGAGTCGATGCCGAAGTGGGACGGCGTCTACGGCGAGTATATGCCTGACGGCCGCCGGGTCTGGAATTACGGGCGCGCTACGCAAGTGCCGACGTTCCTCTCGATCCTGACGCCCGAGTATCAGCAACGCATGGTGCGTCAGCTCTATCACGAGGGCGTCGATGCCGCGCATCAGTGGTCGGCGTCGTACTGCTGGCCCGAAGGCTTCATGCGGCAGTGGGCGACGGGACCGAAGCCGCAGCGCATCATCGTGACTCCCGAGGTCGTGATGTTCGTCGGCAGCAGCAGCGGCAACATCGTCCGCGTCGCGCACCTCGACCGTGAGCTGCCGTTGGGGCAAGAGATTCCGCAGTGGTACGGCGACACCGTCGCATTTTGGGACGGCGATGCGCTGATCATGCACACCGCGAACGTGCAGGCGTGGACACAGCACACGACGTGGGAGTTCAGCTACGAGTTCGAGGCCGTCGAGATCCTCACACCCGCGCGCGACGCAGCGGGCAAGTTTCTCGGGATCGATTGGGAGACCGTCATCTACGACTCCGAAGCGCTGCAGCAGCCGGTGCGCATTCTCTGGCATCGCAACTATCAGCAGAGCTGGGGCGAGGCCGAGAGACTCGGTTGGGCCGAGTGCACCCGCGCGCTCTATCCGATCGACGGGTTCGCGACGCAAGTAGCGCCGGGCGAGGTCATCCAGTTCAAGGTGCCCGACATGTTCGGTCGCCCGTGGGCGAAGATCTGGGAAGAGTACTTCGAAAAAGACATGGACGCGCCGAAGGACGAGATCGACCTCGGTTTCAAGTGAGACGCCTCATTCAGGTGAGACGCCTCTTTGCAGTGAACGAATATCCGCAGGGGATTTGCAACGATGCACAGAGCTTTAGGCTTGACGATCCGCTTCACTGCCGCACTCACCTGTGCGGTTGCCCTTGGCGCGGCAGTGCCCGCGAGCGCACACCATTCCTACGCGATGTACGACGGCAGCGTCTACAAGGTGTTCACGGGCGTCATCGTGCGCATCGTGCCGAATGCCGCGCACTTCGAGATGCACTTCGTGCCGCTAAACGAGACGCGCGATGCGCTCGTGCGCGACGACAAAGGCGAGCAGGTCGTTTGGGTCGTGCAAATGGAGAGCGCGGCCGAGGCCAATCGGCACGGCATCACGCGCGATAGCTTCCCGCAGGGCACCGTCTTCAGCATGGGCGTGCATCCGCGTCGGGACGGCAAGCCGGCGGGCGACCGCGGCGACTCCGGTCTGTTCCAGTGCCCGAAGGGCAAGGTGCCCGCGCCCGGCAAGCATTGCGATTCGGTCGACGGCGCGAAGGCGTTCGGCGAAGGAGTCCTGCCCCCCGAAGGCCCGGTAAAGCGTTGATCGCGTGTTCGAGCGATATTTCAGATTAATCATTCAATCGCTTGATTGTAAATAAATTACTATGGCCAGATTTCGCGTGCCGACGGACTTCTGGCCGCTGAGGTAGCGGATCGTGGGCTCCGGGCGCCGCACACGCCCGGAGCCGCACGCGACCCGTCACTCACTCCGGGTCGTTGGGATCGTTGAGCAGCGTCGTCAGCCGGATGCTGCCGTGGCCGCGCGGCGGGAGGAATGACTGGCGTCCGCGGCGAATCGAGCGCGCCGGGTCGCGGTTGGTGATGTAGAGCGACGAGTTCGGCGTGCTCCAGTCGCCGACTCCGGCGCCAACCTGTTGAGCCAAGGACTTCGCGGTATCGGCGTTCTCGATATTGGGCGCTTGAGTGTTGTCGTTCAGCTGCGCCTGCGCGTCGGTCGACGCGAGCAGCACGCACGCCCCGAGCATCCCCGCAATCCATGGGTGCGGTTTCGGTGTAGCAGTCATCGGTTTCCCTCCCGTTGCGACGAGTCGATTGTTTTCGCGGACGCGAAGTCCGCGCATCGCAAGCTTCGGGAAAGCGTGTGCCTATTTGAAATAGAGCATTGGATCCAGGACCGGTCAGCCGGCAGCGGTCTCGAGCGAGTCCTCGTCGTTGTCCTTCGCGAGTTTTGCGTCTGCGAGCACCAGCACCGCTGCTTCGGCGCGTCGCCGCAGCCCGAGCTTGCCGAATACGCTGTGCACGTGGTTCTTGACGGTCGCGAGCTCGATGCCCAAACGCCGCGAGATCATCTTGTTCGATAGCCCTTGCTGAAGCAGTGCCAGGATCTCCGATTCGCGCGCGGTCAGCCCGCCGACCGCGACGCCGGTCGCCTGCCGCTCGGCAGCGAGCGCGGCGATCCGGCGCAGCAGCGAGCCGACGATGCGTGGCGAGTAGCGCGCTTCACCGCGCGCCACGGCCGAGATGACTTCGATCACGTCGCGGACCGAGCCGGTGCGCGGCACATAGCCGGCGATGCCGGCCTCGGCGCAGGCGATGACCTGGCTATCTTCTTCTTGGATCGCGAGCGCGACGATGCGTGTCGCCACCGTGCTGCGCGTGATCTCTCTCGCCAGCTCGAACGCACGCGGCATGTTCACGTCGAGCAATACGACGTCGGGTTGCAAGCAGCAGACGAGCTCCAACGTCTGTTCGCGACTGCCGGCGGTTCCCACGATCGCGAGCTCTCGTGTCCCATCCAGCGTGCGTGCGACGCCGTCGCGGTACAGCGAAACGTCGCTCACGAACAGCACTTCGATCCCCATGGCCACTCCCTCGGCATATGGGCCTTCCGTGCCTCCGCGCAGCGACCAAAGCCGGAGGACTACACGCACAACGGTGCATTCCGATTTGGTCGTGACGGGGACTCGACGCTCTAAATGGCGCGTTGCCCCGCACGCATTGGCCCAACGAGCGCTATGCTCGAACAGCCGAATCGACCGGTCCAATCGACGCAAAACGGAGACACGGCCGTCGCCATTGGCCGTTGCGCTACACGGCGACGAGCCGATCTCAATGCTATATTGGGCACGCGCAGCGCCTGATGCGAAAGCTATGGCGTGCTCGAGTACAGATGCCGCTCTACGAATTCAAATGCCGCGCTTGCGGCCATCGTTTCGATGAGCTCGTCCGGTTGGGCGAGACGCCGCAGTGCCCGAAGTGCAGCGACGCTGGGCCCGAGCGCTTGTTCTCAGCGTCCGCGGGAGTTAGCACCGAGCGCAGCCGTAAACGTGCGGCCGGTGTAGCGCGGCGGGCCGCCGGCAAGGTCAAGCGCGAGAAGGACCACGCGCAAGCCGTGTACGAGCGCAACTACCGCAAGGAACACTACGAGGGCGGCTGACGAGCTCGTCGCATCCGCCGGCCGGCTGCGGTCTAAAGCGCGCTGGCTCCGCACCTCCGCCATGAAATCTTCGCGCCTGCTGCCTCTGATTGTCGCCTGTGGTTTGTTCGTCGAGAACATGGACTCGACCGTGCTGTCGACGTCGCTTCCAGCCATAGCCGCCGACCTCGCAACCGATCCGATCGCGCTGAAGCTCGCGTTGACGACGTACTTGCTCGCGCTCGCCGTCTTCATTCCCGTCAGCGGCTGGGTGGCGGATCGCTTCGGCGCTCGCTCGACGTTCGTGTCGGCGATCGCGGTGTTCTTGCTCGGCTCCGTGAGTTGCGCCTTGAGCGATTCTCTCGGTGCGCTAGTCGCCGGCCGGTTCGTGCAGGGCATGGGCGGAGCGATGATGGTGCCCGTCGGCCGGCTCGTGCTGCTGCGGACGATTCCAAAGTCCGAGATTGTGCAGGCGCTGTCATGGGTCACGATTCCGGCGCTCGTCGGCCCGATGGTCGGGCCGCCGCTCGGCGGCTTCATCACGACTTATTTCGACTGGCGCTGGATCTTCCTCATCAATCTGCCGATCGGTGCGCTGGGAATGATCCTCGCGCTGCGCTTCATTCCGAATGCGCGCATCGAGGCGCCGCCGCTCGATTGGCTCGGCTTCACGCTCGCAGGCGGCGGGCTCGGCGCCGCGATGTTCGGCTTCTCGACGCTCGGCCAACATCTAGTGCCGATCGAGATCGCCGCAACGTCGCTCGTGCTCGGGTTGGCCGCTCTCGGCGGCTACGTCATGCACGAGCGGCGCCACGAGCACGCGCTGCTCGATCTCGATCTGTTCCGGCTCGCGACTTATCGCGCCGGCGTCGTCGGCGGCTCGGTGTTCCGCATCGGCGTCGGCGCGACGCCGTTCCTGTTGCCGCTGATGTTGCAGGTCGGCTTCGGCTTGAGCCCAGTGCAATCGGGTCTACTGACTTTCACGTCTGCGATGGGCGCGATCTTCATGAAGACGCTCGCCGCACGCATCTTGAACATGCTCGGCTTCCGGCGCGTGCTGCTGTGGAATGCGCTGCTCGCGTCCTTGTTCCTCTGCTCGTTCGGGCTGTTCCGACCGACGACGCCCGACATCGTCATCATCGTGACGCTGCTGTTCAGCGGTTGCTGCCGCTCGTTGCAGTTCACGAGCCTGAACGCGATCAGCTATGCCGACGTCGACTCGAAGCGCATGGGAACCGCGAGCAGCTTGTCCGGAATGCTGCAGCAACTCGCGCTCGGCTCTGGCGTCGCGATCGGCGGCTACGCGCTCGAGATCTTCGGTGCGATCGCGGATCGCCCAGCGACCGCGCTGCCGAACTTCTACTGGTCGTTTCTCGTCGTGGGCCTCATCCAGGCCACGTCGGCCTGGTGGGCTTGGGCGTTACCGCGCAACGCGGGTGCGGAAATGGCCGGTCGGACGCGCGGCGCTCGGGAAGCCGCGGACCCGAGCACAGCCGAGCTGCCGGCCGGCTGAAGGGCAGCGAAGGAGGGACTGCACACCGGCATTTCCTCCGGGCTGGAAGATCGATCAGTCCCTTTTGCAGGGTCGCGAGCTACACCCTCTGGAGCAGTCGACAAGGTCACGGTCGATCTCGCATCGATCGATCGGCTCTCAATCGATTTCGACCCGTTTTCGGTCGATCCAGTGCGAATCGACGCGCGACTTGTCGATTGCTCGCGGGGTAGCGTCACGCACGGTCGTCCGGTCGCCGCTTTCGCGACGGCGCCGATCGCCGAAGAGCCGATTGCAGGCGCCGCGCCACGAGTAGCTGATCGCGTCGCGACGTTACTAGGTCAGCAGCCAGCCGCCGTCGATGACGAGGTTGATGCCGTTGACGCCTCGGTTCACGAACATGAAGTCGACCGCATGCACGACGTCCTCGGTGGTGGCGAGCCGCCCGCCCGGCGTGCGCTTCTCGATGTTGGCGATGGCATCTTTCTTGTCGGCCCACGCCGGCGTGTCGGAAATGATGCCGGGGTGAATTGCGTTGAACCGCACCGGGGCGAGCTCCACCGCGAGCGTGCGTATAAGACTGCTGACCGCGCCGTTGACGGTCGTCACGGACGTAGAGCCGGGGTAGGGGCGTTCGCTCGCGAGACCACCGAACAGGACCGCGGACGCGCCGGCGCCCATGCGCGGGAACAGCGTGTGAGCGACCTCGGTGTAGCCGATCAACTTCAACGTCACGATCTTGCGCGCGCGCTCGATGCTGTAATCGCGGGCGCTGTTGTAGTCCCGGTCGACGGCTACGAGCGCGAGATGGTCGACGTGGCCGAGGCCCGCGAGCTTGGCCTCGATCGTCTCGGGTTCCGAGATGTCGACGGCGATCGAGTGTGTCTTGCCCCCGATCTCTCTAGCGACGGCGGAGGTGCGCTCTTCGTCGCGACCGGTGATGACGACGTTGCAGCCCTTGTCCGCGTAGTACTGGGCGATCGCGCGCCCGAGGCCGCCGGTACCGCCGATGACGACGACGCTCTTGCTGGACGATGCTGTGGTCATGAGGCGGCCCCTTCGCGCTTGAGTTGTTCTGCCACGTAGTCCCAATCGCGCGCCCAGCGATACGAGTTTCGCGCCGGCGGTTGCGGCGATTGTGTCTCGAGCCAGCGCACGGTCGTATTGCTGCGGTTGTAGAACGCGTGCGTGCAGCCGACGCCGGCCCAGAGGAAATCGCCGGGCTTCATCACGTACTTCTGGTCGTCGGCCCAGGCCTCGACCTCGCCGTGCATGACGTAGTACGCCTCTTCGAGCGGGTGATCGTGCGGGTGCGCGTTCGCGTTCGGCTCGTACTCGACCATGAACATCGTGTGCAGCGCGGCGTCGAGACGCTGGTCGACGAGCATCTTCAGCGAGATGCCGCTATAGACGAGGAGGGCGGTCGCCATGCTCGCGGATACTTTCGCCGCGTCTTTCTTGAGGCCCGTTCGCACGGAGTCGACCTTGATGTCGTCCTCGCCCATCTTGAACAGATGCCGCGACGAGACGTCGCGAATGTCGAAGTCCTCGGCGGGCACGGACGGCGGCGGCCCCAGAAAGTACGTGCCTTCGGCGAAGTTCTCGCCCTTCGGGCACGGCGCGTTCATGTCGATCCAACGAGCTGTGCCGCTCGTGGGCCCGAGCCACGCGTGCTTCATGCCCACGGGGATCAAGCCGCAGGCGCCCGGCGACAAGCGGTAGCCGCGGCCGTCGAGGATCAAGGTCGGATTGCCGGCGAGGATGTAGAAGCTCTCCTCGAAAGACTGCATCGCAAGATCGACGTGCCCGCCGGCGTCGAGCTCGCTCATGCCCCAGCCCGTATGAACGGCTCCGACGGAGCGGTCGGACAAGGCGAAGCGCCGGTAGCCCTTGGCGTGCTTCGGGAATGCCGGAGCTGGTTTGACGTCGGCCGCGCGGATGAAGTGGTGGTTCATGTCGATCTCCGATTCTCGCCGTCGTCCGTGACCGGCCAGCGCGAATTATCGAGTGTGTGCGTGAGACGCGCCAGTGCAGGCCAACGGCCGACCATCAGTCGATCGCGAGGCAGTAGAGGAGCCTGGCCGCGAGCAAGCCCGCCGCGGTCAGGCGAGTCGATCTTTTCATTGTTGTCTCCTGAGGCACGCGGTCAACGGCGATACTAGTAATACGCTAGGATCGCGGTCAACGGACGGGCCCGGGAGGTCGCGATGAAACGCAGCGAGTGGATTCTTGCCGTACTGGCTTGTTCGCCTTTGTTGTCGGTCACGGCACATGCGCAGCCGGGCCCGCTCTGGCAATCGACGACGTACAAGGGGCAAGAGATCGGCAAGTTGACGGGCGACGTTTACTACGCGCGCACCGACGACTACGTCTCCGCATTCATGGTCACCAAGGACGGCATCGTGCTCGTCGAGCCGGTCGGGCCCGAACACGCGAAGTGGCTCAAGGGCGAGCTCGCGCGGCGCTTCAATGTGCCCGTGAAGTACGTCATCTATAGTCACTCGCACGGCGACCATGCGTCGGGTGCGGCCGTGTTCGCCGATACCGCGCGCATCATCGCCCACGAAGCGTTGCTCGGTCTGATTGCGCTGCCGCCTGCTTCGACTCCGCTGCCGCAGAACCTGATGGCGCAAGACACCAATAAGGATGGCCGCATCGAGCGCGGCGAAGCGCAGGCGCAAATCGCGGGGTCCTTCGACTTCTACGACGCCGACGGTGACGGCGCGCTATCCGGTGCCGAAGCTGCGCGCGGGCCGCTGAAGCAAGTTACCCCGCCCGATCTCACCTACACGACGCAAGTGAACATCACGCTCGGCGGCAAACGCGTCGAGGTCATTCCGATTCCGACGGATCACGCGCCCGACAACACGATCGTGCGCTTCGTCGACGGCAGCAACGTGGTGTTCGCGTCGGACTGGATCACGAATAGCCGCGTGCCGTTCGGCCCGAACATCACGATGCCGAGTGAGCTCGAGAAGATTCGCCGCGTCGAGGCGCTCGACTTCGAGCACTTCGTTTGCAGCCATGGCCGGCTCGGCACGAAGGCCGACGTCACGGCGAACTTGCGCTACCGCGAAGCGGTTGTTGCGGCCGTGCGCGAAGCTATCGCTGCGGGCAAGACGCTCGAGCAGACGCGCGACTCGGTGCTCATGAGCGAGTACAAGGACTGGGAGTTTTACGAGCAGCAACGCCCGCAGAACGTTGCGGGGGCATACCGGCTGCTGAGGGCGACCCGTTGATCACGGGTTGGCTACGGGCTTGAGCACTGCGGCTCGGAGCGCGGCCGGCAGCCCGATCGTCCAGCGAGGCGGCGCCGAATGCGGGCGGGCAGAGCTGGATTGACACTGCCCAGCAGCCCCCTATACCGTCATTCCATCGATCTAAGGAAACGGGGTCTCGATATGCGAATGTCGAGAGTCGTAGCGCCGCTGGTAGCGGCAATCGGAGCGCAGATCTTCTCAGTCTCCGAAACCGCCGCCCAAGTCCCGGGGCTGTACTCGCTGCCGACGAGCGATTTTCTCTGGACTTGGGGCGACACCAACCTCGAGCACCATCGCGGCGTTGCCGACATCACGATGCAAGGCACCGAACAGCAGTTTCAGTGCGAGCTGAAGGCGACGCTGCGTCCGTCGAGCACGATGACGCAGACGGACTATCGCACGATCGAGCAGCAGCTCTCGACGCGCCTCGATTTCATCTATGCCGTCAGTCAAACGATGAACAACCTCGAGTATCAGCGCATCCTCGATTGGGCGACCCTCGACTGCAAGAAATACGATCCGCCGGAGAAAACGGCCGACGAGAAGGCAACGCGCGAAGCGGAAGCGCGCGAGAAGATGCTGCGCGAGCTCGAGAAGCGGCGCGAGCGCGCGCAACGCAACGCAGAGTAAGAGCGCGATTCATGAGCACGCCTGCGCCGATGCTCGGCGATGCCGGGCTTCATTTCGACACGCTGCCGCCGCTTTCTCTTTACGTCCACCTGCCGTGGTGTGTGCGCAAGTGCCCGTACTGCGATTTCAATTCCTACGAAGCGCGCGGGGCGTTGCCTGATCTCGAGTATGTAGCTGCGCTGCTGCGCGACTTTCGCGGCGAGCGTGCGCTCGCGCAAGGCCGGCCAATCGAGACGATCTACTTCGGCGGCGGCACGCCGAGCCTCTTCTCGAGCGCCGCGATCGCGCGTCTGCTCGAAGGCCTGAGAGCCGAGGGCGGTGTCGCAGCGAATGCCGAGATCACGCTCGAAGCGAATCCCGGCGCGGTGGATATCGCGCGCTTCGTCGCGTTCCGCGACGCCGGCGTCAATCGCCTGTCGATCGGTATCCAGAGCTTGCGCAACGACAAGCTCCGCGCGCTCGGCCGCGTTCATGACGCGGGTCAGGCCGAAGCCGCCGTGACTGCGGCGCGCGCCGCGGGTTTCACGAACCTCAATCTCGATTTGATGTACGCGCTGCCGGGCGACGACGTGCCGGGCTCCCTGGCGGATCTCGAGCGAGCTATCGCGCTCGCGCCCGAGCATCTGTCGTGGTACCAGCTGACGCTCGAGCCGAACACGGCGTTCGAGCGCCGCCCGCCGGCCCTGCCCGACGATGACATCGTGGCGGGAATCGAAGAGCAGGGCCGCGCGTTGCTCGCGGCGCACGGCTACGAGCGGTACGAGGTTTCCGCCTACGCGCGGCGCGGCCGGCGTAGCCGGCACAATTTGAATTACTGGCAGTTCGGCGACTACGTCGGGATTGGCGCGGGCGCGCACGGCAAGATCACCTTGGCCGCGGCCGGCGAGATCGCGCGCCGCGCGAAAACGCGCAATCCGCGCACGTATCTCACGCAAGCGGGCAGTGCTGCCGCGACGAGCGAGGAGCGCGTCACGGCGCGCGGCCAGGCAGCGCTCGAGTTCCTGATGAATGCGCTACGCGTGCTCGACGGCACGCCCATCGAGATGTTCGAGGCGCGCGCCGGCCAACCCGCGGCGGCGATCAGTGCGGCGCGTGCCGCGGCGATCGAGCGCGGGTGGCTTAGCGCCGAGCCGGACCGGTTATGCGCAACGCCGGCCGGCGCCGAGAAGTTGAACAAGCTGCTCGAGTTGTTCGCGTGACGAAGGGCGGCCCGGTCGCCGCTCTTTGCTAGACTCGAAATGGGGACAGACCTATTTATCTCGCAAGAATAGATCTGTCCCCTTTTAGGGGCGAACCTTGGGGGAAACATGGCATTGAAAGACTGGCTCGCGGGCGCGCTCGTAGCGGCGGCAGTCGCGGCCTCGACCGCCGACGCTCAGCGCCCGACGGTGACGTCGCCGCGCATCTACGTCTTCGAGAACGGCACGATCAGCGGGCTCGATCCGGCGCTGTTCAACTTCAAGCGAGAGGAGTTGAAGCAGGTCGACTTCGTCGACATGGCGTATCTGATCGTGCACCCGCGCGGCACGGTGATGGTCGATTCCGGCTCGCTGCCCGATAGCCACTTCAAGAGCGACGGCGCACCTGTCGTGGAAGGCGTCGTTACGGCCACGAAGCCGGTGCTGCCGCAGCTCAAAGCCGCCGGTTACGAGCCGCGCGACATCACGTACTTCGTGCTGTCGCACTATCACTCGGACCACACCGGCAACGCCAACGCGTTCGCGAGCTCGACCTGGATCGTGCAAAAGGCGGAGCGCGACTACATGTTCGGCGACAAGCCGGAAGGCATCATCCAACCCGACACGTACTCCGCGCTGCGCAACGCCAAGACCATGATCCTCGACAACGAAGACTTCGACGTGTTCGGCGACGGCTCCGTCGTGGTGATGGCGACGCCGGGGCATACCCCGGGCCACCAAGTCGTCGCCGTGAAGCTTGCGAATCGCGGCACCGTCGTGCTCGCCGGCGACCTCTACCACTATCCCGAGGAGCGCACGACGGGGCGCACGCCGACGTTCGAGTTCGCGCCCGAGCAGTCGAAGGCCTCGCGCGCGCGCATCGAGAAGTTCGTCAAAGACAACAACGCGCAGCTGTGGATCGAGCACGACGTCGCGACACACGTGGCGCTGCCGAAGGCGCCGGCGTACATCGACTAGCCGCGCGATGGCGACCGTTGCGGAGCACTACAGCCGAGTTCTGGCCGACGTCTACTCGTGGATGTACGGCGGCTGGGACGCACAGCTCGCCCGCTACTCCGAGTTTTTCGCGGCTCGCGGCTTTGCGCCGCGAGCTTCGGGGCGCGCCGTCGATCTCGGCGCGGGCTGCGGCTTCCAAGCGATACCGCTTGCGCGGCTCGGCTTCGAGGTCATGGCGATCGACCTCGACCCCAAGCTGCTGGCCGAGCTCGAGGCGCACCGCGAGGGCGAGAAGATCGAGACGATCTGCGCGGACCTCACGGAGTTCCGCCGCCATGTGCCGCAGAGCGCCGAGCTCGTCGTCTGCATGGTCGACACGTTGCTGCACCTCGACACGCAGGACGCCGTGACGCGATTGGCGGAAGACGTGTTCGCGGCCCTGGAGCCGGGCGGCACGTTCGTCGCTACGTTCCGCGACTTCACGGTCGAAACGAAAGAGCTCGAACGCTTCATCCCCGTTCGCAGCGACGACAAGATGGTCTTCACGTGCTTCCTCGAGTTCGAGCCCGCAACCGTCAAAGTCCACGACCTCGTGCATCGGCACGTGGATGGGCAGTGGAGCTTCGCCAAGAGCTTTTACCGTAAGCTGCGTCTTCCCACGGATTGGGTCGTCAGGACGTTGCACGGCGCCGGTTTCGGCCACGTCGACACGGGCCTCGACCGCGGCCTCGTCGTCGTGACCGCGAAGAAGTAGCAAGCTGCGCAGCGCGCGCTTGACCGGCCCCGCCGGCCGCCGGATGATCCGGCCACGACCCCAGGGATGGCGGAAGTGCCGCGAGTGCAGGACGCGGGCATGGACGCCCGCGAGAGAGCAACGCAGGAGCAGTTGCCGAGCAATGCGCGGCCACGCGCTGCTATAAGGAGTCTTCGCCGATGCTGTCGTTGCTGCTGACGGCGTGGGTTGCCGGACAAGGGCAAGCGCTCGAAATGAGCTTCCCGGCCGAGCCCGGCCTGACGGGAATCACGGTGCGATGGAGCGGCCACCAAGTCCCGTTCATTCCAAGCGGCGACCATTGGCTCACCTTCGTTGGAGTCGATCTCGATTCGAAGCCGGGTGATCATGCCGTCGACGTCACGTTCGCGTACGACGATGGGCGTACTCGAGTCGTTCGCGAGCCCGTAGTTGTGATGGCCGGGCAATATCCGACGACGGAGCTGCAGGTCGAAGAGCGCTACGTCGAGCTCAGCCCGGAGGATCAGGCTCGCGCCGACCGCGAAGCGGCCGAGACCAGCGCGATCTACGATACCTTCACGCCGGAGCGATACTGGACCGAGCCATTCGAGGTGCCGGTCCGCGGCGCCAAGGATGGCCGCAACTTCGGCCATCGGCGCGTGTTCAACGGTCAGCCGCGGGCGCCGCACTCCGGTGCCGATCTACGCGCCGGAACCGGTACGCCGATCTATGCGGCCAACCGCGGCCGCGTCGTCTTGGCCAAGGATCTGTTCTTCAGCGGCAACGCCGTCTACATCGACCACGGGTACGGCCTCTTCACGACGTATCTACACCTGTCGGAAATCGACGTGAAGGCCGGCGACATGGTCGAGCGAGGGCAGCAACTCGGCCTGGCCGGCGCGACGGGACGCGTTACGGGTCCGCACTTGCACTGGGGAGTCCGTCTCGTCGACGCCCGCGTGGACCCGTTTTCGTTGGTCAAACTAGGGGCACCGTAGCGGAGGCATTGTGAGTAACCACCCGGGGCGCAACGAGCCCTGTCCCTGCGGCAGCGGTAAGAAATACAAGCATTGTTGCGCGCTGAAGCACGACCGCCTGTCGATCGGCACCCGGGTCTGGTTCGCTCTGATCGCGGCCATGCTGTTGATCGGCGCCTGGCTCGCTTTGACCCAGGTCCACTTGCGCTGAAGCGCGTCTGCCCGCACATTGCTGCTGCATTTGCGGCTCTCGCGCCATCCATGGGGCGGTCGCCTACCGCCC
>Ga0315910_10002296_pt1 | contig 16936 bp, 11 predicted proteins | sample EdamamesoilMG_FD_204470 | JGI IMG/M metagenome (GOLD analysis project Ga0315910, IMG submission 204470) | Garden soil microbial communities collected in Santa Monica, California, United States - Edamame soil | ecosystem: Environmental > Terrestrial > Soil > Garden | place: USA: California... | reverse complement strand
GCGACGCCGAGCGGAGGGCTCACTCCGGTGCCGACGTCGCCGCACGCGGCGGTCCGGGCCGAGGCCGACCGGCAGCTGGAGCAGGCGCACCCCTTCCGGGTGGCGATGCTGTTCGGGATCGCCACGGTGATCGTGGTGGCGACCATCTTCGCGGCGACCCGCGTCTTCGGCCTCCCCGACTGGGTGTGGATGGGGTCGGCGGGGCTGATGGCGCTCGGCTTCCCGATCGTGATGTACACCGGGCGGGTGGAGCGGAAGCGGGCGCGGGTGATGCAGACCGGCGCGCTCCGCTTCACCGATCCACCGGTGCACCACCAGTGGTTCACCTGGAAGCGGGCGATCACCGGGGGGGCGCTCGCGCTCGCGGCACTCCTCGTGGCCACGGTGGGCTACGCCGTCGCGCGGACCTACGGCATCGGCTCGGCGGCGACGCTGCTCTCCTCCGGTGCGATCGGGAGCAGTGACCGGTTCGTCCTCGCCGACTTCACCAACCGTACCAGCGACTCCGCCCTCGGCACCTCGGTGACCGAGGCGCTCCGCGTGGACCTCGGGCAGTCGAGCGTGGTCAAGATGCTGAGCGACCGCGAGGTCGCGGCGGCCCTCACCCGGATGCGGATGGCCTCCGGGACCTCGCTCACCGACTCCCTGGCCCTGGTGCTGGCTCAGCGGGAGGGGGCGAAGGCGGTGATCGTCGGCGAGGTCTCGACCCTCGGCACCGGGTTCGTGCTGACGGCGAAGGTGATCGAGGCGACCACCGGCGAGACCCGCGCCTCGGTGCGCGCCACCGCGGCCGATGCCGGCCAGCTCCTCAGCGCGCTCAACGATCTCTCCGGCCAGCTCCGGGAGCGGATCGGCGAGTCGCTCAAGGCCATCCGCGCCAGCGAGCCGCTGGAGCAGGTGACCACCGCGTCGCTCGACGCCCTCCAGCACTACTCGATCGGGTCGCGGGTCTTCGTGACCGGCGACATGGAGGGAGCGGTCGAGCATCTCCGCCAGGCGGTGGCCATCGACAGTCAGTTCGCGATGGCGTGGCGCAAGATGGCGTCCGCCCTGGGCAACTTGAACGCGCCGCGGAGCCTGGTCACCGACGCCACCCGCCGCGCCTTCCTCCTGAGCGACCGGCTCACCCCGGTCGAGCGGGGACTCGTCGCCGGGGTCTACTACCGGAACGTCGAGCCCGACCTCGAGCGCGCGGTCGCCGCCTATCAGGAGGTCCTCCGGGTCGACTCATTCAACGTCACGGCGGGGAACAACCTCGGCCTCCTCCTCAACCAGCTGGAGCGGTATCCGGAAGCGGAGGCGGTGCTCCGTCACCAGCTGGGACAGAATCAGGTCGGCTCGGTCTACATCAACCTCAGCAATTCCCTGTCCTCCCAGGGGAAGTGGGCCGCGAACGATTCGATGGCGGCCGCGGCGCTCGAACATGGTGCAGGGAACCCGGCGCTCGCCGGGGGGATGCGGTTCACCGCCGCGATGCGGTCGCGCAACTACGCGCTGGCCGATTCGCTGGTGACCGCCGCCCAGGGGATGCAGCTCTTCGCCAACCAGCGGGAGAACCTCGCCTTCGGCACCATCGATCTCCGGACCGTGGTCGGGAAGCACCGCGAAGCCCTCCTCCTGCTCGACCGGCTGGCCCTCGAGAAGGCGGCGGAAGGGGACAGCGGGACCGCACTGGAGCTCGCGACCGCGCGCGCGTGGGACGCCGTCCTCCTCGGCGGCGACACCGCGCTCGCCCGGCGTGAACTCGGCGCCGCGCTCCGCAAGTATCCCCTGGAGCGGATCAACCCGCCGGATCGCCCCTTCGGTGCCCTCGCCGGACTGTACGCACACCTCAGGGATGTCGACGGGGTCCGGCGGATGCGCCGGGAGTCGGAGCAGGTGAACCCTGTGGGCGAGCGCGCGAAGGGGTACGCGGCCTACTGGGATTCCCGCGAGGCGCTGGCCCGCGGCGACCTCGCCGGTGCGATCACCAAGATCCGGGAGTGGCGGACCCTCACGGTCTGCGCGCGCTGCAACATCTGGGAGGAGGCGGGGCACTGGGAGCAGCTCGGGAGGGCCGACTCGGCCGAGGCGTTGCTGACGATGGCCGTCACGGGGATCCCGACCCTAAAGGATGAGTCCGACGACGCCCTGTTCTATGCGCCGAGCCTGATGCGGATCGGGGAGATGGCCGAGGCGCGCGGGGATCGGGAAAAGGCGCGCGACTTCTACCAGCGCTTCGTCGATGTCTGGCGTGATGCCGACCCCGAGTTCCAACCGAAGGTCGCCGAAGCGAAGCGCCGGCTCGCGTCGCTCGGCGGTGATACCCCCCGCCCCTGACCCACACCACCGGACAGCGATGCCTGAGCTGAAGGACCGGCTCCAACGGGCACTCGGGCCGAGCTATCAGCTCGAGCGCGAGCTCACGGAGGGCGCGATGAGTCGCGTCTTCCTCGCCACCGAGGTGGGGCTCTCGCGCCAGGTGGTGGTGAAGGTCCTCCCCCCCGAGGCGGCGACCGTCACCCAGGCGGAACGGTTCGCGCGGGAGATCCAGGTCTCCGCCTCGCTGCAGCACCCGCACATCGTGCCGCTCCTCACCGCCGGGTCGGCGGCGGAGCTGGCGTGGTACATCATGCCGTACATCACCGGGGAGACCCTCGCGACCCGGATGGAGCGGCAGGGCGCGTTCCCGGTGCCGGAGGCGGTGCGGATCCTCAGGGACATCGCCGACGCGCTCGCGTACAGTCACGCGTGCGGGGTGGTGCATCGCGACATCAAGCCGGGGAACGTGCTCTTCTCCGGGAAGCACGCGCTGGTGACCGACTTCGGCGTCGCCAAGGCGTTGAGCGCGCTGAGCGCGGGGTCGGACCGGGTCACCGGGGTCGGGGTCACGGTCGGCACCCCGACCTATATCGCGCCGGAGCAGGCGATGGCCGACCCGAATGTCGACCATCGCGCCGACATCTACGCCGTGGGGGTGATCGCCTACGAGCTCCTGACGGGACGGACGCCCTTCCTGGCGACCACGCCGCAGTCGATGGCGGCGGCGCACGTCACCACGGCCCCCGACCCGATCGCGGCGCATCGCCCGGACCTGCCGCCGGAGCTCGCCGACGTGGTGATGACCTGCCTGGCCAAGGCCCCCGCGGACCGGTGGCAGAGCGCCGAGGAGTTGAGCGCGGCCCTCGAACCCTGGGGAGCGACGACCGCGGGGATGACCCCGATCGGCACACCGGTGGTCCCGGGGCGTCGGAGGGGGGCCGAGGAGATCCGCCTCCCGGAGGCCGGCGCGGTGGCCGCGGTCTTCCTGACGGTCGCCTTCGTGATGGTCGGGCTGGTCTTCTCGGCGACCCGGTTGTTCGGCCTCCCCGACTGGGTCTGGACCGGCGCGGCCGTCCTGATGGCGGTCGGGTTCCCCATCGTGATGTACACGGGGCGCCTGGAGCGGCGACGGGCCCGGGCCGCGGTGCGGGGGCTGACCATGACCGGCGGGGTCCGGCCGCACCACCAGCTGTTCACGTGGCGGCGCAGCCTCGCCGGGGGCGGGCTCGCGCTCGGCGCCCTCTTGCTGATCACGATCGGCTATGTCGCCGCGCGCACCCTCGGGATCGGGCCGGCGGGGACGCTCCTCTCCTCCGGTGTCGTCGGGGCCGACGACCGCTTCGTGCTGGCCGACTTCGTCAACCGCACCGGCGACTCGACGGTCGGGGCGTCCATCACCGAGGCGCTCCGCGTCGACCTGGGCCAGTCGGAAGTGGTCAAGATCGTCGGCGATCGCGACGTCGCCGCCGCGATGCAGCGGATGACCCTGGCGGCGGGCACCCCGCTCACCGATTCCCTCGCGCTCGACCTGGCGCGGCGGGAAGGGGCCAAGGCGGTGATCACCGGTGACATCACGCCGCTCGGCACCGGCTACGTACTCACCGCGCGGGTGCTCGACGCCTCGACGGGTGAGACGAAGACGGCGGTCCGGACCACCGCGAACGACCCGTCCACGCTCCTGCCGGCGCTCAACGACCTCTCGGCGCAGCTCCGTGAGCGGATCGGCGAGTCGCTGAACGCGATCCGCGCCAGCGAGCCCCTCGAACAGGTCACCACCAATTCCCTCGACGCGCTCCGTCACTACTCCGCCGCCGCCCGCGCGGGGAACGCCTCCGACTGGGCGACCGCGCGGATCGAGTCGGAGGCCGCGATCGCCGCGGATCCCGAGTTCGCGCTCGCGTACCTGCGCCTGAGCGCCGCGCTCAACAACTCGAACGCCCCCCGGTCGCAGGTCATCGCGGCCGAGCGGGAGGCCTTCGAGCATCGGGACCGGCTGCCGCCGCTCGAACGGGCGCTCACCGAGGCCTCCTACTACGCCGACGTGGAGCAGGACCTCGAGCGGGCGGTCGCCGCCAGCCGGACGGTGCTGGCCATCGATTCGCTGCACCCGGTCGCCAGCTCCATGCTCGCGGGACTCCTGCTGGAGATGGACCGGTTCTCCGAGGCGGAAGCGGCGGCGCGCCGGGTCCCCGGTTCCCGCATGCGGCAGGCGACCGAGCAGGCCCTCTTCGTCGCCCTGATCAGCCAGCGGAAGTGGGCGGCGGCGGAGTCCCTCGCCCAGGTGGCCGAGACCCGGTGGCGCGACGGCGCGATGGTCGCCGCGTACTATCGGGTGGAGATCGCCAACGCCCGTCACGACCTCCCGGCCGTCGCCGCCGCGCTCCGCGCCGCCCCACCGACCGGCGGGAGCAGTTCGGTCTTCGCCTTCAACGTCGAACTCCAGGTCGCCGACCTGGCTTTCGCCGAGGGGCGGATGGAGGCCGGGGTGGCGGCGATGGAACGGATCGCCACCGAGCGCCGGGAGGAGAGCGGGTCCGGGATGGTCCTCGCCCTCCGGTCCTACCGGCCCTATGCCACGCTGGTCGCCAGCGGCGACACCGCGCTCGCCCGCCGGCAACTCGCGGATCTGCTCCACCACCATCCGCTCGATGCGATCCCGGCGGAGGACCTGGAGTACGAGATCCTGCGGGATCTCTACGCCAAGCTGGGAGAACGGGGGGAGCTCCGGCGCCTGCGCGCGCGACAGGAAGGTGCGATCCCGGCGGGGCAACGGGTCCCGGGGGACTCACTCGCGTGGGAGCTGGCCGAGGCCGAGGCCCGGGGGGATGCGCGGGCGGCGGTGGACCTGGTGCGCCGCTGGCGGGTCGCGGCGTACTGCACCAGCTGCCGGCTCGTGGATGAGGCCGCCTGGTGGGAACAGGTGGGGCGGGGGGATTCGGCGTTGGCCGTGCTGGAACGGTACGTGGACGGCGTCCCCGATGGCTTCGGTGACAACTACGTGGGACTCTACTACGGCGCGGGGCTGTACCGTGCCGCCGGCCTGGCCGAATCACAGGGCGATCGTGCCAAGGCCCGCGAGTACTACCAGCGGTTCGTGGATGCCTGGCGCGGCGCGGAGCCGGCGCTGCAACCGCGGGTGACGGAGGCGAAGCGCCGCCTCGCGGCACTCAGCAGCGATGCGGCGCGACCCTAGCGGGGGCCCCTGCCGCTCCCTACACTTCCTGAGCCCGTTCCCGGGCCCTTTCCCATCCCAGAGAATCCTTATGCGACGCCTGAGCGCCTTCCTTGTCGCGGCCGCCCTCGCCAGCGGGTGTGCCTCGCAGACCGTCTCGACCAGCACCTCCCTCGAAGCGACCGCCCTGAACACCCTGACCCCCGAAGAGACGCGTGAAGGGTTCCGCCTCCTCTTCGACGGCAAGTCCCTCGACCAGTGGCGCATCTACCGCGGCACCGATGCCGGCACCTGGGACATCCAGGAGGGGACCCTCCACCACGGTCCCGGCGACGGCGCCGACCTGATCACCAAGGAGCAGTTCGGCGACTTCGAGCTCCGGCTCGACTGGAAGCTCGCCCCCGGCGGGAACTCCGGGATCTTCTATCGCGGCACCGAGGAGTACGACGCGATCTACTGGACCGCCCCCGAGATGCAGGTGCTCGACGACTCGGCGCACGCCGACGGGCGGAACCGCCTCACCTCGGCCGGCTCGGCCTACGGGCTGTACGCCGCTCCCGCCGGGATCGTGCGGCCGGCCGGACAGTGGAACTCCGTCCGCATCGTCGTGCGCGGGAGGCAGGTCGAACACTGGATGAACGGGGTGAAGGTGGTGACCTACGAGCTGCAGAGCCCCGATTGGTCCGCGAAGGTGGCGGCGAGCAAGTTCAAGGAATGGCCCAAGTACGGCCTCGCCCCGCGCGGACATATCGCGGTGCAGGTGCACGGGAACGATGTGTGGTATCGGAATGTGAGGATCCTGGCCCTGGATTGAACCGTTCCCCCTCAGCTATCAGCTGTCCGTCATCCGATGATCGCGGCTGTGGACCTGACCATCGGATAGCTGATAGCGGATAACGCCTCCCCAACGACTGCCATGACCAAGACCAAGCTGTCGACGATGATGTTCCTCCAGTTCTTCATCTGGGGGGCCTGGTTCGTGACCCTGGGAGGGTATCTGGGGACGACCCTGAAGTTCTCCGGTCAGGAGATCGGCAACGCCTACGCCTCGCTCGCGTGGGCGGCGCTCGTCGCTCCCTTCTTCCTCGGGATGATCGCGGACCGGTTCTTCGCCTCCGAAAAGGTGCTCGGGATCCTCCATCTCCTCGGGGCCGGGGTACTCTGGTACGCCTCGACGGTGACCGACGCCGGGATGCTCTTCTGGGTGCTGGTGGGTTATGGCCTCTGCTATATGCCGACCCTGGCGCTCACGAGCTCCATCGCGTTCCACCACGTGGACGATGCCGCCAAGGACTTCCCGGCCATCCGCGTCCTCGGCACCATCGGCTGGATCGTCGCCGGGATCGTGGTCGGCCAGCTCGGCGTCGAGGTCACCGCCCAGCCGCTCCTGATCGCCGCCATCGGCTCGGTGGCCCTCGGCATCTTCGCGTTCGGACTCCCGCACACCCCGCCCCCGGCGGCGGGGAAGCCGTTCAGCGTGCGGGACGCCCTCGGCCTCGACGCCCTGGCGCTCCTCAAGGACCGGTCCTTCGCGATGTTCGTGCTGGGGTCGTTCCTCCTCTGCATCCCGCTCCAGTTCTACTACGCCTTCACCAACCTCTTCCTCACCGAGGCCGGGGTCACGGGCACGGCGACCAAGATGTCGCTCGGCCAAATGAGCGAGATCGGCTTCATGCTCCTCCTGCCACTCGCGCTCAGGAAGTACGGGGTGAAGACGATCCTGCTCGTCGGGATGCTGGCGTGGGCGGCCCGCTACGCCCTCTTCGCCTACGGCGACGCCGGGGCGGGGATGTGGATGCTCTACGCCGGGATCCTGCTGCACGGCATCTGCTACGACTTCTTCTTCGTCACCGGGCAGATCTACACCGACCAGCAGGCGGGGCCGAAGATCCGGGCCGCGGCCCAGGGATTCATCACCCTCGTCACCCAGGGGCTCGGCTACATCGTGGGCTCGCGGGTCTCCGGGAAGATCGTCGACCAGTTCCGCACGGTAGGGCCGGACGGCTCGGCCGGCCACGACTGGATGAGCATCTGGATGAAGCCGGCGATCGGGGCGCTGGTGATCCTGGTGGTCTTCGCGCTGGTGTTCCGTCCTTCCAAGCAGGGAGTTGCCAATGGCTAAGCCGAGCCGTCGTGACTTCACCAAGAGCGCCCTCGCCGCGGGGATGAGCTTCACCATCGTCCCGCGCCACGACCTCGGCCGCGGGTTCATCGCGCCGAGCGACAAGCTGAACGTCGCCTGCATCGGGGTCGGCGGGATGGGGAAGGGAGATGTGCAGGGGGTGAGCGGTGAGAACCTCATCGCCTTCGCGGACGTGGACTGGGACGCCGCGGCCGATTCCTTCCGCAGCTTCCCGCAGGCCAAGAAGTACCGCGACTGGCGGGAGATGCTCGAGAAGGAGGGGCGGAACATCGACTGCGTCACCGTCTCCACCCCCGACCACTCGCACGCCGTCGCGACGATGGCCTCGCTCAAGGCGGGGAAGCACGTCTACTGCCAGAAGCCGCTGGCCCGTCTCCTCGGTGAAGTGAAGGCGGTGAAGGCCGAGGCGGCGCGCCGTCCGAAGCAGATGACGCAGATGGGGAACCAGGGACACGCCGGCGACGGGGTGCGGAAGCTCCGCGAGGTCGTCGAGTCCGGCGCGATCGGGAAGGTGCAGGAGGTGCACTACTGGACCAACCGCCCCATCTGGCCGCAGGGGATCAACCGTCCCTATCAGGCCTACAATCCCGACCCCGACTTCGACTGGAACCTCTGGCTCGGGCCCTCCCCCGACCGCCCGTACGCCACCGACTACGCCCCGTTCCGCTGGCGCGGGTGGTGGGACTTCGGCACCGGGGCGCTCGGTGATATGGCCTGTCACGGGATGGATGCGGCGTTCTGGATCCTCGACCTTGGGCTCCCGACCCACATCATCCCGGAGAGCACCCAGCTCTTCCAGGAGACGGCGCCCAAGTCGAGCCGGGTGACCTACAAGTTCCCCGCCAAGGGAGAGCGGGGGCCGATCACCGTCGTCTGGCGGGACGGGAGCTTCCAGCCCCCGCGTCCCGCAGGGCTCGAGCCCACCGACCCGTGGCCCCTCTGGGACATCGGCGGCCAGCTCTGGATCGGGAGCGAGGGGAACCTCGTGGCGGGGATGTACGGCGAGGACCCGCGGATCCTGAACAAGGAGAAGCAGGCGGCGATCGTCGCGAACCCCCCGGCGCAGAAGTACGCGCGTTCCAAGGGGGTGTACGCGGAGTGGCTGGATGCGTGCAAGGGGACGGGGAAGCCGAACTCGACCTTCGACGGGCACGCCGGGGCGCTCACCGAGATGGTGCTCTACGGCTGCCTGGCGGTGCGGTCGGGACAGACCCTCGAGATCGACCCGATGAACGGCAAGGTGCTGAACGCGGTGCTCCCGCCGGAGTGGACCGAGCCGGTGCAGTACCGGCGGGGGTACTCACTCTAACGGGTCGAGATCGGCGAACCTCGCGCGAAAGCGCGAAATCACGAAGGTTCGCGAAAAAGCCTTTGGTGGTCACCCAGTCGAGATCTCGGCCGAGCGACCACCAATCCTTTTCCCGCGCAACTTCGCGCTTTCGTGTCTTCGCGCGAGGTCAGCGGAGTCCAACGTGCAGCTCTGGGAGTTCCCTCTAGCGGGTCGAGATCGGCGAACCGCGCGCGAAAGCGCGAAATCACGAAGGTTCGCGAAAAAAGACTTTGGTGGTCACCCAGTCGAGATCTCGACCGTAGACCCACCATTGTTCATTCCGCGTCCCTCAGTGTTCCAGTGCTTCCGCGCGAGGTTGGCGGAGTCCAACGTGCAGCTCTGGGAGTTCCCTCTAGCGGTCGAGATCGGCGAACCGCGCGCGAAAGCGCGAAATCACGAAGGTTCGCGAAAAAGACTTTGGTGGTCACCCAGTCGAGATCTTGACCGAGCGACCACCAATCCTTTTTTCGCGCAACTTCGCGCTTTCGTGTCTTCGCGCGAGGTCAGCGGAGCCTTACGTATTGCTCAGGGCCTCCACGTGCCCTTCGCCACCTGCGGCACGAAGCTGTCCTGGTTCGCCGGCGGGAACTTCACCGTCTTCCCCTGCTCGGCGCTCTGGTAGGCCGCCATCAGCATCTTCACGACCTCCAGCCCGTCGTCGAAGTTGAGCAGCGCCTTCTCCTTGCCGAGGAAGACCCGCACGAAGTGCCGGTCCTCGTGCTCGTAGCCGTACGCCATCGGCTCATTCGCCACCACCGGCATCAGCCCCTGCTCGGCGTTCTGCTTCTCGACCAGGTCCTCGCCGGTCCTCCCCTTCACCTCGCGGGAGAAGAAGAGCTTGAGCCCGGCGTCGAGGGTGTTCCAGCTCATCGAGTACTCAGGGCCGAGGAGCTCGGCGGAGAGCCGGAGGCCGGCGCCGACGAAGCTCCAGCTGGTGGTCGCTTCGCCCATCACGGTCATCCCGTCGTCAGTGCGGAACTCCACCATCAGCGAGGCGAAGTCCTCCGAGGGGCGGCGGCGGTAGTCGACCCCCATCGTCTTCTTGAGCTTCGCCGCGTACTCGGGGCGGCTCCACTTGAGCGAGGCGATGTGGGCGGTGATCCCCACCGGTTTCACCGTCCGGAGCGACTCCCCCGGCTTGGTGAGGAGGTGGCGGACGACGAGCGCCGAGTGGCACATCATGTCATTGAGGACGCCGCCCCCCTGGAGCTTCCCGTTCCAGAACCAGGGCATATGGGGACCGGCGTGCTCCTCCGCCGCGCGGGCGAGGTACGGCCGCCCGGTGGTCGCGGCCCCGCGGGCCCAGATGATCTTCTTCCCCGTTTCCACCTGCGGGGAGAAGACCTGGTTCTCGAGGTAACCGTGCTTGAGGTGGGCGCTCTTGGTGAGCCGCACCACTTCCTTCGCCTCGGCGACGTTCCGCGCCAGCGGCTTTTCGCAGGCGAGGCCGATCAGCTCTCCCCGACCGCGGACGATGGTGTCGGTGATCTCCTCGACATTGGCGATGCGGGCCTGATTGGGGCCGCAGAGCCAGAGGGCGTGGATATCCGGGTCGGCCACCATCTCGGCGATGGTCTTGTACGCTTTGCAGGGGCCGATGTCGAGGTCGTTGGCGTACCGGGCCGCGGACTCGGCGTTCTTCTTATTGGGGCTCCAGACGCCGCGGACGTCGGCGTCGCGCACCGCCTGGAAGGCCTGCATGTGGAAGCGGGCGTTGAAGCCGGAGCCGATGAAGCCGATACCGAGGCGCTTGGGGCGGGGCATTGAGAATGTCGAGAGTAAGGAGTGAAGAAAGCGGAGGTCCCGCTACCGGATCGGAATATGCGCGCGGATCGCCTTGCCGTTGCCGGACAGGATCAGCACCTGGCCGTCCCACTTGACGTGCGTGGCCGCGGCGAGGTTGGCCAGGAAGTGCTGCTCCAGGGCATCGTACCCCTCACAAGCCATCCGGGTACTGACGGCGGGACCGAGGGCGAGGGAGTCGCCGGTCAGGGTGTAGTTGGCGTTGTACTGGTTGCACCCCGCGAAGCCGTAGATGCGGCCGGTGCTGTCGTCGAAGCGCACCGTGATCGGGCGTCCACCGGCACCGACGGGGGCGAGAACGGTGTCGATCGCGACCACGGTCCACTCGCGGCCAGTAATGCTCGGCTGGTCGCCCCCCGCGCACCCCGTGGCCAGCAGCAACAGAAGAAGTGAGTTCCGCATGAGCACTTCGATCCGTGCCGGCGCTACCAGGCCGCCGGTCCCTTGAGCGAGTGGAGATAGAGATACAGCGCCGACTGCTCCTCGGGTAGGAGCGCGCCGTACCGCTCGAACGGCATCCCCGGTCCCAGCAGCCTCGTGGGCGCCTCTCCGAAGAGGAGCGCGTTCTCGAACTGGGTGCTGTCGTACCCCGCGACCACCGAGAGGGCGGGAGCGGTGGTGGTCCCCTCGAGCCGGGACCCGTGGCACTCGGCGCAGATGGTCCGGGCGAGGTACGCGCCGTATTCGGGGGTGGCGCCGAACGGGGGCGCCTTGGGGGGCTTCGGGGCGGAGCTCAGGGAGTCGCCGACCGACCGGAGCGCTCCGGTCACCAACGCCCACCGACCCTTCCAGCGGAGCTCGTGCTCCCCGAGGGTCCGGGGGACAGGGGCCTTGGAACGGACCCAGGCGAGAATGAGCGCCAGGTCCACGTCGTCGAGCGCATAGAAGGTCGCCGACGGCATCCCATAGACGCCGCGGCCGTCGTGACGCACCCCGTAGCGGATCGCTCGGGCCAGGTGCGCATCGGAGTAGCTCCCGACGCCCCCCTCTCCCGTGGTCAGGTCAGCAGAATTGAGCTGGTACAGCGGGGTGCTGAAGGCGACCTTCCCGCCGAGGGTGGCGGTGTGGCACCCGACGCAGCCGCGCACCACGCCGAGCCGCTCTCCCTCGGCGATCGCCTGCGAGTCGCCGACCGGGACGCTGACGGTGGGGAGTGCGACGTCGTAGGTGCGCTTGAAGAGCTTCTCCGACTGGAAATAGACCCCGCCGACGGCGGCGATGGCGAGCCCCACGACGAGGCCCCCGGCGATCAGGGGCCAACTGGTCCCCGACCCCTCCTCTTCCTCCTCCGCGAACTCGTCCTCGGTCTCGTCGTCGCTCATCGCGGCCTCAGTTCACTCCGATCTTCGCCTTCGCCTCCGGCGGGCACCCGGTCCACTCGCGCACGAACGTATTCCCCTGGTACCCCAGGTCCTGCACCCCGACCTGGCTCGACCAGAAGCCGCTGGCGGTGAGGTCGCGGAACCGGTTGAAGAAGGTCACGCCATCCTGTGCTTCCGGGAGCGCCTTGGCCGGCCACGCGATCGCGTCGAGGAGCCCTCCTCGCTGCGCGTCGGTCCCCGCGGTGAAGGCGCCGTTCCACCGCTTCTTCGACTCCCCCTCCATCCAGGCCAGACCCTTCCGCATCCACTCACCCGTGGAGGCGAACTCGGCGCAGATGAAGTCCATGTACTCCGGGACCTTGGCGTCCGAGGCGGAACCGGAACGGGCGTCCTTCGGGATCACCATGTCCATCAGGAGCGTGGCCGCTGCCAGCTCGGTCGCCGTGAAGAACCGGGGCTCAAAGCCGAGCGGAGCATCGGATAGCTGATAGCGGATAGCCTCCCGCTGTGCCGCCTCCAGTACGCTGGCCGGGATCCCCAACGTCGCGCTCATCGCGGCGAGTGCGGTGATCGCCTGACGACGGTTCATCTCGCTCACAGGGCCCCCGAGCGGCGCTGGGCCGCGATGAAGTCGCTGGTCTTCCACGCGAGGGCGAGGATGGTCCAGGTCGGGTTCTTGTCGGCCTGGCTCACGAACGACCCGCCGTCGGTGACGAAGAGGTTGGGGCAGTCGTGCGCGCGGCAGTTGGCGTCGAGTACCGAGATCTTGGGGTCGTTCCCCATCCGGGTGGCGCCGAGCTCGTGGATGATGGAGCCGCCGCTGGAGATGCCGTACCCCTGTTCCTTCGTCGGCATCGGGGAGAAGACCTGCCCCCCCATCTCGGCGATCAGGGCGCGGAAGGTCTCCTGCATGTGCTTGACCTGGTTGACCTCGTGGTCGGTCCACTTCCAATGGAACTTGAGGACCGGGATCCCGAACTTGTCCTTCACCGTGGGGTCCAGCTCGGCGTAGCTGTCGGCGTTGGGGATCATCTCGCCGCGGCCGCTGAAGCCGATGGTGGTGCCGTAGAGGTGCCGGTACTGGTCCTTGAGGTCCACCCCCCACCCGCCCCCGGCGGGATAGCGGTGGATCCCGCCCATGAAGCCGGCCCCCGGCATCCCGTGGCCTCCCCACACCTCGATGTGGTAGCCGCGCGGGAAGTCGAGCTTCTTGTTGTCGAGCCACCACGGCATATAGACGTGGCCGCCGCCGACGCCGTCGCAGTTGTGCGGCACCCAGTCCTGCATCGCGGGGATGAAACCGGCCACGTCGCTCCCGGTGGTGTCGGTGATGTACTTGCCGACCACGCCGCTCGAGTTGGCGAGCCCCTGCGGGAATTTGCTGCTCTTGGAATTGAGGAGGATCCGGGCGCTCTCGAGGGCGCTGGCGGCGAGGACCACCACCTTCCCCTTCACGTGCTCTTCCTTCCCGGTCGTCTTGTCGATGTAATGGACGCCGGTCGCCTTCCCGCGCCGGTCGACGGTGACCTCGCGGGCGTGGGCGTTGAGCTTGAGGGTGAGGTTCCCGGTGGCGCGCGCCGGCGGGAAGAGGACGTTGGTGCTGGAGAAGTTGGCGTTCACCGCGCAGCCGCGATGGCATTGGCCGCAGAAGTGGCACCCCATCCGGCCATTGTGCGGCTTGGTGAGGATGCTGAGGCGGGCCGGGATGCAGGTGACGTTGAGCTTGGCGCTCGCCCGTTTCACCAGGTGCTCGTAGCAGCGGGGCTCGGGGGCGGGGAGGAAGTTCCCGTCCGGATGGTTGTGGAGCCCTTCGTTGGTGCCGAAGATCCCGATCAGGTCGTCGACCCGGTCGTAGTACGGCTTGACGTCGGCGTAGGAGATCGGCCAGTCGTCGCCGAGGCCGTCCTTGGTCTTCCCCTTGAAGTCGTCGGGGCCGAAGCGGAGGGAGATGCGCCCCCAGTGGTTGGTGCGGCCGCCGAGCATCCGCGCGCGCCACCAGTCGAAGCGGGTGCCGTCCGCCTTGGTGTACGGCTCCCCCTCGATGTTCCACCCGCCGATGCAGGCGTCGAACTCGCCGAAGGGGCGGTCCTTGGTGGAGCCGCCGCGGCGAGGGGACTCGTAGTTCCACTTGAGCATCGCGCCGTCGCGGGCGTTGTCCCAGTCGCCGCCGGCCTCGAGGACGCAGACCTTGGCGCCGTGACGGGTGAGGGCGTAGGCGGCCATCCCGCCGCCGGCGCCGGAGCCGACGATGACGACGTCGAATTCGTCCCGCTGGGGAGCGAGGTTCATGAGCAGTGAGCGGTGAGCGGTGAGCAGGGAGCGGGGTGGGGAACCCCGGGACTCGATAGTAATACTCGCACGGAAACGTTGGGGAGGCTACCTCACCCCCCGGCCCCCTCGCCGCATGAGGCCAGATCTCTCCTCGGTAAGACCTCACCCCCCAGCCCCCTCGCCGCATGAGTCCAGACCCCTCCTCGGTAAGACCTCACCCCCCAGCCCCCTCTCCCTGAAGGGAGAGGGGGAGTCGCTCCGTGCAAACGAAAGGGCCCCGTCATGATGACGAGGCCCCAAGCGCCTACGCGCCTAAGCGCCCAAGCGCCCAAGCGCCTCAGAAGAACCCGAACCCCGGAGGGGCCATCCCGTTCTTCCGGAAGTTCGCGACGATCTGGCCCGCGGTCCACATGCTGTGGCTGTAGATCTCGTCCCACACCTGCCAGCCCGGCATCGAATTGCCGAACACATTGATCGTCGCGGCCCGCTCCGCCGGGGTCTGCGCGGCGAGTCGTGCCTCGAGGAAGTCATAGGCCGAGTTGATGTACGCCTTGAGGCCGGCGCGGGTGCCGTTGGCCGCGGCGGTGTCGGCGAAGCTCCACCCCGACTTGGTGGCGCTGGCGAAGTTCCCGGCGATGTACGCCGCCGATCCCGCCACGTGCTGCACCTGCTCGGCAAAGCCGCGCTGGGCCGGGGTCGCCTTGTCACGGTAGAGCCGCTCCGGCATCGAATCGGCGAAGGCGAGCATCAGGCGGCGCTGTTCCTTCAATTGCTTGAGCTGCACGGCCTTGTAGTTGGCCGGCATCGGGTCCTGGGCCACTGCCGGCGTGGCGACCCCGGCCAGGGCGAGGGTCAAGAGAAGCTTCCGCATTGCATCCTCAGGGTTGGAGCGCGAAGGAACGGGATAAGGCGGTGCTACAGGAACGTGGTACGGTAACCCAAAGTTCCACCCTCCGCATCCGTCACATCCCCGTACCGGTCCGGGTCGGCCCCCGGCCGGTGGGCAAGTGGGCCCGCGGGCAGGGAACTCGACGGCATTCCGACTTCGGCGGTCGGTCTTTTACTTTTCGGCCATGCGCACACCCCTCCGCGACCTCGCCCGCAAGCTCCACCTCTGGCTCGGCCTCACGACCGGGCTCGTGATCACGGTCGTCTGCGGCACCGGCGCCATCCTGGCGTTCGAGACCGAGATCGTCCACGGCAGCCACCCTGGGTACTACCGGGTGGAGACCCAGGGCGCACAGGTCCCGCTCCAGCGGGCCCTCGATTCCCTCGCCGCGGCACTCCCGGACGCGAAGCTCACCGGGATCCTGGTCCAGAACGACCCGCGCGCGACCTGGGAGTTCAACTACGGGAGCGCGGGGCGGGCCTACGTCGATCCGTACACCGGGCAGGTGATCGCGACCGGGGTGCGGCGTCCGGCCTTCTTCAGCACCACGCAGGAGCTGCACCGATGGCTCCTCGCCCCGGGGGTCGGCCGCGCCATCGTCGGCGCCTGCACCATCGCCTTCGTCTTCATCCTCCTCTTCGGGCTCGTCCTCTGGTGGCCCAAGGCGAAGGGAGCGCTCAAGGCGCGGATCAACCCGTTCGCCGTCTTCAGCAAGCACGGCGGCGGGCGTCGCAAGCTCCACGATCTCCACGTCTCCCTCGGCATCTGGCTCCTGGTCCCCCTCCTCGTGATGTCGCTGACCGGGCTCCCCGAGGGGTATCAGTGGGCGACACGCTTCCTCTATGTGGTGACCAACTCTCCCGACCAGCCCCCGGCCCCGACCTCGACCAGCGACACCACCCTCGCCACGCTCGGTGCTGGGCAGGCGCTCCGGCTCGGCAGTCAGGCGCTCGGGGACGCGAAGCAGTGGACCCTCCGGCTCCCCGCGCGGCCGACCGCGGCGATCAGCGTGGTCGCCGTCCCGCACGACGGCTGGCACGACCGGGTGGTGGACCAGGTCTACCTCGACCGCGTCACCGGGGAACAGCTTCGCCTCGACCGGTGGGAGGATCTCGCCCCGGGGTTCCGGGCGCGGCGCTCCATCTATCCCTGGCACTTCGGGACGATCTGGGGGCTCCCTTCCAAGGTCGTGGCCTTCCTCGCCTGCCTCCTCGGTGCCACCTTCCCGCTCACGGGGTTCCTGATGTACCGGGCGAGCCGGCGGAGAGAGACGACGTGAGCGACCTCGACGGACCGACCTACACCTTCTGGGACCTGCTCGATGACGGCCGGGCCGCGGAGGCCGCCGACATCCTCCGCGACCACCTGATCGAGGAGCCGCGGGATGTCGGTGCCCGGGCCTTCCTGGCGCTGCTCTACCTCGATCTCGATCGAGTGGGCGAGGCGGAGGTCGAGGCGCGGCAGGCGGTGGGGGAAGCCCCCGAGCTCGCCTTCGCCCACGTGGCGCTCGGACGGGTGCAGGTGCGGCAGGAGAACTGGACCGCCGCGCGCGGCTCCGCGTCCAAGGCCCTCCAGCTCGATCCCCACGTCGGGGCCGCCTACGTGCTGAGCGCCCAGGTCGCGATGCACTACGGGGAGAACAAGCAGGCGCTCGAGTTCTGCGAGCGGGGGTTGGCCGAGGAGCCGGACAATCCGAGCCTGCCGA
>Ga0315910_10002295_pt1 | contig 16941 bp, 17 predicted proteins | sample EdamamesoilMG_FD_204470 | JGI IMG/M metagenome (GOLD analysis project Ga0315910, IMG submission 204470) | Garden soil microbial communities collected in Santa Monica, California, United States - Edamame soil | ecosystem: Environmental > Terrestrial > Soil > Garden | place: USA: California... | reverse complement strand
CCTACGGCAATGGGTATGTGCCGTGAAACCCCTGCGGATTTTGTGTGGCGATGACAAAAAATGTCGTCGCAAGATCGCGTGTTTCGCCGTCGACGCTTACCTGCCGCTCCTCCATGCATTCCAATAGGCATGATTGTGCACGCGGCGTAGCGCGGTTGATTTCATCGGCCAGCAGTACGTCGGTAAACACCGGACCGGGCACAAACTCAAATTCGTGACGATCCATTCGATAGATAGACACGCCGGTGACATCCGACGGCATCAAATCGGGCGTGCATTGCAGGCGTTTGAACTTTGCCTTTAGGGAGCGCGCCAGCGACTTGGCCAGCAGTGTTTTTCCGGTTCCCGGCACATCCTCGAGCAATACGTGCCCGCGCGCCAAAAGGGCAGCCATCAGGACAAAGATCTGTTCCTGCTTGCCGAGAATGACGGACGCTAAATTTTTATACAACGCTTGTAGTTGTTCTTGCGCCTGCGACATCGAGACCTCGCCGCTCTTTAGTCTTAAAGAATACAAACTCGCAATCGTCGAACACTACCATAGGCCATAGAAGGATTGCGCGGTCGGGAGTTGGCGTAACACGGCCATGTCAGCGGCATCGTGCGGCCGACTCGGCGCCCGCCTCATTTAGATGTGGGCCGGTCGTCCCTATTATTGCAACAACACAATCATCAAGGATCCACATGCGCATCGGCGTACCCAAAGAGATCAAGCCGCAGGAATTTCGGGTGGGCATGGTTCCGAACGGCGTAAGGGAGTTGGTCGCGGCAGGTCACGACGTCATGGTAGAGACACGGGCCGGCACCGGCGTGAGTTGCACCGACGACCATTACGTTGCAGCCGGCGCGCGCATTGTCGATGCCGTCGGTGCGTTCGACGCCGACTTGATTGTCAAGGTCAAAGAACCGCAGCCGGTTGAGTACGCAAGACTTCGGCCAAAGCAGCTACTCTTCACTTATCTGCATCTTGCTGCCGATATCGAGCTGGCGAAGGCGCTTATGGCGTCGGGTACGACGGCGATTGCATACGAGACGGTCACGGCCGACGATGGTTCGCTGCCGCTGCTCACGCCGATGAGCGAAGTGGCGGGCCGAATGTCGGTGCAAGTCGGCGCCGCTTGTTTGGAAAAAGAACATGGCGGCGCCGGTGTTTTGCTGGGCGGCGTAACCGGAGTGCCGCCGGCCACGGTAGTTATTCTGGGTGGTGGCGTAGCAGGCACCAACGCAGCGCAAATTGCTTTGGGCATGCATGCGCGGGTGATAGTCGTCGATCGATCGCTACCTCGTCTACGCCAGCTTGATGCTCAATTCGACGGCCGCTTGCGCACCGCGTACTCCACTAGCGCTACTATCGAGGCATTAGTGACAGAAGCGGATGTCGTAATCGGCACCGTGCTTATTCCAGGTGCGGCAGCGCCGAAGCTCGTGACGCGAGCAATGCTAAAAAGCATGAAACCCGGAAGCGTTTTAGTCGATGTCTCCATCGACCAAGGCGGCTGCTTCGAAACCAGCCGTCCGACCACACATGGCGATCCAACGTATATTGTCGATGACATCGTGCATTACTGTGTCGCCAACATTCCCGGTGCAGTGCCGCGCACTTCTACTTTTGCTTTGACGAACGCGACTTTACCGTTCATAAAGGTGTTGGCGGCTCATGGTGCCGGCGGCTTGGCATTTATTGGCCCGCATCTTAGCAACGGTATCAATGTCCATGCAGGCGCTGTCAGCCACGCAGCTGTAGCGATTGCATTGGGATTGCCGCTTCGCAAGCCTGCTTGAAAACCGTTAGTGGCAAGTCGACAGTGAATTGATCCAGTTGGCGATTAAGTGCACGCCCTGTTGGTCGACAAGCGTGCTTGCGACCGGCGGCATCGCGCGTATTCATACGTGCGACTAATGTTGAGGCAGCCGCATTGCCGGGCGCAACAATTCGCTCGGCGGGAACATTCAACGCGGCCGTCACTGGAACGAGGTTACATACATTCATTTGCGGGAGCGGTGTGCTGTAACGCAGATCTAGATTCACCGGCAGCGGCGAACCGGCGACGCAGCTGGTGTTGTTCGGCCGGTGAGTCCAATCCACCGACTGACGGTGCAGGCGGCTTCGGTGGCGCCGGAGCCGGTGTCGGCGCATCCACCTAGGCATAACGACAGAACCGCGATCGAGGCAGCACTCCGCATTGTATTTTTTCGACCGGCGACATTGTCCTTTTCCTTTACTCCCTGAGCGCATACTTCCACAAGCGCGTCGCAGCAATAAAGTCATGTGGGCGTCGGTCTCTCACGACAACGAACTTATTGAACCAGCGATTGTCGAGTTACTGCTAAAATTCACGCTTATTTTTTCACTTGGATCGCTTTTACCATCATGAAGCTTCGTGCTGTCGCTGCGCTCGCGCTTATTGGCCTTACATTAGCCGCTTGCGGCGGTGACGATTCCGCGCCCACCGCGGCAACCCCCGCTCCCGCGACTGATAACGCCTCGCCTCCGCCGCCATCCATTCCCGTTCCGCCTCCGCCGAAGATTCCAGCGCGCGGCTATGTCCTGATGGACTTTGCGAGCGGCCAAGTACTGGCTGAGGATAAGGCGGACACGCGGCTAGAGCCCGCCAGCTTGACCAAACTGATGACGGCGTACGCAGTGTTCGACGCGTTGCGGGCCGGCAGTCTGAAACTTACCGATCCCGTGACCATCAGTGAGCACGCATGGCGCGTGGGCGGGGCCGGAACCGAGGGTTCGACGAGCTTTCTTCCCATCCATTCACAGGCGCCAGTGGAAGTCCTGCTGCGAGGAATGATTGTGCAATCCGGCAACGACGCCAGCATCGCGCTTGCCGAACGCGTTGCCGGCAGTGAAGACGCCTTCGCGCATCTCATGAACAGCTACGCCGGCCGCCTGGGCATGAGCGGATCGCATTTCATGAATAGCACCGGCTTGCCGGCAGCAAATCACTATACGACGGCGCATGACACGGCTTTGCTGGCTGTGGCGACCGTGCGCGACTTTCCGCAGTTCTATCACTACTACTCCGAAAAGCAGTACACCTACAACGGTATTACCCAACACAATCGGAATGGGCTGCTGTATCGCGATTCCACCGTCGACGGTCTGAAAACCGGTCATACGGAAAGCGCCGGCTATTGCCTTGTGAGCTCCGCCAAACGGGAAGGTATGCGGCTCGTGTCCGTGGTGATGGGAACGCCAAGCATGAAAGCGCGTGAAGATGCGAGCGCCGCGCTGTTGAACTATGGCTTTAGTTTTTATCAGCCGCACACCGCAATTGAGAGCGCGCAACCGCAAGGGACGCTCCGAGTGTGGCAAGGCGCAGTGAATGAAGTGCAAGCCGTCGTGAAGCGGCCGGTCGTCGTCACCGTCCCGCGCGGTCGCGCTCAGCAAATCAAAACCCGGGTCGTATTGCCGCCATCGCTGGTCGCGCCGGTTGACACGAATAAGCCGATCGGTGAAGTAGTCGTGACGCTCGGCGACAAGACGCTAATCACCGAACCGGTCTATGCGGCCACCGCCGTCGAACCCGCCGGATTTTTTGGCCGCATGTGGGACGCAGTAGCGATGAAATTCGAGTAAGAAATATGGCTGGACCGCTCCCGCTTTGCTATCTGAACGGTGAATTCGTGTCGCTGGAAGCTGCGCGCATTTCGCCGCTGGACCGCGGCTTTCTCTTCGCAGACAGCGTGTATGAGGTGTTGCCGGTATTCGACGGACGTTCGTATCGCTTCAAGGAGCATTTCGATCGGCTGGATCGAAGCCTTAACGAAATTCGCATAGCGCCGCCGCATTCGCACGCCGAATGGGCGCAATTGCTTTCGACACTGATTTCGCGCAACAACGCGCGCAACGCCTATATCTACGTGCAAGTTACACGCGGCATGGAGTTTGGCCGCAATCATGCGTTTCCGGCCAACGTCAACCCAACGGTCTTCATGATGGCCTCACCGCTGCCCGAGCTGACACCGGAAATCCGCGAACGCGGCCTTAAGGCGATTACTGTCGAGGATTTTCGCTGGGGGCGTTGCGATATTAAGACCACCGCACTGCTCGCCAACATATTGATGAAGCAGGCCGCTGCCGACGTCGGCGCCCAAGAAGCGATCATTGTGCGCGGCGACGAGGTGCTGGAGGGCTCATCGTCCTCTGTGTTTGTCGTCATCGACGGTATCGTCGTCACACCGCCAAACAGCCGCAAGGTTCTGCCCGGAACGACGCGCGATGCGGCCCTAGATTTGGCCAAGGGAAAGATAGTCACGCAGATTAGAACCGTACATACGCACGAACTGAAACGCGCACAGGAAATTTGGATCGCTGCGGCAACGCGTGATGTCGTGCCGATTACCGAACTCGACGGTACACCGATCGGCGATGGCCGACCTGGCCCGTTATGGCAGCAAATGTGCGAGTTCTTCGCCGCGGATCGTCATCGTCTGGCAAACACACCGGTTATCTCCGCATGAGCGAAGAGACGCTGCTCAAATTTCCTTGCGAATTTCCGTTGAAAGTAATGGGCCGTCATAGCGACGAGTTCCGCAGTATTGTCCTCGGCATCGTGCAAAAGCATGCCGGCGATGTGGCCGCGGATAAGATCGAAGAACGGCCGAGCAAGGATGGTAAATACCTTGGATTAACCTACAACATTCACGCCACCAGCAAGGCGCAACTCGACGCCCTGTACTTGGAATTGACGTCCTGCGAGAAAGTGCTGGTCGTTCTTTAACCTTTCAGCGCACGCAGCAAGTGCTCGCTCAAAGACTCGGCAATGGCTTGCACATTGGCCGGACCGCCTAACTCGCTTACTTGCGTAACCTGCAGACCCGCAAAACCACAGGGATTAATGCGTTTGAACGGCTGTAAATCCATTGCGATATTCATCGCCAACCCGTGATACGAACAACCGCGCCGAATGCGCAGCCCGATGCTCGCCAGTTTCCGCCCATCGACGTAGACTCCGGGAGCGTCGCGTTTACCGATAGCGGCAATACCCCAGTGTGCAACGGTTGCGATAACGGCATTTTCCAACGCCACAACGAGTTCTCGCACGCCCAATTGCAGGCGACGTAGATCTAATAAAGGATAAACGACCAATTGACCGGGACCGTGATAAGTCACTTGCCCGCCGCGGTCGATCTTAACGACAGGAATATCGCCGGCCGCCAGTACGTGTTCGGGTTTACCGTTCATGCCTAACGTGAACACAGGCGGATGTTCGAGACACCAAATTTCATCGCGCGTGTGTTCGTCGCGGCTGTCTGTAAACGACTGCATCTCGCGCCAAGTGGACTCATAGTCCACGCGGCCCAACCAACGAATCAGCGGAGCTTCACTTGCCGGTGTGTGTTGGAGCGGTGTCGCGCTCACGTTAGAGGCCCGCGTTGTTGCGCGCCAGCGCCTGTTCCGCTCGATAACTGGAACGCACCATTGGACCGGAAACGCATTCGAGGAAACCGCGTTCCAATGCCCACTCTCGATAAGCCGCGAACTCTTCCGGCGTTACCCACCGTTCGATCGGCAAGTGATTGGGCGTAGGGCGCAAATACTGGCCTAGCGTGACGATATCAACCTTCGCCGCGCGCAAGTCATCCAGGGTTTGCTGAATTTCAGCGTCCGTTTCACCAAGCCCGAGAATCACGCTGCTCTTGGTCAACACGTCCGACCGGTATTCTTTTGCGTGCCGCAATACATCCAGTGTCTGCGCATAACCCGCGCGTGGGTCGCGTACCGGATGCGTTAATCGTTCGACGGTTTCGATATTTTGCGCGAACACCGCAAGACCGGTATCGACGATGGCCTCGACTGCACGATGGCTGCCTTGAAAATCGGGCACCAGCGCTTCGATCGCCGTCGTCGGATTAAGCCGCTGAATTTCGCGGATACAAGCTGCGATATGAGCGGCGCCGCCATCCGGCAAATCATCGCGATTAACCGTAGTTAGCACCACATACTTCAGTTTCATCAATTGCACGCTGCGCGCACTGTTGAGCGGTTCTTCCGGGTCCAGCCATTGGTTGGGATTACCGGTGTCGACCGAGCAAAAACGGCAAGCACGCGTGCACACTGCGCCCATCAACATAATCGTGGCTGTGCCGGCATTCCAGCACTCGCCGATATTCGGACACTTCGCTTCTTCGCAGACCGTCGCCAAGCGATGCTCGTGCACGATGCTTTTGACTGCGGCGAATCCGGCACCCGTAGGCATCGGCGCCCGCAACCACTTTGGCTTGTTGCCGATCTGCAGCGGCACGTGATTCGCAGTCGCCTTAATCCCGTCCTTAATGGCCGAAAATCCTTGGGGCGTCATGTACTTAACGCCGCTCCGAAGGGGCGCAGACGGTGGCGTATTGCGCCGGTCGACGATAGGGATACCTTTAAATTCGCTCATGGGATTCAACGTAGCACACGGCTGCAGCCGATCAAAATACACAGTTCGAATACCTACGGAAGCTTTGCGCCAACCGGAGTGCGAGACCTTTCAAGGATACAACCGGTCGAAAGACCAGGTCGAAATTGCGCGTGGCAGTCTTAAGCCACCGAAGCAGGGAGTTCCAAAACGAAAACGGCCGGGCGAAAACCGCTCGGCCGTTTAGTTACTAGAGATAACGACGACTAGTTATAGGAGCGCAGTTCCCACAAGTTAGCGACCTTGGCCATCGGTGAATCGTCGGGTACCGCTTTGAACGTCGAACGTGCTTGTTCACGCTGGCCTTTACGCAACTGCGAAATACCCAAGGCGATACGGTAATCGTCCGGGTTCTTCAAACCTCCTTTCTTCAAGCCCTTCTCCAAGGATTGAATGGCTTGGTCATACATGTCGTAGCTGAAATAAGCCAAACCCAGGCCGGCATCGAGTTGGCCCGTCGTTGCGGTTGAAGCAGCGGCTTCCTTTTCGTACTGGGGCAATTGCCCTTTATCGGCTTGCGCCTTTTGCTTGACTGATGTCAGCAAGCGGTCGTGACGTTCTTTTTCCTTTTCCAAGCCAAGTATTTTCTTCTCGTAGCCAGTTTCGACCACTTTCAGGGCTTCACCGGGCATGGCGCTGTCCGCGGCCAGCTGCGCGTATTCCATGTACTGATCGGCTTTTTTCAACGCACCGACATCGTTTTGCAGGCGATAGATGCCCAACATCACGCGATCGTTGCGTTCGTTACGCGATGCGCGATCGATCAGCCGTTCCCAGTAATCGGGTTTCGGATAGTAACGAACCAGCTTTTCGTAAGCCGCCATCACGCCGGCTTGATCGTCCATCTGCACCGAGCAGGTTTGCGACAATTGCAGCCACAGTTCCTTTGGCGATTGACCGGCTTTTTCCGCGACCGAGGTTGCGGTATTGGCCGCTTCACGGCATTCCTTGAAGTTCTTGGTCACGTAGTGGGTCTGGCTGAGCAACGCCCACATATCGGTGTCATTCGGATGATCTTTCAACCAACGGCGCGAGTATTCCTCGGCCTTTTCGTATTGTTTGCTGTTGTAGTAAAGCTGCGCGATGTTCTTGACGAGAGTCGCGGATTGTTCAGGCTGGAGGAATTGCGGCGTCTCCAGATACTTTTCATAGATAGCAGCTACGTCGCCGTACTTTTGCTGCTGCACATACATGTACGCGGTGATTTCGTTAATTTTGAACTGATCAAAAGCCGTCTTCTTTTCCACGGCTTGGGCTTCTTTGATCTTGGCCTGAGCCACGTCAAACTGCTTTTTAACAACGGCTTCTTGAGCTGCCTTTAAAGCAACGCCCACCTTGTTGGAGACCTTCATCTCCTTTTCGGAAGCTTGCGCCTGCGCCACTGCGACGCCTGAAACCGTTCCAACCCCCAACGAAAGCCCCACAACCAGGGCCAGTGTTTTCATCGACATTGCAGCTCTCACTTCACAAAGTCGGGCCCTATCGGCCCATTGAAATAGATGGATTTCCGGCGCGAAAGTTTCCGCCGCACCAAAACGACTCGGCCCGGGATACCCGGGCCGACGCTCACTCCATGAATTGTTCGTTACCGACAAAGCCGATGCGGCGAATATCGTTTCGCTGCGCTGCAGCTAAGGCATTTGCCACATAGTCGTACTTTACGCGGCGGTTCGGCCGGATATGCAGCTCGGGCTGCGGTTCCTTACCCGACTCCTGCCGGAAGTAGTTTTCCAACGTGGCAACGCTGTCAACCGGTGTGCCGTTCCAGAGGTAGGTGCCGTCGAAGTCCACTTCCAAGTTGATGACTTCCGGCTCGACCGTCTTGGGCTGGGCTTTGCCTTGCGGCATATCCAGCTTCACCGCATGCGTCGCCGGCGGCAATGAAATGATCAAATAGATCAGCAACACCAACATCACGTCGATCAACGGCGTGGTATTGATGTCCATCATCGGCTCGTCGTCGCCGCCCGACCCTACACTCATTGACATTCGTTATATCTCCGAATCTCTTTATTGCTACCCGCGTTAGCGCGGGGGCGGCTCGGTAATGAAGCCAACCTTGGCAATACCACCGCGCTGAATCGAAACAATTGCTCGACCGACCGCCTCATAACGAGCTTCGCGGTCGGCACGGATGTGTACTTCGGGTTGAGGTATTTCGACCGCTCTGCGCAGGATCAGCTCGCGCAATTCTTCGTAACCGGCCAGCCGGTACGTGCCGATGTATAACTCGCCGTTGGCATCGATCGATAGATTGATGTTTTCGGGCTTGGTCTGCGTTTCGATATTGGGTGTTTTCGGCAGATTCACCGGCGCAGTCGCCGTGACCACCGGAATCGTAATTAGAAACACAATCAGCAGCACCAACATCACGTCGACCAGCGGCGTAGTGTTGATTTCGGACAAGGGGGCTTCTTCGTCAGCCCCCTCTTGCGAAACATTCATCGACATGTACGGCTCCCGCTTACTCGGTCAGGATATCGATTGGCGCGCTTATTTGCCGCGAGCCGCCGCTGCAGTACGCGTCGTGCTTACCAAGTAGGAATGCACGCCGCTTGCATAGAAGCGGGTCTTTTCCATGATGTCTTTGTTACGACGAATGAGCACGTTGTAGAAGAACACGGCCGGCACGGCTACCAACAAGCCGATCGCGGTCATGACCAACGCTTCACCGATAGGGCCTGCCGTCTTTTCGAGGCTGGCTTGACCCGCGGCGCTGATCGCCAACAAGGCCTTGTAGATACCGATAACGGTGCCGAGCAAGCCGATGAACGGAGCGGTCGAACCGGTGGTAGCCAAGAACCAAAGGCCGCCGGTTAAGCGATTGCTGACCGAATCGACTGCACGCTGCAGGGATACGGTGATCCACTCATGCAATGCCATTTGATCGGACAAATGACCTTCATGGTGTTCTGCGGCGCGCAGGCCCTCTTCCGCGATTTGCTTGTACGCATGGTCGTTGCCTTTCAGCTTTTCCACGCTGTCGCGCAGGTTGCCGGTCCAGAAGCTGCCTTTTTGCGCTTCTTTTTGCACTTCGGCGTACTGCTTATTGAGCTTGCGCTGTTCCCACATCTTGGTGATGGTGATGAACCAAGTCAGCATGGACATGAGAATCATGATGACAAGGATGACTTGGGGAACAATGCCACCCTCCCACACCACTGCGAAGCTATGCAGAAATTCGTTCGTTTGTGTCTCGGTCGCCATGGAAGGAGTGTCCTCTGTCTTTTGTATCTATCTCAAACAAAAATAAACAACGTTAAAACTTACGAGGTAGGCGCATGACGCCTACTTGGCCTCGGTCAATTTGAATGTCACTTTGAAACTGTGCCACATCGCAATGGGCTTGCCGTCACGCGTACCCGGCAGCAATCGCCAAGTACGGACATACTTAAGCGAAGCTTCGTCCAGGCGCGGGAAGCCACTCGACTGTTGGACTTTGGCATCGGTGATGCGGCCATCTTCTGCGACGTGCAACTGCACAACCACGCTGCCTTCTTCACCCGCACGCTTGGAAGCAGGCGGATAAAACTCCTCGGCTGACCCGAACGGACGGCGGGGATTGGGCTTGGGCGGCACATCGACCGGCGCTCTAGCGACCGGTGCCGGCGGTGGTGCTGCAACGGGAGCAGTTGTGGTGACGGCTTGAATAGCCGTGGTGTTCTCAGTCGGCGGCGCCTCGATAGAGATGTCCGGCGGCGGAACATAAGGAGGCGGCGTTTCTAACTTCGGGGGCGGGGGTGGCGGCTTGTCTTCTTCTACTTTCTTCTCTTCAATGATGTCGGTCGTCATAGGACCGAGCACCTTCTCGACCATGATGTCAGTCAACCCAGCATTGAACCCCCAAATCAGTATGACGTGCACCGCCACGACGATGAGAAAAGCCAGGGTGCGCCGTGAGTTTGCGGACGTGTCTGCCACAGGGCCCATGTACTGTCGCCTAAGTCTTTAATTAGAGTGCCACAGTCTTGGGTCAATGCGCCCCAAGCCGCGACTAACATTAGTACTACGTTTCAGTGAGTACCGAACTCAACTCCGCACCAACATTTGCAGCAAGCAAACACGGATGCGGAATCCCCTGAATCAGCCGGGTTCTCTTCGGTGACCGGACTGCAAATCGGCGCGTACGGTATAAAGATTTGCAGACGAAGGCAAGCGTCCGCGGCAATTTAGTTACATAGCGCCAACTCGGTGCAGATTAACTCATCCATAGCGCATTCTGTAGTTGCTTTTTGTCAAGCCGAGCGACACCGAGATTAAGTCGATAGCACTATTGCGCTGCGATGCTGTTTTTTTCCGTGTCGTCGCGCAAGCGTTGATCCAGTTCCTGCAGTTGCTGCATCGTGCCTATGTTGTCCCACGGGCCATCGAAACGCTCGCCACTAACGCGGTTGTCCTTCATTGCAGCGCGCAGCATGGGCACCATGGAATAGACCCCCGGTCCGCAGCCCGCAAATAAATCGGGATGCAGCAATGCAATGCTCCCGTAGGTAAGACGCTCGCCCTGCGGAACTTCCATAACGCGACCATCGCTCAGAAAGAAATCTCCGCCGGGATGGAAAACTGGATTAGGCACCATTACCAGATGCGCCAAATCACTATTTTTTAGCCGATCTGCACGCGCCGCGAACGGGTACTGCATCCATAGATCGCCGCTCACCACCCAGAAAGGCTCATTGCCCAACAACGGCAATGCATTAACGATGCCGCCGCCGGTTTCGAGCGCTTGCACACCTTCGTCGCTGTACAAAATGTGCACACCCCAGGCGCTGCCGTCGCCGCACGCTTCGCGCAGCTGGGCACCGCGCCACGCCAAATTGATGACCACGCGTTTGATGCCGGCCCTGGCCAGCCATGCAAGCGTGTGCGCTATCAGAGGCCGACCGCCCGCGGGTGCCAGCGGTTTCGGCAGCGTGTCGGTCAGCGGACGCATGCGCTCGCCGCGGCCCGCGGCAAGGATCATTGCGGTGCGAATCATGATGTGTGTCGCTTTGCGGCAAGCGCCCCGACAATGCGCAAATCGATTAGTTCCACAAGCGCATTGAATGCCGGGTATTGCGGGAGCACTGCGCGAATGTAGCTTAAGGTGCGCGGGATATCGCCGAGGTATCCGGGCTTGCCGTCTCGATGCCAAAGGCGGGCAAAAATGCCGATTGCCTTCATATGTCGCTGCACGCCCATCAAGTCGAACCAACGCAGCCATTGCACCTCGTCCACGGGAGCCATCAGCCCAAGGTTCACGGCACGCTGCCGGTAACGTTGGGCCCACCCGGAAACCTTTTCAGGCGGCCATGCGATATAGCAATCGCGGAGCAGCGAAACCAAGTCGTAAGTTATGGGGCCAAACACCGCGTCCTGGAAATCCAGCACGCCAGGATTGGCGCCCAAGCGCGGATCATTCGCGATCGCCATTAAATTGCGGGAATGGTAGTCGCGATGTACGAACACACGCGGCTGCGCTAATGCCGACTCGATCAACTGATCGAATGCCGCGTCCAATACTCCGCGCATCTGCGTGTCGACCTGAATGCCCAAATGGCGCTGCATAAACCATTCTGGGAACAATTCCATTTCTCGGCGCAGCAAGGCCGCGTCGTATGGCGGCAGGCCAGCGACTTGCGCAGCGCACCCGGCCTGCATGCTGGCCAAGGCAGCCAGCGCATCCTCATACAAGGCATCTGCGCGATCCCGCTGCGCTAGCTCAGCCAGATAGGTGCGATTGCCCAGGTCGCTCAGCAACAGAAAACCATGCTCAAGATTACGCGCCAAAATGCGCGGCGCATTCACACCGGCGGCAACCAGCATTTCGGCAACGGCGATAAACGGACCGACATTCTCCTTATCCGGCGGCGCATCCATCACGATCCACGTATCCGTGTCGCTGCGCGCACGAAAGTAGCGGCGAAAACTTGCATCCGCAGAGGCCACTTCGATTCCGAGGCCGGGTTCTGCGAGCGTTGCCCGGGTCCAGGCGGTGAGTTGTTCGAGGCGTAGGTCGGCTGCAGGCGAATCGCCAATCGGTATGGATGTCATGGCGTGATTATAATCGCAGCGATGCCAACAACCTCGATCAGTTGCGTTCGCCCCCGTTCATGAACGCAGAATCCGCGCGCCGTGCTGTCAGGGCTGCCGTAATCGCATATGCGACGGCGTGTCTGTGGACGCAAATTGCCGCTGCGGCGGATAGCTGCCCCAACCCGCTCATGCAGAGCGATCCGCGACTAACTAGCACTGCCGACCCCGACACTCCTATCGATGCCAGCGCCGATCGCATCACCTATGCCGAAAACGGCGACGTGCAAATGCAGGGCAATGTCGAAGTACGGCAGGGCGATCGAGCGGTGCGCGCGGAGCGTCTCGATTACACCGAAGCCACCGGCACATTGCGCGTGCCGGGCAGTGTGGAGCTAAGCGACCCGCAGCTGGTGCTTCGCGGCCGCGAAGCCACTTTGGAGACACAAGGCGCGGCTGAGTTCAGCGACGCCGAATTCGAGCTGCCGGCACGGGCGGGACGTGGCTCGGCTTCGCATATTCAGCTCTCTCGCGAGGGCGAACTTAATTTACGCGATACGCATTACACAACCTGCCCCGTGCCAAAACCGGACTGGGAACTCAAGGTTAAGAAATTGCACATCGACGCGGAAGCGAGCGTCGGTACCGCAACCAATGCCAGTGTCGAGTTCAAAGGCGTGCCGATATTTTATACCCCGTACATTTCCTTCCCTGTGGGCAACGAGCGAAAAAGCGGCTTGCTGTTGCCCACCCCGGGACAATCGGGTCGCAACGGATTCGAGCTTTCGGTGCCTTGGTATTGGAATATCGCCCCAAACTACGACGCGACATTTACGCCGACGTGGTACTCCAAGCGCGGTGTCGACTTGGGGGGCGAATTTCGCTTCATGACCGAGCGGCACAGTGGCGAATTGAACGGCAACTACCTGCCAAACGACCGCGAGGCCGATGGCGTCGACCGCAGCTTCGTCGAAGTGCGTACGCGCAGCGATTTCAACGAACGGCTGCGGCTTACTGTGGGCGCGGCCAATATCAGCGATGTTCAGTGGTTCGAGGACTTTGGCGGCTCGCAATACAGCAGCGCCACCGTGATACCGCGCTGGGCAGAGCTCAGCTACCGCGATAGCTATTGGTCGGTGCTGGCGCGCGCGCAACATTATCAAATCATCGATTACGAAATCCCGCTGGAAAATCGCCCCTACGTGTTACTGCCGCAAGTATCGGCGCAAGGCTATTTCCCCGACCAGCCACTCGGGTTCACAGTCGCAGTAACAGCGGACTACTCGGCTTTTGCGCGTGACAACGAGCTAACCGACGAGATCACCGGTCAGCGCGTTGAGGTCGCACCGGCGCTGCGATTGCCGCTACGTAGCGACAGCATCTACTTTGAGCCCGGCGCCGAATGGCGCTATTTGGGCTACCGCCTCAAGCGCGAGGACGACATGGCATCGACCGACTCGTTCGATACTTCGCCCGAGGTGTCCGCGCCCGTGTTTAGCATCGACAGCGGCATGACCTTCGAACGCAGTTCGGGCAAGTCCGCACAACGCGTGCAAACGCTTGAGCCGCGCGTTGCCTACCTTTATGTGCCCTATCGCAGCCAAGACGACCTGCCCGTGTTCGACACCCGCGAACCGGATTTGAATCTTATTCAACTGTTTCGCAATCAACGCCATGTAGGCGGCGACCGCATCGGCGATGCCAATCAATTGGCATTGGGCGTCACCACTCGTTTGCTGGATGCGGCCAACGGGCGGCAATTCATTGCTGCGACACTGGGCCAGCGCGTTCGCTTCGAGACGCCGCGCGTGGCGCTACCCAACGAAGTCGTCGATGCACGCGACAGTTCCGATGCCATCGGCGAGCTGTCGATCACTGCCTACCGCAACTGGAATGCACGGATCGGCTATCAGTGGGACCCGCACACCCAGAGGACCGAACGCACCGAAGTCGCCTTCCAATACATACCTGCGTCCGGCAAAGTTATTAACGTCGGCTATCGATTCCGCAATCCGGCCACCAATACCCAAGGGTTAGAACAGGCGGACGCGTCCTTCGCGTGGCCGATCAGCTCGCGCTTTAGTGCTTATGCATTGGCCATCTACAACATTCAGGACCGGTCGACCACCGAACAATTCGCCGGGGTCGAATACCGCTCCTGCTGTTGGAATATGCGGTTTGTGGCCGGCCGGTCCCTGGTCACGCGCTCAGGGGAATATGACACCTGGTACAAGTGGCAGCTTGAACTCAAAGGCCTATCCAGTGTCGGAAACGGCAATGCTTTCCTCTCGCAGATGATTCGGGGATACTCCGCCGCGCGTTTCGATGTCAACAGTACGCCATGAACCTTATTCAACCTATATTTCCCGCCTTGCGTGTCGCCGCCTGCGCCCTGCTGCTCCCGCTGCTCGGCCAGTCTTTGCCCGCCTTTGCGCAAACCCGCGAACTCTCTACGAACGGCCAGCTTGTCGACCGCATCGCCGCGGTGGTTAACGACGGTGTGGTGCTTAAAAGCCAACTCGACACCGAAGTGGAGCGGATTACGCAACGCCTGCGGGAACGCAACACCGAATTGCCGCCGCGCAATGTCCTGCGTCGCCAAGTCTTGGAACGACTGGTAATGCAAGAAGTCCAGCTGCAGCGCGCCGAGCGCGTCGGCATGCGCATCCCGGACGAAATGCTCAATAGCACGTTGGAAGACGTTGCACGGAACAACAACGTAACCTTCAGCCAGCTGCCTGAAGCGCTCAAGGCGCAAGGCGTCGACTATCGCGACTTTCGCGACGAAGTGCGCCGCGATCTCACATTGCAGATGCTGCGGCAACGCGATGTCGTCGGACGCATCAATGTGTCGCCGCGGGAGCTCGAACAATTTTTAGCGCGGCAGAAAAATCTGCCCGATCAAACTTCCGAGTACAACCTCTCGCACATACTTGTATCGGTGCCGCAAGCGGCTACATCCGAACTCGTTGCGGCGCGCGAAGCACGCGTAAACGAAGTGCGCGAAAAACTAAATGAAGGCGCTGACTTTGCGCAGCTGGCGGTTACTTATTCCGATAGCGGCACCAACATCGATGGCGGCACGTTGGGCTGGCGCAAAGCGGCCGAATTGCCCTCTATTGCCGCCGACATGATTCCCAAGCTCCAAGCCGGACAGGTCACCGACCCTATTCGCACGCCCAGCGGCTTCCACTTGTTCAAATTGAACGAAATCCGCGGCGGCGAACAACAAACCGTGGTGTCGCAAGTGCATGTGCGGCACATCTTGCTGCGTATCACCGAGTTGGAAGACGACAACACCGTGCAGCAGCGATTGGAAAAAATTCGCGATCGCATCGTCAATGGCAACGAAAGCTTTGCCGCCATCGCTTCCGTCACATCGGCAGATCCGGGGTCGGCCGTCGAGGGCGGCGATCTGGGTTGGGCTGGCCCCGGCACCTTCGTGCCCGAATTTGAAAAGCAAGTGGACGCGCTGGCCGAAAACGAGATCAGCCAACCGTTCAAGTCTAAGTTCGGCTGGCATATCGTGCAGCTGCTGGGCCGCCGCCTGCACGACGCGACCGACGACATGCGCCGCAATCGCGCCTACGCCGCGTTGCGAGAAGCCAAGGCCGAGGAAGAAACCGAACTTTGGCTGCGTCGCTTGCGCAGCGAAGCATTTGTGGAATTCCGCCTCTAAACGTTCCGGGCGCGATAAATCGCGCTCCTACGCAAATCTATTATGGCCGTTCGTCCGCGCATTTTGATCACGTCGGGTGAACCCGCGGGTATCGGCCCGGATCTTTGTGTCGCGATTGCGCAGCGTAACTGGCCTTGCGACCTCACGTTCGCCGGCGATCGCCAAGTATTCGCTGCTCGCGCCGAGCAAATCGGCCTGCCTTTCGAGCTCAAGTCAGTGCTGCATATTCCGGTTGCCGCGCCCGTTGTCGCAGGCCAATTGGATGTACGCAATGCGCGTGCGGTGTTGCGGATACTTGAAACAGCCGCCAACGATTGCCTGGCCGGTAAATATGCGGCCATTGTCACCGCACCCGTGCAGAAGAGTGTGATTAATGACGCGGGCATTCCTTTCTCCGGCCATACCGAATACTTCGCGGAAAAAACCGGTGCGCCATTGCCGGTCATGATGCTGGTCGCGAACACCCTGCGCGTAGCGCTCGCAACCACTCACCTACCGCTGACGCAGGTGAGTAAAGCAATTACGCCGCAGTTGCTCGAACAGGTCATCCTGATTATCGATCGCGACTTGCGGCAACGTTTTGCCGTTGCAGCGCCGCGCATTTTGGTGTGCGGGCTCAATCCGCACGCCGGCGAAAGCGGCCACCTCGGACGCGAAGAAATTGAAGTGATGGTGCCTGCGCTTGACGCGCTCCGCTCGCGCGGCATAAACGTCATCGGACCGGCTCCCGCCGACACTGCGTTTACGCCGCGCATGCTGGCGCAAGCGGATTGCGTACTGGCCATGTTTCACGATCAAGGACTACCGGTATTGAAATTCGCCGGCTTCGGACACGCC
>Ga0315910_10002294_pt1 | contig 16946 bp, 16 predicted proteins | sample EdamamesoilMG_FD_204470 | JGI IMG/M metagenome (GOLD analysis project Ga0315910, IMG submission 204470) | Garden soil microbial communities collected in Santa Monica, California, United States - Edamame soil | ecosystem: Environmental > Terrestrial > Soil > Garden | place: USA: California... | reverse complement strand
CGCCTTGGTTCGGGGACCTGGACGGGAAGGAGGGGGCTAGAGGGCAATGCCGGGGGGGAAGCTGCATCGCGGCCTTGAGCAGCGAGGCGGCCGGCCGCAAACGAATGCCTGATTGAGCAAGGTCCACCATACCAATGGTCGAGGAGCATCTTCTGGAGCTCCGCATCAAGGTAGGACCACACCCGCAGTTGGAGCGCGGTCGAGAAGATCGGACCATATAGCCCAACCCAACGACGGCCCAGCAGGATGCCAAGAACCGACTCGAAGGGTGCCGCGCGGTCGAGGGCCCAGAGGGGCGCCTGGACCGGACCTCGGAGTACATCCAGGAGGTCGTCTTGAATGGCCTCCACAAGGACATCGGGGAGATCGATATCCCTTTCCGACCAGGTGAGTAGGAGTCGGGGAAGGTCGTCGCCCGGGTCTGGAAGACCGGCGGCGACAATCTCCTCGCGGAGAACGCGGTAGGCTAGCGCTTGCGGGAGGAGACCACCGGAGACGAGACCCTGGAGTGGAGTCTCAGGGTTACGGAGGCGGCGGCTGCGTTCGGCCTCGAGCCAATCACGCATATCGTCGTGGGGGGTACCGCCGCGGGGCGAACGATGGTTGCGGATCAGTGAACGGATCGCGCACTGGGCGCAGGGCTGGGGAGTACGAGGAGGGATGGTCATAGGACTGGATGGCTCCACGGCCGGACCGGCCGCAAGGGCACTGCGGGGCCCAATTGTCCCAAGAACGACAAATCGCCCACCAGGTACTCCTGGTGGGCGATTCACGCGGGTAGGCGGTCACCGACGCTTGCGTCGCCGAGAACTGGGTTGACCCTGCTTGGAGCGCTGCAGCGCAAGCTGGGCTAGGGCAGTCGCATCAGCCGCCTGCTTGGCAGCCTGCTGGGCGCGTTCCTCCGCCACCCTCGCGCGCTCCTCGGCGCGCTCTGCGCGTTCCTCCGCAGCTTGGATTGCGCTGTGAGCCGGACTCTTCCCAGCCGCCGCATTGTACACCCCCTCAAGGGTCTTGCCAGCATAGTACTGAGGCATTGTGCCTCCACCGTTGACATCCCACCCCTGAGCAAGAGCGCGGGCGGCAGCGCTGTGTCCATCAGTGTTCGTGGCCTTCAGTCGACGCAGCGTACGGAATCCTTCGCCCTTGCGACGAGCAGGGACCATCTCTGTAGCGCCGTACCGCTTGTTCGCTAGATCCCATGCTCGACTCAGCCGGGCGTTGAGAAACGACGCGCACGGTGCATCCGCTGATCCCCTTGCACGTCGGCTGAGGCTGCTCGTGAGTCGATTTGGTCCGTAAAAGAGTGTCTCCGGCGCGTCTTTCGGGCGCGTGGCGAGGTACGGTCCGAGAATCTCATGCAGCCGTGGTGTGATCGGCAACAGCGTATCCATCTCAGTCTTCGTCCGTTCGGCCGGAATGAAGATGGCGCCGTGCGGCCATTTGTCCGCTAGCTGCGACCACTCAGGCGCGAACTCGGGAATGCCGCGCGCGACCAGCGCCGCGTCACGAGGGGCAAGGATGTCACCCAGCTGGAGGGTGCAAACCGACTCAATTCGGTACCCGAGTTCTCGCGTAATCTCCCAGAGAGTCGCGTACATCCGCGGAGCAGGAAAGCGCTCCCACTGAGCCGTAGTCCGACGATTGCCCTCATCCTCGGCCTGAATGTCTACCAGGGCCTCCGCGATACGATCCGCGATTTGGTTCGAGATGTAGTGCTTCTCGGGGATATATCGGCCATACACGCTCTCGACCTTCGCCGTAGGACTATCCACACCCCAAGCAGAGCCGGCGGCCTTCTTCTTCTCCTTGAGCCAGCTGTGAACTTCGGAGATCAGGGATACAATCTGGATCGCGTCACTGTACCCAACCTTGATCCGCCTCTTCTCGAAGGTCCCGTTCCGCTGGCGGGACTCGCCCTCGAACCCGTCACGCAGTGCCGTGACCAGGCGGGTCAAGTCTGCGTCCTCGAGTGCCGCCCACCGGGTATGCGTACCCAGGATCGCCCCAACGTACCGAGCACGGCGACTCTGCGCACGAAGGTAGTCCGGACTCCACTTCGACTTGGTTGCAGCGATGAAGTCGTCGAATGCGTCGCCCACGGTGACCCCAGAAACGCGCAGAACTGGGGAGCCTCCGTCTGAGACCGGCGCCGCCCGGATGACCTCCTCCGCTTTCTTCACCAGCCCAACCGCGATCTTCTCCAAGACTTCGGCGGTCATCTGGTCGGCCGAGAAGTAGGTGCTCTTGAGATCTTGGGGGACCCCTGACACGAGCAATGCGTGATAGAGCGTCGGGCGATTCGGGCGCTTGATCAGACAGGCAGAGCGTGGAGCCCCTAGAACGTCCCGCCACTCGAACAGGTAGACCCAGGAAGCACCATCGACGGGCCTTCCTCGGACTTGAGTGTTCCGGATCCACAGCTCGATCTTGGGGAGGATGACTGGTGTGCTCATGCCGCACCTTGCTCCTCCGCCCGGACCGACCGCAAGCGTCGTGGAGGGGCGGAAGCCTTCAGCTCGCCGAATACCTCAGCAGAACTCCGCTGGTCTTCCGCCTCCGGCAGAATCGCGCTCGGCTTCGGAGTTCGACGCCAACCGGTCTTTCGCAGCTGATCCCTACGTACACAGACCGGACCCGGCTGATCCAACTTCTCCAGCCGGTCGTCCGCAATCATGTTCCTGATCGTGGTCTGGGTGCACCCCAGTTCCCTCGCAGCTTCGGGGACAGTGAGTACTTGTGCGCCATAAGCCTCCTTGGCCCTCACGAGGTCATCGGCACACGACCGAAGGAGGGCTGCCGCCTGCGCGGAGCCATAGCGCTGTTCGGCCTTATCAGCCTCTGCGCGCCAATTTGAGATCAGCTCGGAGATCGGATCAATGGTGTCCATGGCGACACCATACTGGCTGCCGAGCCTGGAGCCAAAGTCGCGGCCACTAAGTAGCCAGACGGCAAATACCGCCATAAACACCAAGCCCTAACTCGTTAATGGTTAACGAGTTAGGGCTCTCAATGGTGTTGCCAGTTACACCAAGGGGCATCGCGGTCGACGGACAACGGACGCTCGGCCAACGTCCACCGTACACCGTTGTCTGTTCACCGAAGTGGAGCTGACGGGGCTCGAACCCGTGACCTCTGCAATGCGAATGCAGCGCTCTCCCAGCTGAGCTACAGCCCCGATGGCCCGCCTTCGAACAGCCGGGCCGATGGGAGCGCAAAGATAAGGGAGGGCTCGACCAACTTCAAGGGGCCGGGGACCGAGCTACGTCGCTATGCCGCAACGACTTAGCCGTCCCTCGGCCCCTCGATGCCAGCCCGAAGGCCCGCCTCGCGCCTCAGGGCGCCCTGTCGACCACCCGCTGGAAACGGCGTCCGCCGCTGGGCTGGTCCGCCGCGACGACGGTGACCACCTGGCTGTCCGCGATGGCGGTGGTGAAGGTCGTGTCGAGCTCGATGGTCTTGAGCCCCGCGTGGGTGATCCGGAGCTGGCGCGCCCCCGTGTCGACCACGACGTACGCGCTCGCGGCCCCGTAGGTGAGCGAGGCGATGTTGGGCGTCACCCCGCTGATGTCGGCACCGGGGGAGGTGATATAGAGGTCGAAGCCGAAGAGGCTGTCGCTGGAGACCCCGTGCACGAAGCGGAGCTTCACCTTGCCGGAGTCGGTCAGCACGGTGTCATCGAGCGCGATCAGCGACCGGAAGCCGCCGATGGTGCCGAGCATGTACATCGTATAGTGCGCGTCGAGCACCGGGTCGAGCGTGTCGCTGCCGAGGAGGAAGGCGTCCGTGGAGCGGGTCACGGTGAAAATGTTGGTGTCGACACCGACGTTCTTGTAGCTGCTCAGGTTCCCGTAGGTGAGCCCCGAGGAGATCGGGACCCCGGTGGTCCCCGAGACGTTGAGCCCGCCCCCCACGTTGTAGACGAAGGGCGCGAAACGGACGTTCGAGGACTCGATGGGAATGACATTGCCCGTCGGGTCGCACGAGGCAATTGCGGCAAGGGCAACGATCGCGACGGCGATGCGGCGCATCAGAAGCTCCAATGGGAGGGACGACCCCTCCAATCTAGGCAGCTGCGTCGGAAAGCGTACACCCCGGTCGGGGTTGGGGCCCGGGAGGGGGAGCTAACCGACCCGAACACGCTCCCACGCCAGCATCGCCCGCTTCCGGGCCGTCCCCCCCTGATAGTCGCCGAAGGCGCCGGTCTTCCGGATCACGCGGTGACAGGGGATGAGCCAGACCACCGGATTCGCGGCAACGGCACTGGCCGCGGCACGGGTCGCGTCCGGGGCCCCGACGCCGGCCGCCAGCGCTTCATACGTCGTCGTCTCGCCGACCGGGATGCGGAGGAGCGCTTCCCACACCTTGAGCTGGAAGTTGGTGCCGCGGAGGTGCACCGGGAGGGGGGTCCGCCGTCGCCTCCCCTCCAGCGCCTGGACCACCGCGGCCGCGAGCGGGGCGGTGCTGGCCGGGGCCTCGACGATCTCCGCATTCTCCCAACGGGAGCGCATCTCTGCCATCACCTCGCGCCGCGGCTCCCCCCCGTCGAGGAACTTGAGGGTCGCGATCCCCCGCTCGGTGGCCCCGAGGAGGAAGTCCCCGAACGGCCCGGAGTGGATCCCCCAGCGGAGGGTGAGCCCCTTCCCCTTGGTCTTGAACTCCCCCGGGGTGACGGCGTCGACCGCGACCATCAGGTCGTGCAGGCGTCCCGGACCGGAGAGCTCGGCCGCGTAGGTGGCCCCCAGGACGCTGCGCCCCTCTCCCAGCAGACGGCGGGCGGTGACGGCGTTCCGGAACTGCAGGAAGCGCTTGGGGCTGGTCCCCGCCCAGCGGGAGAAGAGCCGGTGGAAGTGGAACGGCGAGAGCCCCACCTCCGTCGCGACGGCGTCGAGGGAGGCGTCGGGGCGGCGGTCGAGGAAGTCGATCGCCCGGGAAATACGGAAATAGTCGTTCGGCATGGGTCAGGTCCGTTCAGGTGGACCCATCCTAAAGGTATCCCCGCGGTGGGACGACCCGATTCTTGCGCTCCCTCCCGGCACGGTCCAGATTCGCGGGAGCGAGTCCGGGGCCGCACCCCCCACCCCCTGGACCATTCCCCGGAGACCGAATGATCGAACTCACCCTCGTCCTCGAGATGGTGGTGGTCGCGGCGTTGGTCTGCGGGCTCTACGAGCTTCGGGGACGGTTCGGGCTCACGCCCCTCTTCATCTTCCTCGCCTCCACGCAGTACATGCAGGCGATCTTCGGGGGCGTGGTGTTCTTCCGGGTGGCCGCGGGGATCACCATCTCCCCGGGGTCGGTGGTGCTCTTCGCGGGGAACCTCTTCGCGCTGCTCCTCATCTACCTGCGCGAGGGGGTCCCGGCGACGCGCACGATGGTGTACGGCCTCCTCCTGGCCAACGCCTCGCTCGCGATCTTCTCGGTCTTCACCCAGCTCCAGATCGCGATGGTCGGCTCCAACGCCGGCCCGGTGATCCCCCCGGACTTCTTCCTGGTGAGCTTCCGCGCCTTCGCGGCCGGGGTGGTGGTCCTGCTGCTCGACGGACTGCTGATGATCGTGTTGTACGAGCTCCTCTTCTTCCAGCTCACCTGGGCCCCCCTCGCCGCCCGGCTCCTCCTCGCGATGCTGGGCGTGCTCTACTTCGACTCGATCCTCTTCGGGGTGTTGAGCTACTGGGGGCGCCCCGACTTCGCCGTGCTCCTCACCGGCAACATGACGGGGAAGACCATCGCGGGCGTGACCTATGCCACGATGCTCTGGCTCTACCTCGACCGCTCGGCGAAGGACGGTCCGCGCCCGGAGCTGGAGCGGCCGCGGGAGCTTCGCGACGTCTTCTCGATCATCACCTACCGCGAACGCTACGAGCAGATGCGGGCCGCCCTCGCCGCCTCCGAGGAGCGGCTCCGCCAGGTGCAGCTGATGGACGCCATCGGCCGGCTCGCCACCGGGATCGCGCACGACTTCGGCAACGTCCTCACCGCCATCGAGAGTTACGCGGGGGTGATGCAGGAGCGGCTCCGCCCCGACGACCCGCACACCGGGGATGTCCGCGGGATCCGCGAGGGTGCGATGCGCGGCAAGGCGCTGGTGCGCCAGCTCCTCGCCATCGGCCGGCGCCAGCCCCTCACCCCCTCCAACATCGCGCTCGAGGCGGTGGTACGCGGGATGGAAGGGATGCTCCGCACGGTGCTCGGCGTGAAGTTCCGGCTCGACACCCGGTACGCCGACGGCACCCCGGAGATCGCCGCGGACCCCGGCCAGCTGGAACAGGTGCTGCTCAACCTGGTGATCAACGCCCGCGATGCGATGCCGAGCGGGGGGACGATCCGCGTGACCATCGAGCCGAGGGAGCTGCGGGGGCAGGAACATATGGAGGCGGGGGTGGCCCGCCCCGGCCTCCACGCGGCGCTCACGGTGGAGGATGGCGGCGCCGGGATCAGCCCCGAGACGCTGGAGCACGTCTTCGAGCCGTTCTACACCACCAAAGGTTCGATCGGGAGCGGGCTCGGGCTCTCCATCGTCTACGGGATCGTGACCCAGAGCGATGGCGCGATCCAGGTCGCCACCGCGCCGAACGGGGGGACCCGGTTCACCATCCTCCTCCCGGCGGCCAGGAGTGCCATCTCCCGCGCCGTCCCCCAGATACCGAAGGCCCTCGCGGGGCGCTAGATTCGGCCCCCATGCTCTCCGTGACCTTCCTCGGGACCGGCGCCGCCTGTCCCACCATCGACCGGAACGTCTCCGGCCTCGCGCTCGCCCGCGAGGGGGAGACGCTGCTGTTCGATTGCGGGGAGGGGACCCAGCGGCAGATGATGCGGTACGGGACCTCGTTCACCTTCACCGAGGTCTTCTTCTCCCACTGGCACGCCGACCACTTCCTCGGCATCACCGGGCTCCTCCGCACCCTCGGGCTCCTCGACCGCACCCTCCCGATGACGCTCTACGGCCCCCGCGGCGCGGAGCGGATCCTGTCGCAGGCGGTGACCCTCGGCTTCGAAAAGCCGAAGTTCAAGGTCGACATCGTCGAGCTCAAGGCGGGCGAGGTGCTGAAGCGCGACGACTACGAGCTGCAGGTGATCCCGGTGGACCACCGCACCGACTCGGTCGGCTACGCGCTGGTGGAGTACGAACGGCTCGGTCGCTTCGACCCGGCGATGGCGCGCGACCTGGGGATCCCCGAGGGGCCGCTCTGGGGGAAGATCCACCGGGGCGAGTCGATCACGCTGCCGGATGGTCGGACGGTCACCCCGGACCAGCTCGTCGGCCCGACGCGTCCGGGGCGGAAGGTCGTCTACAGCGGCGACACGCGACCCTGCCCCGCGCTGCTCGACGCCTCCCGCGGCGCCGACCTCCTGGTGCACGAGGCGACCTTCGGGAACGAGGAGTCCGAGCGCGCGCGGGAGACCGGACACTCCACCGCCCGCCAGGCCGCCGAGGTCGCGCGGGAGGCCGGCGTGCGCCAGCTGGCGCTCACCCACATCAGCGCGCGCTACAGTCGCGAGGCGCCGGACCTCCTCGCCGAGGCGCAGTCGGTGTTCAAGGAGACGGTGGTGGCGCGGGATGGGATGAAGATCGAGGTGCCGTACCGCGAATAGGCGGTCGGGCCGTCAGGCGGTCGGAACGAAATGGGCGGCATCCCATCCTGGGAGCCGCCCTCTTGCCGTTGCACGGACCGCCTGATCGCCGGGCCGCCCGACCGCTAGAACATCTTGAACTGCACCGTCAGCTTCCCCGGGTTCTTCCGGATCTCCTCGAGCAGCGCGGTGAGCGCCTGCGAGGTGGCGCGGGCGTCGTTGTAGAGCCCGGTGTCGCTCGCGAGCTTCCCCAGCGTCCCCTCGCCCCGGTTGATGCGGGCGAGCATCGTGTCGAGCGCGGCGCTGGTGTGCGCCAGGGCGCTCACCAGGGTGTCGGCCTTCTGGCTCGCGCGTGCGAGGTTCGCGGTGAGCGTATCGGCGTTGGCGAGGGTGCGCTGGGTGGACGCCGCCTCGACGGTGCGCCGCAGTTCCTCGCTCAGCAGCTGCACCGCGCCGAGGGTGCGGGTGAGCTGGGCGGAGGGGCCGCGCTCGGGGTCGCCGTAGGTGTTGAGGAGCCGCTCCAGTGCCTGCAGCGAGCGGTGGATCTCGTTCGCGGTCTGCTCGTTGAGGATGAGCGCCGCGCCGGAGGTGACCCGGGTGACCTCCTGGCCCACCGTCTCGAGCTGGGCCGTCATCCCGGGGCCCTGCGGGCTCCCGGTCACCGCCTTGTCGGGATCGAGCGGGGTCGGCGCGCGGCCCGGATCGACCGTGAGAAGGACGTCGCCCACGAGGCCGACCGAGGCGACCCGGACCACGGCGTCGCTCATCAACGGCATCTCCTCCGGGAGGACGAAGGTCACCTCGACCTCCCCCGGCCGGAGCAGCCGGATGTCGGTGACGTGCCCCACCGAGAAGCCGGAGATCTGCACCGGCGACCCGCGCTTCAGCCCGTTCACGTCCGCGAAGATGACGTGCCAGGGCTGCCCGCTCCCCAGGTTCCCCCCCTTGAGAAGGAGGGTCCCCGCGAAGAAGAGCACCACCCCCGCAAGGGCGAGCGCTCCGACCGCGATCTCCCGCTTGGTCCCTGCCGCCATGCCTGACCTATGCTGCGAAGTGTGAGGTGTCGCGGTCCCGCTCCAGGAACGCCCGCACCTTCGGATGATCGGATGCGATGAACTCGGCCGGCGTCCCCTGGAGGACGATCTCCCCTTCCATCAGGAGCGCCACCCGGTCGGCCACCCGGAACGCCCCCCGCACATCGTGGGTCACGACGACGCTCGTGACCCCCAGCTCATCGTCGAGCCGCGTGATCAGGGCGTCGATGATGTCGGCGTTCATCGGGTCCAGGCCCGACGTCGGCTCGTCCCATAGAAGGTACTTGGGCCGCCCCGCGATGGCGCGGGCGATCCCGACCCGCTTCTTCATCCCGCCGGAGAGCTCCCCCGGCATCTTCTTCGCGACCTCGGGGGCGAGGTTCACCAGCCGCAGGCACTCGACCACCCGGTCCTCGGCGAACTTCAGGTCGCCATACTGCGTCTCGTCGGTGAGGCCGAGGCGGATGTTCTCGAAGACGCTGATGGAATCGAAGAGCGCGCCGTACTGGAAGACATACCCGATCCCCTGGCGCATCTGCTTGAGCCCGGCGCGGTCGAGGGTCCAGACATTCTCCTCATCGACCAGCACGGTGCCGGCGTCGGGACGGATGAGGCCGATGATGGTCTTGAGGGTGACGCTCTTGCCGGTCCCCGAGGGACCGAGCAAGGCGACCGTCTCCCCCTCCTTGACGTCGAAATCGACGTCCTTGAGGACCACCTGCGACCCGAAGGCCTTCCGCACCCCCTCGAGATGGATCATGAGCTGAGCAGGATCTTGGCGAGGAGGGCGTCGAGGAAGAGGATCACCACCGACGTGGCGACCACCGCCCGCGTGGTCGCCTTGCCGACCCCTTCCGCCCCCTGCTCGGCGTTGTAGCCGACGTAGCAGGGGATCACGGTGATCGCGAGCGCGAAGGCGAACCCCTTGATGACGGAGTAGTACCCGTCGAACGGGCGGTAGTAATAGATGGCGCCCTGCATGAAGTCGGTCGGGGTGAGGAGCGGCATCGCATTGAGCCCCGCGAGGAGCCCCGCGACGATGCCGACGACGTCGCTCACCACCGTGAGCACCGGGACCATCACCACCCCGGCCACGATGCGCGGGAGGATCAGGTGGCTGTACGGCGAGCGTCCCAGGGAGTCGAGCGCATCGATCTGCTCGGTGACCCGCATCGTGCCGAGCTCCGCGGCCCAGCGGGCCCCGACCCGTCCGGCAAGGATGAGGCCGGTGAGCACCGGCCCGAGCTCCAGGATCACGCTCTCGACGATGAGCGTACCGACGATGTAGATCGGCAGGCTCGCCTGGAACTGGTAGCTCGCCTGGAACGCCGTCACCGCCCCGGTGAACGCCGAGACCACGATGACGATGAAGAGCGACCCTACGCCGATGTGGTACGCCTCGGTCATCGCGCGGGGGACCCAGATCTTCCACTCCGCCACCGCCCGCGCGGACTCCCCCACGAACAGGCTGAGGCGCCCGGCCTGGGTGAGCGAGGTGAGGATGATCTTCCCGGCAACGCGCCGCGGGTCCAGCGCCTGTACGGTCAATGGGGCTCTGCGGTTGAGGCTTAAGTCTGTATCTTCGTTGGACTTGGCCCCGAAGTAAAGTGACGCGGCTCACCCTTCATTCCGCCCCCATTTGCGCGCGCTCGATCCGCAGACCGTCATCCGGTTCCGCCGCGACCTCCTCCGTTGGTTCCGCCGTCACGGCCGGGACCTCCCTTGGCGGCGGACGCGGGACCCGTACCAGGTACTGGTCTCCGAGGTGATGCTGCAGCAGACCCAGGTGAGCCGGGTCGAACTCTTCTACGCCCGCTTCCTGGAGCGCTGGCCCACCCTCCAGCACCTCGCCGCCGCCCGTGTCCAACAGGTGCGGAAGCAGTGGGAAGGCCTCGGCTACTACCGGCGCGCCGCGAACCTCCACGCCCTCGCCAAGGTGGTGGTGGCGGAACACGGGGGAACGATGCCGCGGGGGACCGAGGCGCTCCGGAAGCTCCCGGGGATCGGGCCCTACACCGCGGGGGCGGTCTCCTGCTTCGCGTACGAGGAGCGGACCCCGGCGGTCGACACCAACGTCGCGCGGGTGATCCGCCGCGCCTTCCATCCCCGGCGCGCCAAGGACCCCAACGACAAGGTCGTCTGGGCCACCGCGGAGACACTTGTCCCCTTGGGCGGGAAGAACGCCTGGGCGTTCAACCAGGGGATCATGGAATTGGGAGCGCTGGTCTGTACGGCGCGGGTGGCGAGGTGCGGGGAGTGTCCGGTCAGGAACTCCTGTAAGACCGGCCTCCGCTCGCGTTGAGCCTCACCCCCTGACCCCCTCTCCACATACGTGGAGAGGGGGGACGACGCGGACAGCTCGAGCCTGCCGCCCGCCGCAGGGCGGCGGGCGTACCCTTGTTTCCTCGAACGCAGTACGCCCGCGGCCAAGCCGCGGGCGGAAGGAAGAGGCCCCGCCTTTCGTTCCCCCTCTCCGCGTACGCGGAGAGGGGGTCAGGGGGTGAGGCTCACTCCGCGACGACCTGCTTCAGCATCCCCACCACCGCATCGATCTGATCCGGCCCATTGTAGATATGCGTCGAGAGCCGGAGGTAGTTGTACCCGTACTCCCCCACCTGTCGCACCCGCACCGGCCCCAGCTCCCAGAGTCGTTTCGCCACCGCCGGCGTCTCCTTCCCCTCGATGGTGAAGCTCACCAAGGCACTCCGGAACTCCGGGCGGCTCGGCGACACCATCTTGAGCTTCGGCACGGTACGGAGCTTCGCGTCGAGCGTGGTCGCGAGCCCCCGGATCCGCTTCTCGATGTTGGCCTGCCCGATCGCCGCGTTGAAATCGAGCGCCGCCTGGAATCCGGCGACGACCGAGTCGTTCCGCGTCCCCACGTGGTCGAACCGAAGCCCCTTGATCGCGAGATCGTCCCATCCCCCCGAAGCGGTGAGGGGCCAGAGCCGGTCGATCCACTCGGGGGAGATGTACAGGAACCCCGATCCCTTCGGGGCCAGGATCCACTTGTGCGGGCTCGAGGCGTAGAAGTCGCACCCGAGCCCGGTGATGTCGAGTTGCAGCATCCCGGGCGGGTGCGCCCCATCGATCACCGTGATGATCCCCCGCCGCTTCGCCTCGGCGCAGAGCGCCTGCACCGGCTGGATGAGCCCGGTGGAGAAGAGGACGTGGCTGATGCTCCAGACCCTGGTCCCCGGGGGGCTCGCCGCGACCCAGGCGTCGACCAGTTCTTGCGGCGACGTCGGATCGAGTGGCGGGGTGAAGGTGACGAGCTTGGCGCCGTAGCGCTTGGCGACCAGCTGCCAGCAGGAGATCCCCCCTACGTGCTCGTGGGTGGAGGAGACGATCGTGTCCTGGGGCCCAAGGTCGATCCCGCGGGCCACCACGTTCATCGACTCGGTGGTGTTGCGGGTGAGGGCGAGCAGCTCGGGCGGCGCGCCGACGAGGGCGCCGAGGGAGCGGAAGAGCTTCGCACCGTCGACCCCCTGCTGGTGGAAGACCGTCTCGAACGCCTCGAGGTGCCGGACCGTTGCCTCGACCACCGGGCGCGGGGATGCACCGAAGGTCCCGGTGTTGAAGAAGATCCCGTCGGCGAGGTAGAACTGCTTCCGGAGATCGCGCCACCACGCTTCGGTGTCCGCGAACGGCGCGAGAGGCGCGATCGGCGCGGGGGTCGCGTCAGAAGCCCCGGCCGAGGCACCCGCACAGGCGGCGAGCCACCCCGCTCCCGGAAAGACCGCCGCCGCCGCGAGGATCTCACGGCGGTTCATCTATCGCACCTCACGCGCCTTCCGCGTCTCTCCACTCACCGGTACATCGCCGCGGCGAGGAGTCCCACCATCGCGAGGGTGGTCGCGATCATCCCGGTGATCCGCTGCCGGCGCCGGAAGGCGTCGAACGCCTCGGCCTGCCCGACCGGATCGAGCCGAGTGAGCCGGTTCACCGCCGGGAGCGCGATCATCAGGACGAGTGCCGCGCCAAGGACCCCGGCCCCCTGCATCACCATCAGCCAGGGGCTCATCGGGACGCGGAGGTCGCCGCGGTTCATCGCCCCCATGTAGGCGAGCGAGAGCATCACCCCGGAGAGGACGCTGAGCGCCGCCCCCGGCGCGAGGACCCGGCCGTAGACCGCCGCGACCAGCCGGGCGACCACCCCCTGATGCGGGCGGTCGAGCTTGTTGCCGGCGATGCTCGCGAACATCGCGGCGAGCCCCCCGCCGACCCACATCGCCATGCCAAGGAAGTGACAGAAGAGCCAGAAGGATCTCACGGGACGACCTCGGTGGAGAGGAGATGATCGATGCCCTGCCGGCCGTCGAAGCCGGCGTCGAGCGGATGCCAGTGGGAGATGCGCGGTTCGCCGACCTGCCAGCAGAGATAGACGAGCTGGTCGTCACGGAGGGCGTAGAAGTCGACGAGCCCGGCGTCGATCCCCTTGGCGACGCACCCGATCGCCTCCAGCTCGGCAAGGAGGGTGGCGACCCGCTCCGCCTGGAGCGCCACCTCCCGCTCGGCGACGGCGACCTCCGGGGGAGGGTGGTCGACCGATGCGCCGGCCGACGCGAGCTCGAATGCCCCCACGGCGGACCGCCAGAGCGCGTACTCGTGCTGCAGGTCGATGACGATCCGGCGCACCAGCGGGAGGGTCCGCTCGGCCTCATCGAGGGTGAAGATCTTCGGGTCCATACCCTCAATAGTACAGCGCCCCCTCGAGGGGGGCGACATCCTTTTCACGCGGACCGGTCTTCTAGAGCCAGCCCCCCGAGAAGAGCCAACGGAAGTGGAGGAGGAGGCCGACCGCGAGGAGGAGGAGTCCGAGGAGGAACATGATCCATCGAAGCGTCCGAATACTGTCGATCGACCTGAACCAGCCAACGTTGCGGAGGACGAGGTAGACGATCCGCGGGCGTTGGGCGGCGGCGACCAAATAGACCAAGCCCCCGACGACGAAGATGGTGCCGTAGGGATCGATCCCGAACACCGCCTTCCCGCCGACCGCGAGGCCGATCCCCCCGATCAGCCCGGTGAAATAGCCCGCAAGGAACTTCGGATACGGGAGGAACTCCCCCACCAGCTGGTCGCGGGCGACCAGGTCCAGTTCCGCTGCGTGGGCCTGCAGCTCCTCCACCTCTTTCCAGTGCTCAGGCACGGAGCGCTTCCTGCATCGCCCGGTACCCCTCGGCGACGAAGCGCTCGACCTGGTCGGTGGCGAAAGTCGCGTCCCGCGGCATGTTGGGACGGACCCAGGTGACCGGGGGGAGCCCGGGGGTGGCGAGCCAGAGGGCGCGCTGGGTCCGGGTCGCGGCCGCCATCAGGATGTTGATCGCGTCGTCGTTGTAGCGGACCATCGCCGGCAGGGTGCTCGGCCGGTCGGCAGGGCGGTCCTCGAGCCCGGGGCCGATGTCGACCGCCACGATCCGGTCGGGCTTGGCGTGGAGCGCCGCCTCGAGCGGGACCACCGAGCGCACCCCGCCATCCACGTAGCGCTTCCCGTCGATCTCCACCGGGGGGAAGTAGAGCGGAAGGGCGCAGCTCGCCATCAGCACATCGATGAGCGGCGCATCGCGCCCCCCGTCCCCGAAGACCACCAGCTCGGCGGAGTCGAGGTCGGTGGCGACCACGGCGAGGGGATGCTTGAGGTCGCGGAAGCGCCTCGCGGCGACGAACGACTCGATCGCGGCACGGAGCGGGGCGGGCTTGAGGATCGCCGGGCGGCGGATGCCGAGGATGGCGACGAGGGGATCGGGGACGGCGATCGGCCGTTTGCCGAGGTCGGCCATCCGGCGCGCGATCGAATCCGGGGCCTCCCCGAGCGCGAGGGCCGCCGCGACGACCGACCCCATCGAGCAGGCGACGTACCGTTCCGGGGTGAGCCCCGCCTCGCGGAGCGCCCGCTCGGCGCCGAGGTGCGCGGCCGCCTTGGCGCCGCCGCCGCTGTAGACCGCGACGACCCGCTGGGTCACGACGGCTTCTTCATCGTGGCGCGGTGGGCCTGCGCGGCGTCATACCGCTTCTGCTCCTCCGGCGACCCGGGGACCAGCCGCGGCACCCGGTGCGGCCGCCCGGTCTCGTCGATGTGAACGAAGACCACCTTGGCCGAGTGGGTGTGGCGCTTCTGCCCGGTGCTCACCTTCTCGGCGTAGACCTCCACCGAGATGTCCATCGAGGAGTTGCCGACGAAGTCGACCGAGGCCTCACAGGTCACCAGCGCGCCGACGGGGATCCGCTCCCGGAAGTCGACCCGGTCGATCGCCGCGGTGACCGCGGGTCCGCCGGCGTGCCGGATCGCGGCGACCGCCGCCGCCTGATCGACCATCGCCATCAGCTCGCCGCCGAAGAGGTCGCCGAGGATGTTCTGCATGTGCGGCATCACCAGGGTCGTGATGGTCGCGCGGCTGTAGGACATCGGGCGGCTATCCGGGATCATCGATCGGTCCGTCGTTGAAGGGTCCGAAGTCCGAGGTGCGAAGTGCGGGATAGTCACGGTCAGATCAGTGCGAACTCACACCCCGGACTTCGAACTTCGCACTTCGGACGATCAGTAATCAACTGGCCGCAGGTAGTACTCCCCGATCGCCGTCTGGCTCACCATCGCCACGGTCGGCAGCCGGCGCTTCCAGTGCGTGCTGTCGAGCCGCCCACGGACCAGGGCGATCTCCTGGGAGGTGAATCCCAGCCCCTCGATCGCTTCGGGACGATACCCCGAGAGCAGCCAATGCAGGATCTGGTCGGCGCGGGCGTAGCTGATCCCGAAGTCCCCCTCGTCGGTCTGTCCCTGGATCAGGTCGGCGCTCGCCGGCTTGGAGACGATCGCATCAGGGACACCGAGGTGCTTGGCGAGGGCCCAGACCTGGGACTTGAAGAGGTCGCCGATCGGATTCACCGGCGGGGAGTCGTCGGCGTGCCAGGTGAAGTAGCCGAGGAGCCGCTCGCTCTTGTTCCCGGTGCCGATGGGGAGGGCGCCGAGGGGGACCGAGAGGTCGAAAAGCGCGATCATCCGCGCCCGCGCCATCACGTTCCCCTTCCGGGCCGGCGAGGTGTCGCCCACGGCCTTCACCATCCCGTCGACGGCGGCGGTGATGTCGACCGTCCGCGCCTGGAGTCCGAGCTGGTCGATGACGAGTTGTGCGTGCGCGAGGGAGTCGGGGCTCGACGCCACATACGGCATCCTGATCGCCGTCACGTTCTCGGGCCCCAGCGCCTCGGCCGCAAGGAAGGCGACCACGGCCGAGTCGACGCCGCCGGACAAGCCGATCACCGCGTGCTCGAACCCCCGGCGGCGCTGCACCTCATCGCGCAGGAACTCGACCAGCCACTTGCGGGTGAGGTCCGGGTCGATGTCGAGAGGCGCAGAGGCGCCGGGTCGCAGGGACGCAGGGGCGACCCTCCGCTTCGGCGTCCCGTTCTCGCGCGACGCCTTCCCCTGCGCTTCTGCGGCACTCCGCCCCTGCGCCAGAAGGTGCGGCAACCGCGACTCCAGGTCCGCCAGCAACGGCGCGTCGGCGCGGGCGCGGGTCACTTCATCGAGATCGAGCGTCGCCGCGATCACCGCGGGCTCGAAGACCGGTCCTTCGGCGAGGAGGTCCCCCCGCGGACCGTGCAGGACCGACCCGCCGGCGAACCCCTTCCCTCCCTCGAACCCCACGAGGTGGCAGACGGCGACGTACACACCGTGTTCCTCCGCGATCCCCTGCGAGAGTCGCTCCCAGCGCGCGAGATTGGCGGGGCGCGAACCTTCGGTCGACGGCTGCAGCCCCCGCCCCGGCGTCGCCGACGGGACGAGGATCAGCTGGGCGCCGTCGAGCGCCGCGAGGGTGCCGGTGAGCGAGTGCCACGCATCCTCGCAGACCAGCATCGCCGCGCGTCCCCAGCGCGTATCGAACGCCTGCACCGTCTTCCCCGCCTCGACGAAGCGCTCCTCGTCGAAGACCCCGTAGGTCGGGAGGAAGATCTTCCGGTGGACGTGACGGATCCCGGCGTCTTCGCCGCCAAGGGAGGCGTAGAGCGCAGAATTGTAGAGCCGATTCTGGTGCACCTCGTAGAAGCCGAGCGCGACCTCCATCGCGGGAGCGCCGCTCCGGGCGTGCTCCGCCGCCAGGTCGGCGAAGAGCTTCTCGGCCGGGAGGGCGAGTTCCTGCACCCCTCCCTCAAGGAAGTACCCGGTCAGGGCCGACTCCGGGAGGACCAGAAGCTCCGGCGGCTCCGGCCAGGCGCCGACCTCGGCGAAGAGCGCGCCGAGCCGGGCGAGGTTCTCCGCGTAACGACCCTTGGTGGGGCGGAACTGCGCGATGGCGATGCGGACCATGCTTCAATGTAGCGTGAGCGGTGAGCGGTGAG
>Ga0315910_10002293_pt1 | contig 16950 bp, 13 predicted proteins | sample EdamamesoilMG_FD_204470 | JGI IMG/M metagenome (GOLD analysis project Ga0315910, IMG submission 204470) | Garden soil microbial communities collected in Santa Monica, California, United States - Edamame soil | ecosystem: Environmental > Terrestrial > Soil > Garden | place: USA: California... | reverse complement strand
CTGCGCCGAGTTGAACGAATAGCACATGTTGTTCAACGCATAGCCCTTCATGGATTGCTGCCCGTCGAAGATCGTGGTGCCAGGAATGGCGCTGACCGTGTTCATAAGATACCGGCTCCTCCCGGCGGCAGGCCGGGGCAGGACTTGTCTGGAACGATTTTCGCGGCCGGCACGCCGCAATCCAACCGGGTATTGGCGGGCAGTTGACCTAAATCAAGGGCGGGGCAAACCGGCGCCTCAGCGCAGCGCCTTCTCCAGCCGATCCAGCGTGCGCATTGCGGGCAGGACCTGCGCCACGCTGGCATTCGGTTCGCGGCCTTCCTGGATCGCGGAAATGAATTCACGGTCCTGCAACTCGATGCCGTCCTTCGACACCGCCACCCGGGAGACATCAATGGGCTTGTCGTTGCCGTCCAGCAGGTCGTCGTAGCGCGCGATATAGGTGCCGTTATCACAGATGTAGCGGAAGAATGTGCCCAGCGGTCCTTCATTATTAAAGGAGAGCGACAGCGTACAAAGCGCACCCGATGTCGTCTTCATGCCGATGCTCATGTCCATGGCGATGCCCAGTTCCGGATGTTTTGGCCCCTGCAAGGCGCTGACCTCGGAGGCGATCTCGCCGGTCTGGTACTGGAACAGGTCCACGGTGTGGCAGGCGTGGTGCCAGAGCAGGTGATCGGTCCAGCTGCGCGGCTTGCCTTCGGCATTCATGTTGGTGCGGCGGAAGAAGTAGGTCTGCACCACGAGATGCTGCAGGCGCAATTCGCCCGCCCGGATGCGGTTATGCACCCACTGGTGGCTGGGATTGAAGCGCCGCGTGTGACCGGCCATGGCCATCCGCCCCGTCTCCTTCTGCACGGCGAGGATGCGCTCCGCGTCGGCAAGATTGTCGGCAATGGGAATTTCAATGTGCACATGTTTCCCGGCGCGCATAGTGAGTATTGCCTGCTCGGCATGGACCTGGGTGGGCGACGTGATGATCACCGCCTCCACGCCCGGTCGGGACAGGGACTCGGCGAGATTCGTGGTCCAGTGCGGGATACCGTATTTCTGCGCCACCGCGGCCGTGCTGTCTGCACTGCCGCCGGCAATGGTCACGACCTCGACGCCGGGGATGCGCTTCAGGCCGTCCAGATGCTTCTTCGCAAATGCGCCCTGCCCCACCATGCAAATCTTCATGTCTCCGCTCCTTTCACCTTTCCTGTTCCGAATCCAGCGTGCGGGCAAACTCGGCGTTATAGCGCGCGCCGGCGACCGTGCCCGTATTGATCAACTGCTCCAGGCGCCGGCAGACTTCCGCAGGCAGCACGATGTCCGCCGCCGCAGCATTTTCCTCCATGTACCGCATCTGTTTCGTTCCCGGGATCGGAATGATGTCATCTCCCCGGCCCAGCAGCCACGCCAGCGCCAGTTGCGCCATGGTACAGCCCGCGGCGCGGGCGATAGCCGCGAATTCCTCCAGCAGACGGACATTGCTCGGCAGGTTCTCTCCCTGGAAGCGCGGCATGGAACGCCGCAGATCATCGGGACCCAGTTGCGCCGCATCGCGCACGGCGCCGGCAAGGAAGCCGCGGCCGAGCGGACAATAGGCGACGAGACCGATGCCGAGTTCCCGGCACGTAGGCAATACCTGTGACTCGGGATTGCGCGTCCACAGGGAATATTCGGACTGCAACGCGGTGACGGCGTGCACACTGTGCGCTTTGCGCAGTGTGTCGGCGGATACCTCGCACAGGCCGATGGACCTGATCTTGCCTTCCCGCACCAGTTCCGCCAGCGCGCCGACACTGTCCTCAATCGGCACGTTGGGATCCTTGCGATGCAGGTAATAGAGATCAATCACGTCGGTCTGCAGGCGCTGCAGCCCCTCCGCGCAGGTTCGCTTCAGGGTTTCCGGCCGGCCGTCCACGGTGCGGCGCCCCTGCGCATCCTTGAACAGGCCACACTTGCTCGCCAGCACCAGCTCGTTGCGGCGCGCCTTCAGCGTGCGGCCCAGCAACGCTTCATTGTGACCGAAGCCGTACAGGGCCGCGGTGTCAAAAAACGTGTAGCCCGTATCCACTGCCCGCAACAGGATGCGCGCCGATTCGGCATCATCAAAACTGCCATAGCTCTGCGACATCCCCATGCAGCCCAGGCCGAGGGCGGAAACGGTGAAGGTACCCAGTCTTCGGCTCTGCATGTTGCTCCCGTGCGCCGCGTTGAAATCGATCCGGCCGGCAGTTTCACTGCTGGCAATCGAAGAGGCAAGTCGTGCGGATTCCGAACCTGTTTACAGCCGGCGTTGGTGCCCCGCGCGCGATTTCGGGGATAATGGCGGCTCACCGGAGTACTCCATGAGCATTCCCACCTGCCTGCCACCCGATCCCGATACGCGCCGGCCGACATTCCGGATGCCGGCCGGGGCCTGCGACGCCCACTGCCACGTGTTCGGACCCGGCGCCGTGTTCCCCTACGCGCCGACCCGGAAATACACGCCACCCGATGCGCCACGGGAAAAGCTGCAGGCACTGCACGCCATGCTCGGCGTGCAGCGGGCCGTCATCGTGCAGGCAAGCTGCCACGGGTCGGACAACGCCGCGATGCTGGACGCCATCGCCCACAGCAAGGGCGCGTGGCGCGGCGTCTGCAACGCGAACGCGGATTTTTCCGGCGCGGATTTCGAAAGACTGCACGCGGGCGGCGTGCGCGGCGTGCGCTTCAATTTCGTCAAGCACCTGGGCGGCGCGCCTGACATCACCGCCATGCGTCGCGTGGTGGAGCGCGTACAGCCACTTGGCTGGCACATGGTCATCCACGTGGACGCCGAACAACTGGTGGAATTCGAGTCCCTGTTTACCTCCATTCCCATCCCCAAGATCATTGACCACATGGGTCGCGTGCCCACGTCCGGCGGCATCCACCAGCGCCCGTTCCGGATCCTGCTGGAGTTCATGGGGCGCGAGGATTTCTGGGTCAAGGTATGCGGCTCGGAACGCATCTCCCAGGGCGGACCGCCGTTTTACGACGCGGTGCCCTATGCCATGGCCCTCATTGACGTGGCGCCGGACCGCATTCTCTGGGGCACCGACTGGCCCCATCCAAACATAAAAAAATTCATGCCCAACGACGGCGACCTGGTGGACCTGGTGCCGCTGTTCGCGCGCAATGCGAATTTGCAACGGAAGTTGCTGGTGGAGAATCCACAACGGCTGTACCAGTTCGGGGTTTGACCGCGGTTGTGACCTGGAGAACGCCATGAAACCAGTTGCGGTAAGAAACATCGAGCGCACCGACAGTGCCACGGTGACTGCCCTTGGAGATTTGGGCGTCGCCACCGTGCACGAAGCGCAGGGACGCAGCGGCCTGCTCAAGCCATACATGCGGCCCATCTATGCCCACGCCCGCGTTGGCGGCAGTGCAGTGACAATCCTCGCTCAACCCGGGGACAACTGGATGCTGCACGTGGCCATCGAACTCTGCCAACCCGGCGACGTGCTCGTGGTGGCCTGCACCTCCGACAACACCGACGGCATGTTCGGCGACCTGCTGGCCACGTCGGCCCGGGCACGCGGCGTGGCAGGGCTGATCATCGATGCTGGCGTACGCGACATCATGGAACTTGAAAAAATGAGCTTCCCGGTCTGGTCGCGCGCCGTATCGGCCCGGGGCACGGTGAAGAACACGCTCGGTTCGGTAAACATCCCGGTGGTCTGCGCCGGCCAGCTGGTGACACCCGGCGACGTGGTGGTTGCCGATGACGACGGCGTGGTCATCGTTCCACGCACCAGTGCCGTCGCGGTACTGGATGCCGCCCGCAAGCGCGAAACGGCGGAGGTCGCCAAGCGCGAGCGGCTGGCGGCCGGGGAACTGGGTATTGACCTGTACAACATGCGCCCACAACTGGAAAAGGCGGGTCTGGTCTATGTGGACACGCTGGCGGACCTGGATCGGAAATCATGATCATTGACTGTCATGGCCATTACACGACCGGGCCGGACGAACTGGGCGAGTATCGCAAGCGACAGGAAGCCGAACTGAAGCGGGACCCGCGCCACCACGCCACGCGCGGCACCCTCACCATCAGCGATGACCAGCTGCGCGAAAGCGTGGAGGGAGCGCAGCTGCGCATGCAGCGTGACCGCGGCACCGATGTCACGCTGTTCTCGCCCCGCGCCAGCTGGATGGGACATCACCTGGGAAACGAGAGCACCAGCCGCTTCTGGACCGAGCACTGCAACGAGTTGATCCACCGGCTGGCCGGGCTCTATCCGGGGAAGTTCGTCGGCGTCTGCCAGCTGCCCCAGACACCGGGCGTGGCGCCGGGCAAAACCTGCAGTGCCGAACTGGAGCGCTGCGTGAACGAATTCGGCTTCGTCGGTTGCAATCTGAACCCGGATCCTTCCGGCGGCTACTGGACCGATCCGCCGCTTGGTGATCGTTATTGGTACCCGTTGTATGAAAAGCTGGTGGAACTGGATGTGCCGGCCATGATCCACGTGAGCCAGGCCTGCAACCCGGCCTTCCATACGACCGGTTCACACTATCTCGGTGCCGACACCACGGCGGTGATGCAATGCATGACCTCGGACATTTTCAGGGACTTTCCGGCGCTGAAATTCATCATCCCCCATGGCGGCGGCGCCGTGCCCTATCACTGGGGCCGGTTTCGCGGCCTCGCCGACATGCTGAAGAAACCGCCGCTGACGGAATTGCTGCTGCAAAACATCTGCTTCGACACCTGTGTCTATCACCAGCCGGGCATTGACCTGTTGCTGAAGGTCATCCCGGTGGACAACATCCTGTTTGCCTCGGAGATGATCGGCGCCGTGCGCGGCATCGACCCGGAGACCGGGCATCACTTCGACGACACGCGGCGCTTCATCGATGCCGCCGCGTTGAGCGCGGCGGACCGGCAGAAGATCTTCGAGGGCAATGCGCGCCGGTTGTTCAGCCGGCTGGATCGGGTGCTTGCCGCCGCTTAACAGGCTGCCGAAAAGCGGATCTTTCAGCAGCCTGTCAATTCAGTCCCCGGCCGGCCTCCTGGCTGAACTTCAGGAAGAAGAGCACACCCCCGGCGACCACCGAACCCAGCGCCATGATCGAGGCCACCGTCGGCACGCCGCTGCCGGCGTTCAACAGGAAACCGGCGATGATGGGCGACAGCACGGCGCCGCCGCGCCCGACCCCCACAGTGAAGCCCGTGCCGAAGGCGCGGGCATGGGTCGGGAATGCGCCGGCAAATATCGCGTACATGCCGATGATGCCGGCATTGGAGCAGAAACAGGCGGCCGCGCAGATCAGTGACAGCAACTGCAGGTCCGCCGGGCTGCGCCCGAACAGCGTGACCATGACGGCCGAGATCACCATTACGCCTATGGTCAGGGGCTTGATGCCGATCCGCATCGTCAGCAGGCCGAACATGGCGCCGCCGAGCGCGCCCCCCAGGTTCGCCCAGACCAGCACGCCGGCCGCGGACGATGCGGGGAATCCCATATCGACGATGATCTTGGGCGCCCACTTGATGATGAAATAGAAGGTCGTAATGTGAAAGAAATAGGCCAGCGTGACGATCAGCGTCGTCACAATCAGCGCGGGCGAAAAAATATCCGTGGACGTCCTCTTGCGCGCGTCCTCGCTGATGACCGGCAACGATTCAACGGTGGACTTGCCGATGCGCAGCAACACCTCGTTGATCCTGCGTAGTGCGCCTTCCGGCTGCTTGCGCGCAAGCCAGTGCACGGACTCCGGTACAAACCAGTACACCAACGGAACGAATGCCACTGACAGCGCGGCGCCGAGGTAGAACACCGAACGCCAGTCGTAGACCGCCAGCAGGCGCGCGGCGATGGTGCCGCCAATCACCACGCCCATCGGGTAGCCGATGGCCATCAGCGAAACACTCAGGTAGCGCCGCCGGCTGTTTGAGAACTCCGCGGTGATGGCGTTGATGGCGGCCAGCATGCCGCCGATGCCCAGGCCCGTGATCACGCGCCAGAACGAGAGGTCGGCAATGCCGCTTGCTGCCGGGGCCATGAACATGCCAAGCACCATGACAATGAGGCATCCGAGGATGGTCGGGCGCCGGCCGTACCTGTCCGCCACGCCGCCGAGAACGATTGAACCCAGGGCCATCCCGATCAGTTCCATGGAAAGCACGATGCCCAAACGGGCCCGGTCCATGCCCCATTCGGCGGCAATCCCCGGGGAAGCAAAACTGATCGACAGGACATCGAACCCGTCCAGCGCATTCAAGCCGATGGTGATCGCCACGATCATCAACTGCATCCTGCCCATGGGGGTACTGGCAATGACGTCGCGCGGATCGGAACTCAAGGAAGTCTCCCCAGGGGATGGTGGTGCGGAATCGCGCCCGTATTTGAACAGTGAACACCCTCTTCCGGCAATGCCCCGCGGCACGATGCCCGGGATCACATGTACAATACAATCGCAGCAGGGGGGATCCGGGACTCATGGAACTTGTCGATTTCAGCAGGCTCAAGGTTTCCTGCCAGAAATGCAGTCTGGCGGAGCTGTGCCTGCCCCATGGCCTGTCCATGGCCGATATGGAAAAACTGGATCAATACGTGCGCCATCCGAAGCCGCTGGGTCGCGGCGATCACCTGTTTCACAGCGGTGACGCGCTGGGCTCGCTGTATGCAGTGCGCTCGGGCAGCGCCAAGCTCGTGATCAGCAACCGCAAGGGCGAGGAACAGATTCTGGGATTCTACCTGCCTGGTGAAGTGGTCGGATTTGACGCCATCAACACCGGCTTCCACACCTGCTCAGCGACGGCACTGGAGACCAGCAGTATCTGCACGCTGCCCTATTCGCAGCTCGGGGAGATTTCGCGCAGTGTGCCGACACTGCAGGAACAGGTGTTGCGCCTGATTGGGCGCGAGATGTCCATCGAGAATGAACTGCTGCTGACCATCAACAAGAAATCCGCCGACGAGCGCATTGCCACGTTCCTGCTCTCGCTGTCGAATCGTTTCAAGCGCCTTGGGTATGCGCAAAACGAATTCCGCCTGAGCATGTCGCGGCAGGAGATCGGCAATTACCTGGGCCTGACCATCGAGACGGTGAGCCGCAGCTTCACACGCCTGCAGAAACGCCGGCTCATCACGACCCAGCGCCGGCTGGTGAAATTGCTCGACGTCAACACTCTGCACGAGATGAGCCATGGCTCCGGCAGCCCGGCGACACAATCCACGTCCCGGACGAAACGGAAAGCCGGCTGACGCAATTCCCTGGTGTTCCGGTTGAACGCCGATTACGCCCGCCGCAATGCCGGCAAACAACCTGCCAGCGGCGCGGACCTGCTGTCACGGCAGATTGACGCGGACTTGCGGATGCATCCATTACCACGTTCAGGTTCCGTCATGACAAACGGGTTGCAGTTGCTCTCCCTGCTTGTGCTCTGCATTCCACTGGCAACCCCGTTGCCGGCCGCCGGCGACGACATCGCATCCATTGTGCGCGACTACGACGCGTATGCGCGGCGACAGGACCCGGTGCGTGCCGCCCAGCGCGGGGATCGGGACGCGGCACGCCGCTGGCCGGATAACTCACCCGCTGCAGTCACCGCGCGCAAGGCGGAACTGGAACAGTTTCGCGCACGGATTGGCGCCATTGACGCCAGTGCTGCGAGCCTGGGCGACGCACTGAATCACGAACTGCTGGGCGCGCGCGTAACCGATGCGCTGGAAGGCCTGGCCTTCGATGAGGAGCGCATTCCGTTCATCAGCGGCGATGGCTTCTACACCACTCCGGAATACGCCGCGCTGAACACCGTGCTCGGCTCCGCCGGTGACGCGAACGCCTGGCTCGAACGCCTGCGGGCGCTGCCGGGCTTTTATGCAGGGGAAACCGCCAACATGCGGCGCGGCATCGAGGATGGATTCACCCAGCCTGCGATAACCGTGCAACGCGCCATCGCTGATCTCAGGGAACGGGTGGCGCGGCCAGTGGAATCGGGCATCCTGCTGAAACCCTTCGCGACCTTGCCGGAGGCAATGCCCGTTTCCGAACGTGCAGCGCTGCAGGCCGAAGGCCGCGCTGTTGTGGAGTCGACAGTACTGACTGCGCAGCGCGCGCTGATCACATTCATGGAGCGGGAGTACCTGCCCAGGGCGCGCGCCGGCATCGGCATCTCAAGCGTGCCCAATGGACGCGATTACTACGCATGGCTGGTGCGTCACCACACCACGACCTCCATGAGTCCGGAGGAAATCCATGCACTGGGCAAGGCGGAAGTGAAGCGCATCCGGGCGGCCATGGATCAGGTGCTCATTGACTCCGGGTTCACGGGCGGTTTCGCCGGGTTCCTCGCCTTCCTGCGCAATGACCGGCGATTTTATGTGCCGGCGCAGCGCTACGGCGAAATGGCCGGCGAAATTGCGCAGCGCGCCGACATGGCGTTGCCGCGTTTCTTCGGCCACCTGCCACTCCTGACCTACCGCGTCGCACCCATGCCGGAGGGATTGGAAAGCAGCGCCAACGGCTACCTGCCCGGCAGTCCGGAACTGGGTGTGGCCGGCTTGGTCGTCTACAAGCCGTGGATGGCGGAAAAGCTGCCCACCTTTGGCATCGCCGCCTGGGTGCTGCATGAAGGGGTCCCCGGCCACCATCTGCAGATTGCCATCAGCCAGGAACAGGAAGACACGCCCGAGTTCCGGCGCAATGATGATGTCACCGCGTTCGTGGAGGGCTGGGGGCTGTATGCAGAAAAACTTGGCGAGGACATGGGCATCTATCGCGACCCCTACGAACGCTTCGGACGCCTGTCACTGGAGATGTGGCGCGCCTGCCGGCTGGTTATCGACACCGGCATGCACTGGATGGGGTGGTCCCGCGACCAGGCCGCCGCCTGCCTGACTGACAACAGCGCGCTGGCGCAGACCGAGATTGAATTCGAACTGGATCGCTACATTGCCTGGCCCGGCCAGGCGCTGGCCTACAAGGTGGGCGAGCAGAAGATCCTGGAATTACGCCGGCGTGCGGAAGTGCGGCTCGGTACCGATTTCGACTTGCGCGCCTTCCACGACCTCGTTCTCGGCTCCGGGGCGATCCCGCTCGCCGTGCTTGAGCGGCGTGTGGATGCCTGGATTGGCGCACAGGCCACCGTTCGGGAACAGGATCCGGACCCGACCGACTCAGTGAAGCAGGTCCAATCCTGCTGTTGAGACCGCCACACTTTCCCCGCTGCGTGCCGCCTCCTCGGCAGCAAGGATCATCGCCAGGGAACGCACCCCGTCAACACCGGTGCACACGGGCGCGGCTTTCCCCTGGATGCTGTCATTGAAAATATCAATCATGCGCAGGTATCGGCTGGCGTCGGATTCCAGGGCGACTTCCATTTCACCGCCGCGGTCACGCAATACGACACGGCCGCGATGGGCCGGGGTCTTGCCCAATACGTCATGGCCGAAAATACTCCCCTCGGTGCCATGAATGTCCAGGCGCGTGCGTCCGCAGGGAACATTGAAGTCCGCATACAATTGCGCCAGGACGCCGCCGTCAAAGCGATAGGTTGCCAGGATTGAATCGTTGACGCCCGCCGCCATGGCGGGGCTGGAATTCCCCATGGCGCAAACACGGACCGGCTCACGGCCGAGGACAAACCGGACGGTATCCGCGCTGTGGACCAGGACATCGAACGCGACCCCGGCTCCCTCCGCGACATTGTTTCGGCGCCACACCTGTGCTTCGACGTGGCAAGGCTGACTCGCCAGAACCGCAACCGGCGTTCCAATTCTGCCGGAAGCAATCAAGTCACGTATGGCCCGAATGGTTACGGCATTGCGCAGATGATGATTGGTGCCCATGATGACGCCGGCGCGCTGGCAGGCGGCGACCATTTCGACCGCATCCGCGAGGGTTGTCGCCAGCGGCTTTTCACAAAGTACGTGCTTGCCTGCCGCTGCGGCAGCCATGACCTGCGGGTGGTGCAACTGGTTGGTACTGCTGATGTAGACCGCATTGATATCGGCCTGCGACAGCATTTCCACCAGCGAATCACAGGCCAATGGAATGTCGAACTCGCGCGCGAACTGTTCAGCCAGATCGCGCCGCCTGCTCATCACCGCCGCCAGTCGGCCGTCGGCGCTGCCCCTTATTGCGCCCGCGACCCGCTGCCTGGCGATGTTACTGGCGCCAATCAATCCCCATGCGATTGCATGTGTCAAACGGCTCAGTAACGGTAGGACTCAGGCTTGTACGGCCCCTCGGTCGATATACCCAGGTATTCGGCCTGCGCCTGGGTCAGTTTCTCCAGCCGCACCCCCACCTTGGCCAGGTGCAGGCGCGCCACCTTTTCATCCAGCTTCTTGGACAGCGTGTGCACGCCGAGCGGATAGCTTGCCGTGTGCGTGAACAATTCGATTTGCGCGATGGTCTGGTTGGTGAAGCTGCTGGACATCACGAAACTCGGATGCCCGGTGGCGCAACCGAGGTTCACCAGCCGGCCCTCCGCCAGCATCAGGATGCGCCGGCCGTTTGCGAGCGTGATTTGATCCACCTGCGGCTTGATGTTGGTCCACTGGTACTTGCGCAGCGGCTCGACCTGGATCTCGTTGTCGAAGTGGCCGATGTTGCAGACAATGGCGAGGTCCTTCATCTGCTCGATGTGTTTCGTGGTGATCACGTCGACACAGCCCGTGGCCGTCACGAATATGTCCCCGATTTTGCACGCCTCGTCCATGGGCATTACCTCGTACCCTTCCATGGCCGCCTGCAATGCGCAGATGGGATCAATCTCGGTGACGATGACGCGCGCAGCCTGGCCGCGCAATGACTGGCACGACCCCTTGCCGACGTCGCCATAGCCGGCCACGACTGCGATCTTGCCGGCAATCATGACGTCGGTGGCGCGCATGATCCCATCCACCAGCGAATGCCGGCAGCCGTATAGATTGTCGAACTTGGACTTGGTTACCGAGTCATTGACGTTGATGGCCGGAAACAGCAACTCGCCGTTCTTCGCCATCTGGTAAAGGCGGTGCACGCCCGTGGTCGTCTCCTCGGTGACACCGCGGATGTCCTTGACGATGCGATGAAAGCGCTGCGGATCCCGGGCCAGGGATTTCTTCAACTGCGCCAGCAGGTAACCTTCCTCGATGCTGGCGGGCTTGCGATCCAGCAGCTTTGCGTCCGCTTCTGCGCGATAACCGAGGTGCACGAACAACGTGGCATCGCCGCCATCATCCAGGATCATGTTCGGTCCCAGGCCATTGCCCCAGTCCAGCAGGCGGTCGGTGAATTCCCAGTATTCCTCCAGCGACTCGCCCTTGTAGGCGAAAACCGGCGTGCCGGTGGCCGCGATGGCCGCCGCCGCGTGGTCCTGCGTGGAGTAGATATTGCAACTGACCCAGCGCACGTCCGCGCCCAACGCCTTCAGCGTCTCTATCAGCACCGCGGTCTGGATGGTCATGTGCAGGGAGCCGCTGATGCGCGCACCCTTCAGGGGCTGGCTCGGGCCGAACTCCTCCCGTGTCGCCATCAATCCCGGCATCTCGTGCTCTGCCAGCGTCATTTCCTTGCGGCCGAAATCGGCCAGGCCGATGTCCTTGACTACGTAATCCTTCTTTGCCTTCACTTCCGCGACCTTTACCGTGCTCATTCCAGTGACTCCTCAGTTCAATCCCGTCAAATCCATGTGGGGCCGGGTTCATGCCGGCCAATGCATGGCCGGCACAAAACGGGCCCTACAGGGCACTACCAAACTCTTTGCGATATCTTTCACGAAATTCGTTCAATGTGAAACTGTGATTCTGCGTGCCGCGATGTCCAATCTTGATGCTGCCCAGCAGCGAAGCAATGCGGCCGGTAGTCTCCCATTCCAGTTTGTGCAGCAGGCCGTACAACAACCCGGCACGGTAGGCATCCCCGCAGCCGGTGGGGTCGGCCAGCTTCGCCGCCTTGACCGGCGGAATATCGATGCGCCTGCCGCCGGTAAAGATCTGCGAGCCCTCCGCGCCCCGGGTCACCACCAGCGCCTCGACCCGTTCCGCGACCTGCGCCGTGTCCCAACCGGTGCGCTCCCGCAGCAACTGCCACTCATAGTCATTCACCGTCACCCAGGTCGCCTGATCTATGAAGCGCTTCAAATCGGCGCCGTCAAACATCGGCATGCCCTGCCCCGGATCAAATATGAACGGGATTCCCGCGGCGGCAAACTGGGCGGCGTGATCCAGCATCCCCTGCCGTCCGTCCGGCGACACCATGCCGATGCGGATGCCGCGATTCACCGGCACTTCATTCCTGTGCGATGCGTTCATTGCGCCGGGATGGAACGCCGTGATCTGGTTGTCGTCGAGATCCGTGGTGATAAAGGCCTGCGCGGTGTGCTCGGTATCGATGACACGCAGGAAATCCTGGGGCACACCCACGCGCTTCAACCATTCCGAGTAGACACCAAAATCGTGCCCGACCGTCCCCATGGGCCAGGCCTTCTCGTCCAGCAGCGCCAGGTTGTAGGCGATATTTCCGGCACAGCCGCCGAACTCACGGCGCAGTTCCGGGACCAGGAAGGAAACATTAAGTATGTGGATCTGGTCAGGCAGTATGTGCGCCTTGAACCGGTCCTTGAACACCATGATCGTGTCAAAGGCCATCGACCCACAAATAAGAGCAGCCATGGAAAATTCCGGGAGAGAGACCTGGCCGGCCTATGCAAAGCGTCGCGAGCAGGCCCGGCTGCGCGAAGCCGCGCAGCGAGTCCCGAGACATACCAGACAGGTAGGCGAGGGACGAGCGAGCATGCGACAAAGCAGACGGGTCGCGCAGCAGCTTTGCATCAGGCCGCGGCGCCGAGGCCCACCAGGTCGCGCAACTCCGCGGCCCGATCGGACTTTTCCCACGGCACGTCGATGTCAATGCGCCCGAAATGCCCGTAAGCCGCGGTCTGCCGGTAGATCGGACGCAGCAGGTTCAACATGCCGATAATGCCCTTGGGGCGCAGGTCGAATACCTCACGCACCGCCGCCGTCAACCGGCCTTCGTCCACCTTGCCGGTGCCGAAGGTATGCACGCTGATGGATGTGGGTTCCGCGACACCAATGGCGTAGGACACCTGGATTTCGCACCGGTCCGCCAGCCCCGCGGCGACGATATTCTTTGCGACGTAGCGTGCGGCATAGGCCGCCGAACGATCCACCTTGGACGGATCCTTGCCGGAAAAGGCGCCGCCACCGTGACGTGCCATGCCGCCGTAGGTGTCCACGATGATCTTGCGCCCGGTCAGCCCGGCATCACCCATGGGCCCGCCGATGACGAAGCGGCCGGTGGGGTTGATGAAATACTTCGTGTTCTTGTGGATCCAGTCCGCCGGCAGCACCTTGCTGATGATCTCCTCGCGCACCGCCGCCTGCAGGTCTTTCTGGGAAATCTCCGGTGCATGCTGGGTTGAGAGCACGATGGCATCGATCTGCACCGGTTTCCCCTTTTCATAGCGCAGTGTCACCTGGCTCTTCGCATCCGGGCGCAGCCACTTCAATATCCCCTGCTTGCGCACTTCCGACTGGCGGCGCACGAGCCGGTGGGCTAGAGCGATGGGCGCCGGCATCAATTCCTCGGTTTCATTGCAGGCGTACCCGAACATCAGGCCCTGATCGCCGGCGCCCTGGTCCTTGTCGTTGCCCTCGTCCACACCCATGGCGATATCCGCCGACTGCTTGCCGAGCGAGACCAGTACGCCGCAGGCGTCGTCGAACCCCATTTCCGAGGCGGTGTAGCCGATCTCGCGGATGGTCTTGCGTACCAGGCTTTGGATGTCCACGTACGCCTCGGTGGTGACTTCACCGGCGACGACCGCAAGTCCCGTGGTCACCAGCGCCTCGCAGGCCACGCGACTGCGCGGATCCTGCTCCAGCATGGCATCGAGGATGGCGTCGGAGATCTGGTCGCAGACCTTGTCGGGGTGGCCCTCGGACACTGATTCGGAGGTAAAAAGATAGTTGTCGCTCATGTGCTGCTTCCGCATCCGGTTCAGGAATTGGGCGGCATTCTAGCGCAATTGGCGGCGGGGTTGACTGGTTCGGCAGGGTCGCGCACCCTTCCGTGGCCGAGCCGCGAAAATGACCCGTCCGCACCTGCCCCTTACCGATCCGCTGGAGGTCACACGCCAGCTTTACCGCCAGGCGATTTCCGCGCGCTCGGCGCCGGAACTGGCGGTATTGATCGCCTTCGTCGCGCGCTTCCGCCGCTATTCCGTCTTCAATACCGCGCTCATTCATGCACAACGGCCAGCTGCCGCGTTGCTTGCCACGGCAGTGCAATGGGCGCGCCTGGAACGCACGGTGAATGATGGTTCCCTGCCGGTCATCGTCCTGGCGCCATTTGGCCCGGTCCAGTTCCTGTTCGACGAAGCGGATACCCATGGCCGTGCGCTGACGGAAGCCGAACGCGCGGCCCTGCTGGCGCCCGGCCCGGCGCCGCGCGCGAACTGGGAGCAGACCGTGGAAGGCGCCAGGGCCCTGGGCGTCGTGATCGAGGCCGGCAGGGTCACCACGCCGGAAAGTTGGACGCTGCGGCAGCACGCAGACCTGGGGCGCGCCCGGGGCGAAGGCAGGTACATCAGCTGGGAGCTGGTCGTGGACGGAGCCCTGGACTCCGGGTCACGATTTCTGCGTGTAACCCACGAACTCGGACATATTTATTGTGGGCACCGGGGCGGGCATCCAACGGGTGCCTGGCGTTCCCGCCCGGACCTCAGTCCCGCCGAGCAGGAGGGCGAAGCGGAGCTGGTCAGTATCCTGGTCTGCGCCCGTGCCGGGTGTTCGGGACCTTCACTGGCGGTATTGCAGGAATTCATGCACGGACACGGGATTGACACACTGGATCTCGGCGCCGTATTCAGCGCCGCTGACCTGGTGGAGTCTCGCGGCACCACCGGCAAATCGAAAACCCGACCACAAAAGCCCGCTGATCCGCTGCCGGGACAGATTGGGATGTTTCAGTGAACTCGTTGCTTGTTGCCTGTTGCTGATTCAAGCGTCGCCATGATTGCCGGCAACACGATCAGCGACGATGCCAGCGCATAGCCCAGCGCGAGACTGATCAGGATACCCATGCCACCCATGCCCGGGTGGGTGGCAACCGCCAGCACGCCGAACGAGGCGATGGACGCCAGCCCGCTCAACAGCACCGCCCTGGGAGTACTGCTGTGCAGCAGCCGTGCGAGGTCCGGTGTGGCATGGCGGCGAACCACGAGGTAGACCCCGTAGGCATTGTTGAGACCGATCAGCAACGGCAGCGCGATGATATTCGCAAAATTGAACGGGAAACCAAAAATGACGGAAGTCGTCACCGTCAGCAACATCGCCAGCACCAGCGGCACCGCCACCAGGATCGCATCCAGCACCGAGCGCAACACGACGATGTGCATGAGCATGGTGAGAATGAGCGCCAGTGCCGACGCCTGCATGCTGGACTGAATGACCGCATCACTGGCTTCCAGCAGTTCCACCGGCGAATCCGTGGCCTCCGGCGCCAGCGCCTGCACACCACGCACGAATTCCTTCAGCGCGCGATTGTCATTGAGATCGTGCCGTGGGAACACCTCGATTCGCGCCCGCCCGTCAGCCGTCAGGTAACGCTCGCGCAGATCCGCAGGCAATGACTCAAGGGAAACCGGTTTCACTTCCAGGGCGCGCTCCAACCGGGTCAGCGTATCCAGCAGGTCACCGAGCAAGGTGGACTCAAGTTCAGGCACCAGCCGTTCCGGCCAGCCCGGCGCGGCTTGCAGCCCATCCAGCGCCTGGCGCAGACGCGCCATGCTTGCCGCCCCCGCCGGTTCGTGGGTGTCCGACTCCGCTGCCGCCAGCGCATCCCGAAGCGCGACGATACTCTGCGCCTGGCCTGCAAGCGCAGCCGCGGAAGGCGCCGCATGCAACGGGAAAACACCGGTCAGCGCCAGGCGCATGCCGTCAATTATCCCGAGCTTTGTATCCTGGTCCGCCGGTACAAAGCTGGCCAGCGTCAGCGCCTTGTCCACGACCTCGAGTTGCTCCAGTTCACCTGCGATGGCATTGGCCCGTTCGAGGTTGGGGGCCAATATTTGAATGGTGTAAGGCGTCGTCCCGGGGTCATTGGCCAGGTCGCGAAACGTGGCCACGGCCTCGGTGGTGGGATCCTTCAGGTTCAGGGGATTGAAATCAAACCAGGTGCGTGGTGCCAGCACCAGGCCGAGCCCCGAAATCAACAGTGTTGCCAGCAGGATCGGACGCCGCTGCCGCCGGACAAATTCGCCGTCGCCGGCGCGGGGCGGATCAATGATGCGCTGGCGCGGCACCGGCAGCAGGCTCAGGAAGGCCGGCAGCAGCGTAAAGCTGGTGGCAAGCGCCACCACCATGCTGAACGCCGAGATGATGCCCAGTTCCGCCAGGCCACGGTAACTGGTGGGCACGAACGACAGGAAGCTGATGGCAGCGCCCGCGGCGGCCAGTGTCAGTGCACTTCCGGCACCGTGCGCAGCGGCGCCCAGCGCCGGTTCCTGCGCCGCGCCTTGATCACATTCCTCGTGATATCGCAGCGCGTACTGGATACCGAAGTCCACGCCCATGCCGATGAACAACACGGCGAAGCACACCGAGATCAGGTTCAGCGCGCCAATGGCAAACGTGGCGAAGGCCGCGGTCCAGATCAGGCCGAACAGCAGCGATACCAGCACGGCCACGACGCCACCAACGGACCGCAGGCCCCAGATCAGCAGCAGGCAAACGGACGCGAACGCAAGTGTGGTCGTCAGCACGGCATCACGGCTTACCGTCACCAGTTCCTCGCTGTTCATGGCCGCGGTGCCGGTGACACGGACACGCACGGAACCGGTTTCTCCCTCCACTTCGCGCGCCAGGCGGTGCACCAGGTCCAGGGCCTCCGCCGCAGGCTCAAAGCTGGCGAAATCCAGTTCCGGCTTGATGAGCAGGAATGAGCGCGCCGTTGCAGTCCCCGCGCCGCCCTTGGGGGACAACT
>Ga0315910_10002292_pt1 | contig 16960 bp, 13 predicted proteins | sample EdamamesoilMG_FD_204470 | JGI IMG/M metagenome (GOLD analysis project Ga0315910, IMG submission 204470) | Garden soil microbial communities collected in Santa Monica, California, United States - Edamame soil | ecosystem: Environmental > Terrestrial > Soil > Garden | place: USA: California... | reverse complement strand
CTGGTTGCGCAAGAACCATCGAAAGGCTCGGGAGATCTGGCTCGTTTACACCAAGAAGGACAGCGGGAAGCCCCGGATCTCCTATAACGACGCAGTGGACGAGGCCCTCTGCTTCGGTTGGATCGATTCGACCGTGAAGACCCTCGATCGTCACCGCTATTGCCAGCGTTTCTCCCCACGCCGCAAGGGTTCCCCCTGCTCCGAGCTCAATAAGCACCGGGCCATCCGGTTGATCAAGGAAAAGCGCATGACCCCTGCGGGCCTTTCCGCTTTGGAAGGGACCTTAGGGTCCGGGGCAAAGGTCCATCGAGGGTCCATCCGCCACACGAAGCCTTGGAAGTTACCTGCAGACATCCAGCGGGCCCTTCGGAAGGAACCTGGGGCCTGGAAGAACTTCCAACGTTTCCCCCTGACCTACAAACGCATCCGGGTGGAATGGATCAACGCGGTCAGGTACCGGCCGGAGGTCTTTCGGACACGCCTGCGTCATTTCCTCAAAATGACCGCGGCCAACAAACGGTACGGGATGCTCCAGGAATGAAAAAGGCCGGGACCCCGAAAGGTCCCGGCCCATGGGCCATCCTCTTTTTTCCCCACTCGGACCTCAGCTGCTGAACTGGGCCTTGACCGCGAGGATCTTCTCAAGGTTGTCATTGAAGGCCTGCACCACCTTGGGGTCGAAATGACGCCCGGTCCCTTCCTTGATGATCTTCATGGACTCTTCCAATGAGAAAGCCGGCTTGTAACAACGTTTGGTGGTCAAGGCGTCGAAAACATCGGCCAGGGCCACGATGCGGCCCGACAAGGGGATGCTCTCCCCCTTCAGGCCCCTGGGATAGCCGGAGCCGTCCCATTTCTCGTGGTGCGTGAAGGCGATCTGCTCGGAGATCCTGAGCAGTTCCGCTTTAGCGTTCTCCAGGATCTTCGCCCCGAAGACCGTGTGGTTCTGCATCTCCTTGAACTCGGCCGGGGTGAGCTTGGCGGGTTTCATGAGGATGGAATCGGGTACCCCGAGCTTCCCGATATCATGCATGGGGGAAGCGTAGCGGATGCCTTCCACCTCATGGGCGGAGAGCCCCAAGCCCTCGGCCAGGATGGCGGAATAGCGGCTCATGCGGTGGATATGCACGGCCGTATCGTCGTCTTTGTACTCGGCCGCCACTGAGAGACGGAAGATGGTGTCCAGGTAGGCTTCCTTGAGCTCCTGGGTCAAGAGCATGTTCTTGATGGCGATCGCCGCCTGGCTGGCGAGCGACAGCACCAGGTTCTCGTAGTGCTTGTCGAAGGGGACGATGTCCTTCTTTTTCTTCGCATCCCTGGCGTTGATGAGCTGGAGCACCCCCACCACGTTCCCCGAAGGGTCCTTCATGGGGACGATCAGCATGCTCTTGGTCCGGTAATTGTTCTTCTCGTCGAAGGAACGGTTGAACTTGTACTCGCGGCCGGTCGGGATCTTGTAGACATCCGGGAGGTTCAGGACCTTGGCCGTCACACCCACGTAACCGGCCAGGGACGACTTGTCGAGGGAGACGTAGAACCCGGTGAAGGTGGAAGGCGCGGTCTCGAGGGGGCGCTTGAGGGCCTTGAGCTCCGCTTTCTTGCGGGCTTCCAGGACCTCGTTCTGGGAGACGGAGAAGCGTAGCTGTTCGCCTTCCCTCACGTAGAGGCTACCAGCCTCGGCGCTGGTGAATTGGCGGCTCTCGGCGAGGATCAAGGTCAGGAGCTGATTGAGGTCCTGCTCCTTGGAAAGGGCGATACCGATGCGGTTCAAGGACATGAGCTGGTCTTGAAGACCCTTGGCGGTGAGCTGTTTTGGCACGGGGACCCCTTCGGGGGAATATGAGACCCGCCGATAAAATACCCTCTCCCGAGGGCCAAGGCAAGGTCCCGGACCCCTTAGAGCTTCCTGCGGATGGTGGAGGGGATAGGGGTGGGCTTGAGCCGGTCGTTCACAAAGACCAACACCTGCCTGGCATCCGCGATGAGGCGCTTCGTCCCTTTGAGCCGGAATTCATAGTCCAGCGTCACCGAGGTCCTTCCCACGCTCTCCACCCGGCCCATCCCCAGGAGCACGTCCTCGAAACGGGCCGGGGAGCGGTAATTGATCTCCACTCGGGCCATGACCGTCCAAAGCTTCGCGTTCCTGACCTGCCGGAAAGAGAAACCACATTTTTTCGAGAGCGCATAACGGACACGCTCCAGGAAACGGATGAATTCGGTGTTGTTGACGATGCCCACATAGTCCGTCTCGAAGGACATGATGGGCATCTCGATGGTCACGGAATTCCGCCGGAAGGTCATGGGCATGACGGGAGTATACAGGGGAGCCTCCCAAGGAGGGGGGGCGAGGGGTTTCGACACGACATTTCGGTGGAACGGACGGATTTGGGAAGATCCCTTACCCTTGGAGAACGATGAACCTGGCTCCGGGATAGGCACGCCCCTTGCTTTACCTTTGGATCGAAGGAAGGGCCTTTCTTCCTTCTCTCTCTGGGCCTTCCGGTCCGCCCCAAACGGGCCGGGGGCCCTCTCCTAGCCCCAAGTCACCGGGCACTTCACGATCTCCCCCGACTGTTTGTGCTTGAAGAGCACGTGCCCCTTGTCCTTCCCGAAGCGCCAAAGGTCGCGAGTGAGTTCGACGTCCATTCGGCAGTAATCGATGACCTGTTGGTGCTTCCCTTCCCGCCACCATTTGACCGCCAAGAGACCATCCGCGCTCTTCTGGGCCCCGCCTAGGGTGTGCTCGGCCAAATGGGCCAGGGAGAGACGATGGTTGAGCTTCTTCTGCAGGTCGGCCATGAGATCCAGCGTCGGAAGGTCCGCAAGGCGGACCCGGGTGTATCCCTGCAGGACCCCGTAGTCGAACCTTAGGCTGTTGAACCCGATGACCTTGGAAGCGGCCTGCAGATGAGTGAGGAGGTCCTTCACGGTGGGTTCCAAGTAAGTGTAATAACGATCCTGGTCGACATCGTAAAGCACCGCGCAAGAGAGCTTCATGCCAGGAAGGTTGTTCCATCCTCCCGGGACCTCGTTGGAAAGGAACTGGGTCTCGATATCGAAGACCACCGGGCCCGTCTGGGAAGGAGGGGGCGGTTGAGCGATGCTCGGGAGGGGTCCCGAAGCAGGGTGGACGGGTCGGGGCCGATCATCGCTTCCCGGCAAGGGGAAAAGGGTCCCCTCGGCCTTGGGGCCCTCTCCCGCCCCCCGAGGGGCTTGGGCCTCCACGGCCCGGGGACCTTGGGTCCTTCCATGCGCTGGATCAAGATCGCCCCGTCCCAAGAGATGTCCCAAGAGCAAGAGGGCCCCCCATTTATCCAAAGGATGGTTCCCGCTACCGCACTTCGGGGATTGCACGCAGGAGGGGCACCCTTCCTCGCACTCACAATCCCGCACCATCTCGAAGGTGGTGGTGAGCAGCGCTTCCAAAGTCCCATAGGCTTTCTCGGTCAAGCCCACGCCCCCAGGATAGCCGTCATAGACGAAGATCACCGGCTGGGGTGCCTGAGGATGGGCGGGCGTGGAGATGCCGCCTAGGTCCCAGCGGTCACAGACCACATGCAGGGGCATCATGGCGATGACCGCGTGCTCCGCCGCGTGCAACCCCCCCATGAAATGGACCTTTTTCTCGGCCAGTTCCTTCTGGAGCCTGTCGGGCAATTTCATCCAAAGGGCCTTGGTCTCGAAGGTCCGGGGAGGGAGGGTCAAGGGGGTCGTGGAGACCAGGCTTTGATCGATGATGCGGTGCACCTCGTAATTGATGAACCTCTGGGTGATGCGCACCTTCCCCCAATGTAGGGAGCAATGGGCGGAGGAGGGCCCCAAGGGCCGGGTCTTCATTTCCTCCAGGATCTCGGTCTCCTCCTCGTAATTGACCTGGGTGTAATAATCCACCGGCTCGTCCGAGACGAGCACCTTCTTCCTTTCCCATTGGAGGTCCTTCACCACATATTGGACCCCTTGGTGGAGATAAACGGCGCCGGGGTGGCAGTCCCGGAAGGCCCTCATGCCATCGATGGTCCCGATGAGCTCGCCCGTCTCCTGGGTCACGATCTGGTAACCCTCCCCCATGTCCCGGATGGAAAGCCCCCTTTGAGGGTTCTTGTCCGTGACGAGCCATTTCCCGCCAGAGACCGATTCAAGCAAGGCGCCGTCCTCGACCATCCCCGGCAGCAGGTCTTCCAGCACCCGGCCATAGAAGGGGCCGTCCTCCTCCCTGGTCAGGGGAAGCTCGGCGGCCGCGCAGCGCAAGTGCGCCTTGGCGATGGTCTCGTTCCCGAACCCCACCATGAGGGACTCCGGTCCCATCGTGAAGAACCTCTGGGGATGCTTCATCCAGAACTGGTCCAAGGCATCCGCCATCCCCACCAAGAAGACCAAGGAGGGTTCTCCGCCCCGCCCCACCCGTCCGGCCCGCTGGGTGGTGGAGATCATGGTCCCCGGATAGCCCACGAGGATGCAGGCGTCCAACCCTCCCACGTCGATGCCGACCTCCAAGGCTGAGGTGGAGATGACGGCCGAGAGCTCATCCTTGAAGAGCTTGGCCTCGATCTCCCGTCTCTCTTCCGGAAGGTAACCCGCCCGGTAGCTTTTGATGCGGTCGGCCCATTCGGGTCTGGCCTGGGTGACCCAAAGGCTGATGAGCTCGGTGATCTTTCGGGCCTTGGTGAAGACGATGGTCTTCATGCCGGCCTGGAGGCATTCCAAGAGGAGCGTGACGGCATCACTGTAGGGAGAGCTGGTCTGGGGGTCCCAAAGCACGAAGGTCTTGGAGGCCCGGGGGGCACCCGAGTCGGAGATCACCTCGAACGGGAGCCCCGTCAACTGGTCCAGGAACTCCGCAGGGTTGCCCAAAGTGGCCGAGCAGGTCACGAACTTTGGGTCCGACCCATGCGCTCGACAGACGCGCCTGAGGCGCCGCAGGACATGGGCCACATGGGCCCCGAAGATGCCACGATAACTATGCGCCTCGTCCACGACGATATACTTCAACCCCCTGAAGAACTCGGCCCAACCCTCGTGATAAGCGAGCAGTCCCATGTGCAGCATGTCCGGATTGGTGAGCAAGATATTGGGCGGGGACTTCTTGATCTTGGCCCTGAGCCCCGTCGGGGTGTCCCCGTCATAGATCTCGGCCGAAGGGACCGGGAGATGGTCCGCCTTCAAACGGCCCATCCATTCTTGGAGGGTCTTCAATTGGTCTTGGGCCAAGGCTTTCATGGGATAGAGGTAGAGGGCTCGCGTGTCAGGGTCCTTCAGGAAGGATTGGAGGACCGGGAGATTGAAACAAAGGGTCTTCCCGGAAGCGGTGGGCGTGGTGATGGCCACATGCTTCCCCGCCTCCAGGGCCTCGAAAGCGTGGGCCTGGTGGGTCCAAAGGGCCTCATAACCCGAACGTTCCAGGATCCGGACCAAGTCAGGAGAAAGGGTCTTGGGGAACCCGTGGAAGAGAGGGGGACAAGAAGCCAGGGTTTCCACGTGTCGGATACGCTCTTTGAGGTCCTCACGGGCCCTCAACCGCGAGAGCAAGGAAGGGGGCGCGTTCGACGGGATCCTGGTGGTCATGACGGGATTATAGGCCTCTCTTGGAGAGCGCAGGAACGGGGCTCCTCCCCACCCTTGGACGACCAAGGAAGGCGGGAAGTTCGGGATGGCAGTTTTTAACGCGCTGTTGGATCTCCCACGGTGGGAGGCGCGGGGAACGAACGCCTCCCCTGCCTAAAATGGCTTTCATCTGTTTTCAACTACAAGAGGGACGACGAGATCGACCCTATAAGCCAGGATCCCGGGTGGAAAGGGGGGTGGCATGGACCCTGCATGGGATAGGGGTGGAGGGGAGTCCCATGGAAGAGATCCATTGTTCCGAGGTCCGACGGAAGTTGGCGGATTATCGGGAACACAAACTAAAACATCCCGAAAAGGGCCGGGTCGAACGGCATCTTTTCTATTGTCCGGAGTGCATCTTCCAGCTCGCCTTGGTCACCGCCCGGAGCCTGGACGCCGAACGGGAGAGGATGTTCCAGTAAGCCTCCCTGAAAAAGGAAAAGGCCCGGATCTTTCCGGGCCTTTTCCTTTTCTGGAACTTCCTAGACCCTCATGGGCATGATGACGCAAAGATAATCCACATCCCCTTTGGGCCGAAGGACCCCTGGACTCAAGGGTTGCGTCAATTCCAAAGAGACCGAATACGTCCCTACGTTCTTCAGCACATCCAGGACATACTTCGCGTTATAGGCGATCCCGATCTCCTCCCCCTTATAGGAAACATCGATCTCTTCCTTGGCCTCCCCCATGTCGGGGGTCTTGGAGGAGATGGAAAGCTTCCCGGGCCGGGCTTGGAACTTGATCGAATTGGATTTCTCGGAGGTCAGGATGGCCACGCGTCGAGTGGCGGCCGAGAGGTCCGCGGTGGAGGCCTCGACCTTCTTGTCCGAATCCTTGGGGATCACCTGCTCATAGTTGGGGAATTGTCCCTCGATCAAGCGGGAAACGATCTCCACCCCACCTGCGGAGAACTTGACCTGGGTGTCGGTGGCCATGATGTCGACAAGGACCTCGTCCTCCTTGCCCTTGCCCAGGTCCGTGATGACCTTGGAAAGCTCGTTCAGCGTCTTGGTGGGGATGATGACGCTACACTTCTCGTCCGACTTCCCCTCGATCTTCTTTTGGATGAAGGCCAAGCGGTGCCCATCGGTGGCCACCATTTTCATCTTCCCACTTTCCATCTGGAAAAAGACCCCGTTGAGGACATAACGGGTCTCATCCGTAGAGACCGCGAAGATGGTCTTTCGGATCATCTCTTGGAGTGTGGAACCCTTGACCTTGAAGAATTTATCCTTCTTCACCTCCGGCAGGATGGGGAAATCATCTTTCGGAAGACCATGGACCTTGAAATTGGATTTTTGGCAGACCAGGATCATCTTGTGGCTTTCATCGATCTCTAGGTCCACAGAAGCTTCCGGGAGTTCTCGAACGATATCGGACAATTTCTTCGCGTTGATGGTGATGCTTCCCTTGTCCACGACCTCTGCCGGCACGCTACAACGGATCCCCATATCCAGGTCCGTGGCGACGAATTCCAAACGCTTATCCTTGGCCTCCAAGAGGACATTCGCCAAGATGGGCATCGTATTCTTGGCCGCAACGGCGCTTTGGACCGTGGATATCCCCTTCATCAGGTCCGCCCTGTTCAATACGACTTTCATCGAGAGTCCTCCATTCAAGGAAGCCTATAGGTGTTAAAAAGATATTTTAAATATAAAAGAGTAGTCGTAGTGGGCGTTGGGGAAATGTGGGGAACTGGGCTTTAACCGGAAAAGGACCAGCTTTGAATCGATTTGAAGCTTGGGAAAAACTTGGGGGTATTATAGGCGTTTTCCACAGGCCCGCAATGTTTTTGGTCCTTTCCTCTGTTTGTTCCCAAGCTGTCCCGTGGTTTTCCCGAAAGTCCTGTGGAGAACGCTGCTACGACCCATCTATCCGGAAAATTTTGTGACTATGTGGAAAGGTGCCTGTGGAGAACGGAGAAGGGACCCGGAAGGCCCCTTGGGGGATCAGCGGGAGTAATCACCTTCGGTGAGCTGTTTCTTGAGGCTGTTGATCTCGGCGAGGAGCGTCAGGTCGGAAGTCAAGAGGTCCTCGATCTTCTCGTAAGCGTGAATGATGGTGGTGTGGTCCTTGCCCCCGAAGGTGGCCCCGATCTCCGTCAGGGAATGGGAGGTGAGCTCCCTGGCCAGGAACATGGCGATCTGGCGGGGGAAAGCGATCTGCTTGGTGCGTTTCTTCGATTTCATATCGGAGAATTTGCAGTTGTACCTTTCCGCCACGACGCGTTGGATGGCCTCCACCGAGATGCGCCTTTCCTCGTTGGGCAAGGAGTCCTTGAGGACCTCCTTGACCAGTTCCAGGGTGATCTCCTGGCTGGTGAGGGAGGCGAAAGCGATGACCCGGAGCATGGAACCTTCCAACTCGCGGATGTTGGCCTTGGCATGATTGGCGATGAAGACGGTGACCTCGTTGGGGACCAGGATCCCCTCGCTCTCGGCCTTCTTGCGAAGGATGGCGATGCGGGTCTCGATATCTGGTTCCTGGATGTCGGTGATAAGGCCCATCTCAAATCGGTTCTTGAGCCTTTCCTCCAACTTGATCTCCTTAGGATGGCTGTCAGAGGTGGCCACGATCTGTTTTTGCGCCTCATAGAGGACGTTGAAGGTGTGGAAGAACTCCTCCTGAGTGGCTTCCTTGCCTTCCCAGAACTGGATGTCATCGATCAAGAGCACGTCCACCGTGCGGTATTTGTTGCGGAAATCCTGCTGTCGACCCGATTGGATGGATTGGATGAAATCGTTCATGAACTTCTCGGAGGAGATATAGAGGACCCGAATGTCGGGATTCTGTTCCACGACGAAGTTCCCGATGGCCTGCAGCAAGTGGGTCTTGCCCAATCCCACGCCCCCATAGATGAACAATGGGTTGTAGGACCTGGCGGGAGACTCCGCTACGGCTAGACAGGCGGCATGAGCGAATCGATTGCTGTTCCCGACCACGAAGCTCTCGAAATTGAACTTTGAATTGAGGATGAACTCCGAATCCCCCGGCGCTTTGGCGGGGGTAGGCATGGAAAGGCGGGGCTTTTCTTGAGGGGCGGAAAGGACGGCCTTTTCCGTGGAGGATGCCTCGGCAGGGTGGGGTGGCCCCTGGGCCTCCACCTCGAATTGGATCTCCAGCTGTTCAGGATGGACGGACTGGAGGGCTTTCTGGATCTGGGATTGGTAGTGGTCCCGGATCCAATCCCGGAAGAACTCATTGGGGACCCGGACCTTGAGGATATGGGATCCCACGAGAGTCCCTTGGGTCGGCTTGAACCAAGTATCGAAGCTTTGCCGGTTCAGGTCGTTTTTAAGGGTTTCAAGACAACGGTCCCAGACGTTGGCCGAGGCGGTCATCCACAAACCTCCGAGAGTTCAAAACAGGGGAAAAACCCTTAAAAATCAGGGCATTTTGAAAAGGGGATAAAACTATCCCCGGATTATCCCCATTCTGGGTCGATCAAAAGAACCTAAAAGCGACTAGGTCCTGTCTTTTTCTTTATCCACAGTCTGTGCATACCCTGTGGATAGGTCCGTCCTTGGGAATCGTCCTATATATGGGGTTCCCGAGGCCCTGCCCTTCAGGGAAAAATCCGTCCTTCATCCTCTTCCCAGCTACGACCTTGGAAAAACTTTCCCGATCAAGGGAACTTTGGGTTCTCCACCGGATCGTTCACAAACTATCCACCGTATCCACAAGCGGGACCCGAACTTCGGAGGACCCGCTGGAAAAATTTTTCCCATGAGAGGCGTTGAGTGGAGTTCGACAGGGATTCTTTCGGCGAAATTTCCGGGATGACGCGGTTGTTTTACCCTTTTAAATCTTTTTCCAGGCAAGTCAAGAAGATTCTCCCTTCGCGGTCTCTCATCATCGCGATGTTGGAAAAAATTTTCCGAAAAAAAATCGAAGACCCGTCGAACGATCCATGAAGAGGGAGGGTCGAGGGGTGAACAGCGGATTCCTTCCGGGGGAAAAAGAGGCCTTGACATCCTCTCCCCTCGAACGGTCAACTAGCCCTGCTTTTTTTCGCCGGTCCATTTTCCGATCGGAGCTTCCACTTTGAGCATCTTCCGGCTTCAGCGTCTTCATGCGGTCTATCCCGGCGCGACCGGCTTCACGTTGGCGGGGATCGATCTGGAGATCGGCGAAGGCGAGAGCGTTGGGCTCTTGGGTCCCAATGGTGCCGGGAAGTCCACCCTCTTGCGGGTGCTCGCGGGCTTCTTGCCACCCTCCCAAGGGCGTCTCTTGTTCGAGGACGGGGACTTGGCCCTTCTTTCCCCCCGCGAGAGGGCCCGCAAGATCGCTTTCCTCCCCCAATCGGTCCAGTTCGCCTTCCCGATGCGCGTTTGGGACATCGTGGAAATGGGTCGTCATCCCCATCAAGGTCGGTTCCGCTCCCCTTCCAAGCAGGACCATCGGGTCTGCGAGAGGTCCTTGGAACTTTGCGATGCGCTTTCTCTGCGCGACCGTCCTTTCCAAGAGCTCTCCGGGGGCGAGCAACAGAGGGTCTTGCTGGCCTCCGCCTTGGCCCAGACCCCCCGCGTGCTCTTGTTGGATGAACCGACCAAGGCGTTGGACCTGGCCCACCAAGGGAGTTTGCTGGCGCTCTTGCGTCGGCTCCAAAGGAGCGAGAAGTTGACCCTGGTCTGTGCCACCCATGACCTGAACCTGGCCGGGATCCTCCTCGACCGGGTGGTCCTCCTGAAAGGGGGACGGGTGCTGGCCCAAGGGGAACCTAGGAAGGTCCTTACCGCCCGGCGGATCCGTTCCCTCTATGGGACCACGGTGGAAGGGATCGGCCACCGCGGTCGACGGATCTTCTTCCTGTCCTCTCCACAGGGAGGCGTCCGCTGATGACACAAGCCCGCAGGTCCACCATTCTCGTCGCCACTTTCTTCCTCTGCTTGGGAGTGTTGTTCCTTTGCCCCTTCCTGGGGCCCACGAAGCTCTCCTTCGACCTTGTGTTCTTCCCCACGACGGGCACGGGGATGGACCAGGACGGGAGGATCTTCTTCAACGTGCGTCTGCCCCGGCATCTGCTGGCGGGCCTGGCGGGGGCCGCCATGGCTTGTGCGGGGATGATCTTCCAAGCCGTGCTCCGCAATCCCTTGGCTTGTCCCTTCACCCTGGGCGTGGCGGGAGGAAGTTCCTTCGGGGCGGTGGTGGCCATCCTGTTGGGGCTGTCGTCCACGGCCTGGGGTCTTTCTTGGGTCACCTTCTTCTCCTTCCTGGGGGCGCTCCTTTCCCTCTTGATGGTCTATTCCCTTTCTTTGGCGTTCCGTTCCTTCTCGGCCGTCACGCTCCTATTAGGAGGGATCGCCATCAGTTACTTCTTCAATGCCTTGGTGCTCTTGGCCTATTACTTGGCCGATTTCACCCAAGCCTATTCCATGATCCATTGGATGATCGGAAGCCTGGACGTGGTGGAAATGGGGTCGGTCCAGGCCTTGGGATTGGGGTCGTTCGCGGGATTCCTGCTGTTGTGGGCCCAGGCCCGGGACCTGAACGTGCTTTCCGCGGGGGAGGAACTGGCCAAGACCAAGGGGGTGGCCACGGGACGTGTGGCGCTCTTGTGCATCGGGACGGCCTCCCTCATGACCAGCGCTGTGGTGGCCCTAACGGGCCCCATCGCCTTTGTGGGGCTGATCGTCCCCCACATCTTCCGGCTCCTGATGGGGAACGATCACCGGTTCTTGATCCCGGCCGGGGCCTTGGGAGGAGCGGCCTTCCTCATGGCTTGTGACACGGCCGCCCGGAGTTGCTTCGGGCCCTCGGAACTGCCGGTGGGTGTCCTGACGGCCCTTTTGGGGGTCCCGACGCTCTTATGGCTCCTGCTCCGTCCCCAGGCTCGTCCGGCTTAAAGCTTCAAGAAGGCCCCGGTCGGGCCTGTCCAAGGGAAGGCTTCGGGATGGAAAAAATGGGCCAATAGCTCTAGACCCTCCACCAGCCTCAAGGAGGGCCGCGTGAAGTAGGAATTACCATCAGCGATGAAGACCTTTCCCTCCCCCACGGCAGGGAGGTCTTTCCATCCAGGTTTTTCGCCTAGGGCCCTGGCTTGGGCCCTGGCTTGCTCGACTCCGAACCCGCAAGGAGCGATGACGAGGACCTGGGGGGCCCGGCGCAGGACCTCCTCCCAGGGGACCCTTTGGGAATCCTTTCCCGGACGGGCGAGCGGATCCCTTCCTCCAGCCCAGGCCACCATCTCACCGATCCAATGGCCGGCGCAGAAGACCGGGTCCACCCATTCCATAAAGAACACTTCCCGCGGGGGGTGGGAGGCTACGGCTTGGCGCACCCGGTCGATCCTTGAGCGGGCCTGGGCCACCAATCCTAAGGCCCGCTCTTCCCTTCCCAATCGCTCCCCCAGGGTGAGCGTCCATGAGAGTACATCCTCGAAACTCTTGGGAGAGAAGGGCAGCACTTCCGGGGAGGGGTCCAGGGAAGCCACCCACCCGGCGGCGTCCTTTCCGGAAGGGGCACAGACCTGACAGAGGTCCTGGGCCAGGATGAGATCAGGGTTGAGGTCCCTTAAGAGCTCTTCGTCCAACCGATAGAGACTTTTCCCTTGATGGGTCTTCTCCCGGACGTTTTGGTCGATGGCGGCCGGGTCTAGGCCAGGATCCAAGTCGGGGCGGACCACGATGGGTTTGGCGCGAGCCTCGGGTGGATGATCGCATCCTTGCGTGACCGCTATCAGAGCCCCTTCGGCCCCCAGGGCATAGACCATCTCGGTGGCGGCGGGAAGAAAGGAGGCGATGCGTTGGGGTTTGTTTTGAAATGCCATGGGGTGGATTGTACACTGCGAGCGCGGTGGACAGCCCCAACCTCGCCCCGGAGGACCCTTGAGACATCGATCCGCATGGACCTTTACGCTCCTGTTGACCGCCTTCTGGACGCACCCCGGGATGGGATCCGAGGCCGGGACGCAGGCCGAGGCGAAGGTCCCACCCCGCCGGATCGTTTCCATGGCGCCCAACCTTACCCAGATCGTCTACGACATCGGGGCTCAGGACCTCCTGGTGGGTGTCACGGATTTTTGTAAGTTCCCCAAACCCGCACGCTTGAAACCCAAGGTCGGCGGTTGGCTCGACCCCAATTACGAGAGGATCCTTTCCTTACGGCCGGATCTCGTCCTGACGTTGGAGTTCGGTGGGAAGACGGCCAAGACTTTGCGACAGCTCAAGGTGCCGGTCCTGGTGCAGGACTGCATGACCGTATCCGATGTGCTGGGAGCCTATGACGTCCTGGGGGAAAAGCTCGGGCGAAAGGAAGCCGCGGCCAAGGCGAAACGCCGTTTGGAAGCGCGTCTCGAAAGGGTCCGTAAGAGGGCCAAGACCTTCGATCCGGTCCCGGTGCTTTTTGTGGTCGATCGAACGCCTGGGACCTTGGACCAAATGTACGCGGTGGGCCCCAGGAATTTCGTGGATGACCTCATCACCTGGTGTGGGGGGCGGAATATCCTCTTCGATGCGAAGACCTCCTACCCCCTGGTTTCTAAAGAAGTGCTGCTCAAGCGGGACCCCGACGTGATCGTGAACTCCCTGGCGGAGGCCCAGGTCGGGGCTGGGAGGATCCCTGCCGAGATCCAGGTCTGGCAAAAGTTCCCTTCTTTGAAAGCGGTGAAGGAGGGACGCGTCCATTGCTTCACCAACGAGGACTACCTCATCCCAGGTCCCACCATGGCGAACCTGGCGGAGTATCTTTCCGACATCTTCGAGCAGGCCGCGCGGGATGGGAAAGGAAAGCCGGAAAAATAACCCGTTGACAAGTCCAGCCAAGAGGCGTATCAACGACCTCACAAACCAAGGTGCTCGGGAAGCCGGTTCAAGTCCGGCGCGGACCCGCCACTGTAAGGGGCAAGCAAGCCCCCGCCAGCCACTATCGAAAGATGGGAAGGCCCGGGGAGAGCCTCAAGCCAGGAGACCGGCCTTGGGAAATCCTCGACAGCTTCTTCGGGTGTAAGAAGCGGAGAAAAGCCTTCCGGCCTTTTTCCTCCCCACCCCAAGAGCCGTCGCCCCGGGAGTGGGCCATGAAAACGTCTTTCCGCCGTTATTTCCTCATTTTGGTCGGTTTTTCCTCGAGTTTTCCAGCCTTGTCCCAAACCGATACCGTCCCAGCCGCCGCCACACCGAGTTCCTTTCCCGAAGTGATCGTCACGGCTAATCGGCTCCAAGTCCCGGTCAACCAAGTGGGCAGTTCCATGACGGTCATCACCGCCCAGGACATCCAAAGGAAACAGGCCAAGACGGTCCTGGAGGCTTTGCAAGGCGTTCCCGGGATCGACGCCCCGAGGTCCGGACCCTTGGGCCAGGTCTCCTCGATCTTCCTCAGGGGGGCCAATTCGGACCACACGTTGGTGCTCTTGGATGGCGTCCCACTGAACGATCCCCTCTCCACGGCCCGGCTCTATACCGGGCTCGACCAGATCTCCGTCGAGAATGTGGACCGGATCGAGATCGTAAGAGGGCCCCAGAGTCCCCTCTATGGCTCCAATGCTTTGGGAGGGGTCATCCATATCCTGACCAAGAAGGGTGGGAAGGGAACCCAGGGATCCCTTCTTTTCGAAAGGGGCGAATACCGTACTTTCCGGGGTGTTGCTTCCTTCTCCGACGGGGACGAGAAGGGATATCTTTCCCTTTCCGCCGAACGGTTGGACTCGGAGGGTTTCTCCGCCGCTGATAAGAACTTGGGGAATTCCGAGGTGGATGGGCACGAGAACAACAGCGCCTCTCTGCGTTTCGGCGGGTCCTTTCTCCCGGATTGGGGGCTCGACGGGATCCTGCGATTCAACGAATCCCGCACTGAATTCGACGATTTCGGGGGAGCTTTTGGGGACGACCCGGACCGATTGGGCAAGGGTCGCCAATTCATGGCCAGGGGGGATTCGCAGCTGGACCTCTTGGAAGGGTCCTGGGAAGCGGTCTTGACGGCCTCTTATTTCGTCAATTGGCGAGGGGATGATGACGGGTTCAACGATCCTTCCGACCCGACCACGGACGGGTATGGTTTCCGTCACGGTACCTTCGACTCGAGCGTGGCCCAATTGGGGTTCCAGAACAATTTGAAACTGCTTCCCGAAGAGACCTTGGTGGTGGGACTTCAAGTTCAACAGGAATGGGGACGGACGGAGGAGGAGTCCAGCTATGCCATCGGGTTCCCGGTGGTCACGGGGGTTGGGTTCAATCCCTTGACCGTGCAGACCTCCACCACCGATACCTTGAGCGCTTACTTGGAGAGTCGGACGGCCTTGGAACGATCTCTCTTCTTCACCCTCGGGGGTCGCGTGGATGAGTTCACTACCTATGGGGCCCATTTCACTTACCGGGGTACAGCGTCTTACCTCCTTTCGGACCTTGGAACGAAGTTCAAGGCCACTTACGGGACGGGGTTCAAGACCCCCTCGCTTTACCAGCTTTATTCCGTCTATGGGAACCTTGCCCTTCTGCCTGAGCAGAGCGTGGGTTGGGACCTTGGGATCGAGCAATCCTTCCTGCAGGACCAACTTCAAGCGGGGGCGACCTATTTCAATAATGATTTCACGAATTTGATCTTTTTCGCGAGCCTTCCAGGGCCCCCTTATGGCCAGTATGTGAATCAGATCGAGGCCAGGACCTGGGGAGCGGAAACCTTCATCTCCATCTCGCCCTTGGAGGGTCTTTGGGCCAAGGTGGTCTATACCTATACGGAGACCAAGGCCTTGGATCCGAATACCGGGGAATTCGCCCCCTTCTTGCGACGCCCCTGGCACAAGGCCGGGTTGGACCTCACCTATCGGCAGGGAAAGGCAGATCTGGGGATCTGTTTCCGCTATGTCGGACAGCGTAAGGATTACAACTACCCCTCCACCCTCTTGATGCCGGAGCATTTGGTGGTGAACCTCACGGCTTCCTATCAAGTGGATGAGCACTTGAAGCTCTATGGTCGGACGGAGAATCTGCTCAACGAGATCTATGAGGAGATCTATGGCTATGGGACCTCGGGCCTGTCGGTCGCGGTCGGAGCCCAGATATCGCTGTGAGACCCTCACGGCCACAGGTTTTTTTTCTTGGAACCCTTCTTTTCTTGGCCCTGGTCCCGACCGCGTCTCTCCTCGCGGCGGTGCCAGGGGCCTCCATCCATGTAAGAGTGGAGGTGGATGACGGTCCCCAAGGAAAAGCCACCGATCGTAAGAAGGTCCTCCTCCCCAAGGGAAGCACGGTGGTGGACGCGACAAGGGCGGCGGCCAAGATGGAGCAGGGGTTCGTTTGCTGCGACGCGAAGGATGTTCGCACCCTCAACGGGGTCCGATGCGATCCCAAGAAGAACGGTTGGTGGCTCTATGAAGTGAACGGGAAGATGGGCCAGGTCGCGGCCCATCGGTATGTCTTGAAGGAGGGTGACCGAGTGACTTGGCGCTATCGGACATTGAAGGACAAGGGGTCCCCAAAGAAGGTCCGGCTGGACGCTGGCCCGGAACGGGGGAAGTAAAGGGACCTGGAATGGTCCGGCTAGGCTTCAAGAGGGGGGATACCGCAGGGCCTTGGCCCTGCGGTTTTTTTATTTCTGCCGTTTTGGGTCTTGGGAGCGTCCACCGACGGTCTTGAGCCGTTGGTCGAGGATCTCCAAGAGCTTTGGGTCTTGCCCCAGGGGCGCGGCCAATCGGATCTTTACTCGTGGATGGTCCTTTCGGAAATCCCGAAGGATCCCGGGGATGCTCTTTTTCACGTGTTTTGCCGCGAAAAGGAAATAAGGCAGGACCATGATCTTTCCCGCTTTTTTCGAGAGAAGGGAAAGGGCAGAGGGGATGGAGGGGCGGGCCAGTTCCAGGAAAGCGTGGGAAATGGACCAATCAGGATGGCGCTCACGGTAACGGCCGACCAAGGAGAGGAAGGCCCGGTTGGCGGAAGCTTCCCGGCTGCCATGAGCCACGATGAGGACGCACTTTTTCACGGGGTCTTGCTGGAAAAATGAGGATTCTCGCTCAAGGGTTGCCCATGTCCAGGTCCAATTGGGCCTTGGATCCCTTCTTTTTCTTGGAGGTGGCCATGACCTTGACCTCGTCCAAGGTGGCCATCTCCGCATGGGCCCGCAGGGCCCCCTCCAGGATATTCAGGGCCAAAGCTCCTCCGGTCCCTTCTCCCAAGCGCAAGCTGAGGTCGAGGATGGGCCCCGTTTCCAACATCTCGAAGAACTTCACGTGGCCTGGTTCCTCCGAGAAGTGGGAAAAGAAGGCGTAATCCAACACTTTGGGGGTCAGACGATAGGCCGCCAAGAAGGCCGCCGAAGTATTGAATCCATCGGCCACGACCGGGATGCGGTTCTTCGCGCAGCCTAGAATGATCCCCGTCAGGGCGACGGTCTCGAAACCGCCCAAGCGGCAGAGGGCTTCCAAGGG
>Ga0315910_10002290_pt1 | contig 16969 bp, 12 predicted proteins | sample EdamamesoilMG_FD_204470 | JGI IMG/M metagenome (GOLD analysis project Ga0315910, IMG submission 204470) | Garden soil microbial communities collected in Santa Monica, California, United States - Edamame soil | ecosystem: Environmental > Terrestrial > Soil > Garden | place: USA: California... | reverse complement strand
CAGTAGCACTCGGCGGTGGAGCCGACGTCGGAGCGGCCGGCGACGATCGGCAGCGCGGGCGCCGTACCCTGCGTCGACGTCGCGATCCCGTCGGCCAGCGTCGTACGCTTGACCTGCAGGGGGATCGTCTCGCCGTGTGCGTCGACGAGCCGGGCCGAGTCGGCGAACTCCGGTCGGTCGCCCAGATCCACCTGCACGTAGGCGCGGCGCGCCACGGTGATCACGAGGTCGTCGAACCGATCGCCCGGCAAGACCTCGAGAGGTTCGGCGACGATGTCGGCCGCCTCGACCTGGAGCCGGAATTGGCTGCCGCGCACGCGCTGGAACGCGAAGCGCCCGAGCGCGTCGCTCAACTGCGACGGTCCGCCGATGAAGTCCTCGCTGCCCTGCCTCGTCACCGCGACGTGGACGCGCGCGCCCGCGATCGGAACTCCCCCGCGGTCGACCACGCGTCCGGCGAGATCGGCCCGCGGTCCGCTGGTGTCGAGCACGACCTCGACGCCCTTCGATCCGGCGCGGATGGGCGCGCTCACACCGGTCGCCGGGATGTCGTGCATGCCGATGTCGACGCGGTACTCGCGCGCCTGCAGCCCATCGAAGCGGAACGCCCCGCTGGCGTCGGTGTCGCAGCGCGGCTGGTAGATGTTCGCTCCTGTCAGGAACTGCTCGATCGACTGGTCCGACACCTGCGAGGTGTTGCCGATCTCGACTTCGATTGCGCCGAACGGCTGCGTGTCAATCAGGAAGACGTTTGCGCCCGCGACCGGCTTGCCGTCGGAGTCGACGACGCGGCCCTCGATCGAAAGCGGCGGACCGCCCAGCACGAGGTGCCACGTCTCGTCCCGCGCCACGCGCTCGAGCTCGTCGAGATCGGGCAGGCGCTGTTCGGCCGGCAGCTGGCCTGGCTTCGCGGCGCGCAACCAGAGTGGCATCAGCCCGACCGGTGGCTTGCCGTCGCGTGTCGTGAGCTGCTCCGCGGCGAGCGCATCGCGCGAAGTGGACAGCCTGAACCCTCCGTCCACGCCGGTCCGGACCGACGTCGAGGCCAGCGTCACGGTCGCGCGATCGACACCCGCGCCGCGCTCGTCGACGACGCGGCCGCGCAGCGTGATCGCGCTCGCCTCGGGAGCCGGCAGCACGACGACGATGCGGTCCTGGTTCCCGCCCGTCAGCGCCTGCGACCCGGAGCGGTGGTTCTCCGCCCGCGCCTCGAGCCGCGCCTCCGCGTCCGGCGCTAGCAGCTCGAAGCTCCCGTGCTGGTCGGTGCGCGTCGTGAACCCCATCTCGACGGAGCCGCGGAGGATCTCGCCGAGCGCAAGCCGCACGCCCTCAGCCACCTTGTGTTCGACCACGGCGCCCGCGACGGGCGCGCCGACGGCGTCGACGACCGAGCCCCGGACGCTGCGCTCGCGCGCGACGACGGCGACGAACTCGTCGGCCTCGCCCGGGGAAGAGCGCTGCGTGGAGTACAGCGTCGTCCAGCCCGCCCCGGCAGCGGTGACAAAGCCGACGCTCACGTCGCCGCCGATCACGAAGCGGCCGCGCGCGTCGCTCGTCACCGGCCGATCGCCGCGAGAGACCGGCTGGCGATCCCAGCCCTCGAGGATCACGAGGCCCGCGACCGGCCGCTGCTCGAGGTCGACCACCATCCCGAAGCGCTCGACCTCCGGCACGGCGACCGGCGCCGCCGACGGGACCGTGTCGTGCGCGACGGCGACGCGCGTCGCGTCCTCCTTGCCGGGCAGGGACGGCGCGGTGCGCGCCTCGGGCTCCGCCAGCGCGAGCGCTGGCGACGGCTCGACGCCGTTTGCGACCGGCGCGACGTCGCGGTCGCGGGAAGCCAGCCACAGACCCGATCCGCAGACTACGACGGCGATCAGGGCGGCGAGCTTGAGTTTGGCGTTCATGGCGAGAGTCGTGAGGGTGGTGGTGACCAGCGGGCTCGCGAGCGCCGGATCGCCGACGATCGGCGCCGACGGGGTCGCGGTTCCGAACGCGAGCGGCGTGAATGCGGCGAGCCAACGCTCGCGATCGCCGTCGTGCTCGCGGTCGAAGTGCTTGCGCAGCGCGTCGAGCCCGCGCGCGATCCGCGTCTTCACGGTGCCGACGGGCACACCGTCGCGCGCCGCGATCTCCCGCGGTGCGAGCCCCTCGTAGTACCGGGCCCACACGGCCGAGCGGCTCGGCTCGGGCAGTTCGCGCACCGCCGCGAGCAGACGCGCTTGCGCCGACGCCGCGTCGTCGAGTGGATCCGAGCCGGGCGTGCGCTCGGGCCGCGCGACCACGCGCTCGCGCTCCGCGCGGCTGGCGCTCTCGCGTGCGTCGTCGCGCACGAAGTTGCGCATCACCGCTGCGAGCCAGCGCCGCGCTGGGATCGCCGCTTCGGGCGGATTGCGCAGCGCAGCGAGCCACGCGCGCTGGACCAGGTCCTCCGCGCCATCGGGGTCGCGCACGAGGCTCCGCGCCAACGCCTTGGCCCATCCGGCCTGGGCCAGCAGCGCGTCGAGATCTCGCGGGGCCGTGTCCATCGCCACCGGTCTACCTGACGGAGCGAAACCGGATCGATGTCACGGTATTCGAGGAGTCTCCGCGAGGGCATGCGCCGCGCGGCCCCGTGCCGGGATACGCCCGCCGGGCGCAGCGGCCGGCGCCCGGAGGCGCGGAAGTGGTGACCCCAAGGGGATTCGAACCCCTGTCGCCAGGATGAAAACCTGGTGTCCTAGGCCGGGCTAGACGATGGGGCCACCGGAGTGCGACTCCGCGGGCCGTCCGGCTGGCCCGATGAAGTGGGGCGGGACGATACTGCCCCGCGCAGGGCGTGTCAACGCGAGCACGGGTTATTCCAGGCTCCATCCGGCGGCGGCCAGATGCGCGAGCACGTAGCGGTACTCGCGCTCCAGGCTGTCGATCAGCGAACCGCCGCCGCGCGCCGCCTGGGGCAGCACGTCCCACGTGTAGGTCTCGATCTCCAGGTGCAGTTCATCGGGCCCCCATGAGTTGGGGCTGGCCAGGGCCAGGGTGAGCAATTCGTCGGTGCAGGCGCGCGTGGTTTCCAGGCCGCTGCTCGCGAGCGCGGCCTGGTCGATCGGCACGTGGAAGTGGCAGCGCCATTCTTCGCACGCGCTCCAAGAGCGCTCGCCGCGCGCGAAGGCCGCGGCGACCTCGGGCAGGTCTCCGGCGCGCACCAGGCCGCGCGCGCCGCGGCCGGTCACCTGGTGCAGGTAGCGCGGCTCGGCCATCGCGAACAGCGCTTCGCGGCCGCGGTGGTTGCGCGCCGGATCGCGCAGCAGGACGGCGCTGGTCACCTGCAGCTTCGCGATGCCCGCGCCGCCCGCGGCGGCGTTGTCGAAGGCCTCGCGCGCGCTCTCGAACTCGACCGCGGCGTGGCAGGCGTCCAGGCAGGTGCCCAGGTGCGCGCGCAGCACGGCGGCCGGCCGCGCGCGCGCGATTTCGCCCGAGAACAGCGCGCGCAGCTCGCGCGTGTCGCCGCAGTTGGCGCGCGGCTCGGGCTCGAGCGCGAGCACCACGCGCTGTTCGTGCAGACTGGCGAGTTCGTCGAGCGCGGCGCCCAATCCGGCGGCGATCGCGCGCGCGCTGCCTTTTGCGCGCGGAGAACTCGTGTGCAGGCCGGTGTGCGTGCTGATCGAGAGGTGCGAGCGCTGCGCTTGCGGCCGCGGCAGCGCGTTGGCCACCCACGCGACCGCGAAAGTCCAGCGCGCGCGTTCGGCCTCGAGCCAGGTGGGCTCGAAGACACGCTCCTTCAGGCGCTCGGCGTGGAAGTCGCCGTAAGGGAAGGCGTTGACGGTGAAAGCGTCGAGTGCGTGGCGCTCGCACAGCGGCGCGAGCGCGGCCGCGACGCGCCGCGCGGCGAGAAAAGTCCGCGTGCCCGGCGCGGCGGCGCTGCTCGCGTCCTCGGCTTCGAACAGGCAGGCCGGCAGGTACAGGCCGACGCCGAATCCGCGGCCGGGCGCGAGGCGCTCGCGCAGCGGCACGGTGATCGTCTCCAGGCCCTCGAGCACGCCGGCCAGCGTTTGCGCCGGATGGACGTTGAGGCAGTAGGCCAGCCGGACGGCCTTGCCCGGAAACGCGGGGTGCGTGAAGCGCACGCGGGCCTACCCGAGCGCCACGCCCTCGTCGATCAGCAGCACCGGGATGCCGTCGCGGATCGGGTAGATGCGCCGCGAATCCTCGCGCATCAGCGCGGCCTCGAAGGCCTGCGTCACGGGTTTGCCGCCCAGGTTCTTGAGCTTGCCCGCGGCGATCGCGGCGTTCACGCGCGTCAGCTCGTCCGCGCTGGCCTCGCGCAGGCCCTGGTGCGTCTCGGGGCAGGCCAGGATCGAGAGCAGTTCGGGGTCGATGCCGCGTTGCGGTTTTGCAGGTTGAGCCATGGGGTGCCTGCGCGGAGTCTCGCTCGCACCGCGCGCGGGCACAAGCCCGGCCGCTCGCGCGGCGTGGAATGTGGGCCGGATCGAACCCCGATCGCGCCGGCGCGTTGACAGGCGAGCGCGCCTGCGCTCCCCTCTGCCCATGCCCTTTCTTCCCCACCCGGCCCGGGCCTTGGGTCTGGCCGCGGTTCTGATCGCGCAGCAGCCGGCTTCGCCGCCGGCGAGCGCCGAGGCTGGAGCGATCGAACTGCCCTCGAGCCCGGCGGGGCGCGCCTTCGCCGGGGTCTCGCCGAGCACCGTCGCCGCGGCGCTGCCCGCGGCCGTGGCGCGGGGGCTGGAGGACAAGGCCTGGCAGCAGCCCGGGACCTGGATGGGCTGGGCCGAGGCGGTGCGCGCGGAAGCCGACGCGAGCGCGCCCCACGCGGTGCAGCGCGCCTACCTGGCGCAGATCGCGCTGGCCCAGGGCCGCTGGGACGATGCGTGGGATCATTTCGCCGCGACCGGCGGCGAGCCCGGACTGTGCGCGGGGCTGCTGCCGCGTTTCCTGCCCGGCGTCGCCGCCGCGCCGCAGGCCAGCGCGGGAGACGGCCCGCCAACCTTCGCCGCAGCCCTCGGCGGCCATGTGGGCGCTTTGCCCGAGGGCGTGCTGCTGCGCCCGGCCCTGCCGCCACCTGCGGTTCCCGCCGCCCAGGTCGCGCTGGGCCGCAACTGGATCGAGCGCCGTTCGATGCGCCTCGAAGGCCTGCGCATCGGCGCGGCGATCGTGGCGATGAAGGTCTCGCTGGAGAGCGACGGCGTGCAGGTCGAATTCACGCACCAGGGCGGAGGCGCGGCGCGCTGGAACGTGATGCTGCCCGAGCCGCTCGACTTCGAGGTGCGCGTCGCCTACGTCGACTGGATGCGCCAGGACGAGGTCGGCATCGCGCTCGAGGTCGCGATCGCGCCGGGCGACGAGCCGCACACCCTCTTCGGGCGCTTCCGGCCGCGCAGCATCCCCTGGCCGACCAACCTGCCGCCGGCGACGCCGCGATTCCTGAGCGATCACGGCCTCGAACTGTGTTTTCCCGCCGATGCGCCGGACGCAGCCGTGTTCCGCAGCGCCGGGCCGGCCCTCGCGCGGGTCCTGGGCCTGCCGGTCGTGAGCGGAACGCCCGCCGGAGCGGAGTTCGCCGGCGTGCGCATCGAACTGGGCGACCCCGCGCTGGCGCGGCGCAAGTTCCAGGGCCTGATTACGCTGGTCGAACGCTTCGCGCTGCGCTGAGCCGACGGCGGCGTTGGGGTTACCGCTTTGCGCGCGCGCGGGATACGCTCCCCCGCCATGCAGGTCTCCCCTTCCTACGCCGAGAACCGCGCGCGCTTCCTGGCCACCCTGGGCGCGCGCGGGGCGGCGGCGATCATCGCCACCGCGAGCGCCAAGATCCGCAATCACGACAGCGAGTACCGCTTCCGTCCCGACAGCGACTTCTGGTACCTGAGCGGCTTCGGCGAGCCCGAGAGCGTGCTGCTGCTGCTGCCGAGCGGCAGCGCCGGAAGCGCCGCGCGCTCGGTGCTGTTCCTGCGCGAGAAGAAGCGCGACGAGGAAGTCTGGAACGGCCTGCGTCTGGGCGTCGAGGCGGCGCCCGCCGCCCTGGGCGTCGACGCCGCCTACCCGATCGGCGAGCTGTGGACGCGGCTGGCCGAGCTGCTCAAGGGCTACGAGCGCATCGTCTACCGCAGCGGCCTGGACGAGGCGCGCGACCGCAACCTGTTCGCGCTGCTGGCCAAGCTGCGCGCGATGGTGCGCTCCGAGGCGCCGCTGCCCATGGAGCTGCTCGATCCCGCGCCGCTGCTGCACGAGCAGCGCCTGTTCAAGACCGCGCCCGAGATCGCGCTGATGCGCAAGGCGGCCGCGATCACCACCGAGGCGCACACCGCGGCGATGCGCGAGACGCGCGTCGGCATGCGCGAGAACGAGATCGACGCCCTGCTCACCTACACCTTCCTGCGCCGCGGCGCGAGCGGCGCGGCCTACGGCAACATCGTCGCCGGCGGCAAGAACGCCTGCATCCTGCACTACCACGAGAACGACCGGCCGCTGCGCGACGGCGAGCTGCTGCTGATCGACGCCGGCGCCGAATTCGACTGTTATGCCAGCGACGTGACGCGCACCTTCCCGATCAACGGACGCTTCTCGCCCGAGCAGCGCGAGCTCTACGAACTGGTGCTCGAGGCGCAGCTGGCCGCGATCGAACACGTGCGGCCGGGCAACAGTTTCGTCTCCGTGCACGAGGTCGCGGTGCGCGTGCTGTGCGCGGGCTTGGCGCGGCTTGGCCTGCTGCCGGGCAGGCCCGAGGAGATCGAGCGCAACGAGAGCTACAAGCGTTTCTACATGCACCGCACCGGCCATTGGCTGGGCCTGGACGTGCACGACTGCGGCGCCTACGTGATCGAGGGCCGTTCGCGCGAGATGCAGCCCGGCCAGGTGCTGACCGTGGAGCCGGGCTTGTACATCGCGCCCGACGACGAGAGCGTCGAGCCGCGCTGGCGCGGCATCGGCATCCGCATCGAGGACGACCTGCTGGTCTGCGCCGGCGGGCACGAGGTCCTGACGCAAGCGATCCCCAAACGCATCGAGGAACTCGAGAGCGTGTGTGCACGTCCGCGCGCCGCGGCCCTGCGCTAGAAATCCACGGCTGGCGATCGCGCAAGGCAGGCCGCTTGTCCACCTGGATCGGTAAACCCGGCGACCGGCTCAGCGTCCGGGACGCCCAGTCGATGCTGGCCGACTCCGCGCGCGCGGCGGCGCGGCCTTCGTGGATCTGGCTGGCGGGTTTCTTCTACCCATCGGTCCTGGTGGTTCCCGCGCTCGGCGTGCGCGCGGCGCAGACCGGCATCGGCGAAACCTGGGAGGGCCTGATGGCCTGGACCCTGACGCCGCTGTTCGTCCCGCCGATCGTGCTGCTGGTCGCGGGCCTGGCACGGCTTGCCTCGCCGCGCAATTGGACCGAGTGCCTGGCCAAGCACGGCAAGGTGCGCTTGCGCGACGCCTGGGGCGCCGGCCGCGGCCTGTTCGGCGCGACGCTGGGGCTGTGGCTGTGCCTGCTGCTGCTGGACCTGGTCGTGCTCGGGATCGGGCTGTTCGTGTTCCGCGGCCTGGGCGGACACGAGGATTGGCGCGCCTACGTGCTCGGCGGCCCGCTGCTGCTGTTCTGCTGCATCTACGCGGTCGTGGTCTCGGTGCTGTTCCAACTCGCGCTGCAGAGCCTGGCGCAGAACCAGCGCGGCGTCGCCTCGGCGATCCAGCACTCCTGGAAGCTGACGCAGAACGACTCCTGGGCCACGCTGCGCGCGGCGCTGGTCGACTGCGCGCTGAGCGCGGCGCTGGCCGGCGTGGGCTTCCTGGTCACCCCCGGAGACAGCGGACAATTCTCCCCGTTGGGCCTGCCCTACCTGGTGCTGACCGCGATCGTCGGCGTCGCGCGCGCGCTCTACTGGGCGCGCGTCTACCGCTCGCTGGGCGGGCTCACGCCCGAGGACGGCGTGCCGGGCCTGGCCACGGCAAGCCCCGCGCTTGCGCCCCCGTCGGCCTGAGTCCCGACCAGCCTGCGAGGTGGTGAGCGCGCAAGGGATCGAACCTTGGACCTACTGGTTAAAAGCCAGTTGCTCTACCGACTGAGCTACGCGCCCCGAGCTGTGCTGATCGGCCAAGAATGGTGCCCGCGCCAGGGATCGAACCTGGGACCTTTTGATTAAGAGTCAATTGCTCTACCAGCTGAGCTACGCGGGCGCATCTTGGGGTCGGAGAGCATAGCGCCACGGGCCTGCGGTGCAAGACCAGGCCCCGGGCGCCCCGCCGCTGCCTCAGACCTCTTTGATCTCGGCGATCTTCTTCTCGAGCACCTGCTCCAGCTGCTTCTCGTAGTCCTTGAGCAGCTCCTGGACCTTCTCGTGCAGCTTGCGGTGCTCGTCCTCGGTCAGCTTGCCCGACTTGAGGTCCGCGTCGGCATGCTTGTTCATGTCGCGCCGGCCGTTGCGCATGGCGATGCGGCCTTCCTCGGCCATCTCCTTGACCTTGTGCGCGTACTTCTCGCGCTGCTCGCCGGACAGCGGCGGCATGTTCAGCCGCAGGACCTTGCCGTCGCTCTGCGGGGTGATGCCCAGGTCGGACTTCTGGATCGCCTTGGTGACTTCGACCAGCGAGCTGGCGTCGAAGGGCTTGATCAGGATCTGCCGCGGCTCGGGGATCGAGATCGCCGCCATCTGGTTGAGCGGCGTCAGCGTGCCGTAGTAGTCGACTTTGATGTTGTCGACCAGGGCCGAGGTCGCGCGCCCGGTGCGCACGCCGCGCAACACTTCCTGCAGGTGGTGCAGGGCCTTTTCGAGCAGGTGCTTGGTGTCTTCCGTGATCTTCGGTGCGGTCGACATGGTTCTAGTTCCTGATGACGGTGCCTAGGTTCTCGCCTCGGATGACCCGTTCGATGTTGCCTTCCTCGAACAGGTTGAAAACGACCACGGGCAGGTGCGACTCCATGCACAAGCTGATCGCCGCTGCGTCCATCACCTTGAGCTGCTGCTCGAGCACCTGCTGGTGGGTCAGCGACGGGATGCGCCGCGCCTGCTTGTCCTTCTTCGGATCGGCGGTGTAGACGCCGTCGACCTTGGTCGCCTTGAGCAGCACCTCGCAGCCCAGCTCGCGCGCGCGCAGCGCCGCCGCCGTGTCGGTGGTGAAGAAGGGATTGCCCGTGCCCGCGGCCAGGATCACGATCCGCCCCTTCTCCAGGTGCGCGATCGCGCGCCGGCGCACGAAGGGCTCGGCGACCTGGCGGATCTCGATCGCGGTCTGCACGCGCGTGTCCACGCCGCACTGCTCGATCGCGTCCGACAGCGCCAAGCCGTTGATCACGGTGCCCAGCATGCCCATGTAGTCGGCGTTGGCGCGATGGCCGCCCAGGCGCGAGAATTCCGCGCCGCGCAGGATGTTGCCGCCGCCGACGACGATCGCGACCTCGACGCCGATCGAGGCCACGTGCGCGACCTGGCGTGCGATCAGCTGGATGGAGTCGGGATCGAGACCGTGCCCTGTGTCCGACGCGCCGAGGGCTTCGCCGGAGAGCTTCAGCAGCACGCGCTGGTAGACCATGCGGATCGTTGTACCGCGCTCAGGCGCCCGCTTGGAACAAGCTGAAGGCCTCGATGCGCGCGTTCGCGCCCAAGGCCGCCGCCAGCGCCTTGTCGACGGTGATCGCCGGGTCCTTCACCCAGGGCTGCTCGCCGAGCACGATGCCCTGGAAGTACTTCTCCAGCTTGCCCTCGAGGATCTTGCCGATGCGATCGGCGGGCTTGCCCTTGAGGTCGTCGCTTTCGCGGTAGACCGCTTTTTCGCGCTCGATCGACTCGGCCGGCACGTCGGCGCGGCGCAGCGCGCTCGGACGCGAGGAGACGATGTGCATGCCCAATTCCTTGATGAACGCGGCGAGCTTCTCCGGCGCGGCGTCCGAGCTGATCGACACCAGCGCGCCCGCGCGGTTGTTGAAGTGCACGTAGGCGCCGACGCGCCCCTTGGCGTTCTCGTAATGGGCCATGTTGGCGAGCTGCATGTTCTCGCCGATCTTGCCGACCAATTGCTTCAGGGTCTCGTCGAGCGTGGCGCTCGAGCCCCCGAGCTTCTGCCCGAGCATCTGCGCGACGTCCGCGGGCCGATTCGCCAGCGCGTGCTCGCAGAACTTGGCGACCAGCGCGCCGAAGTCGTCGGTGTTGGCCGAGAAATCGGTTTCACACGAAAGCGCGACCATCGCGCCGGCCTGGCCATTCGGCGCGACCAGCGCGCCGATGCGTCCGGCGGCCATCGAACGGCCGGCCTTCTTGTCCGCCGTCTTCAGCCCGGCCTTGCGCAGGTGGTCGAAGGCGGCGTCGACGTCGCCCTGGGTTGCGCCGAGCGCGCGCTTGCAGTCCATCAGCGGGGCGCCGGAGCGCTCGCGCAGGTCCTGCACCATTTTCGCGGTGATTTCCATGTTCCTTGCCTGAGTAGTGGTGTGTGTGGATCGCGCCCGCTGGGCGGCGCGTTGGATGCTTGCTGGGAAACCGCGGCACGCTCGCGCCTGCACAGCAGCAGGCCCGCAGCTCGCTGCGTTCCGCGCCGCGCGTGCGGGCAGATCGCTCGCGCAGCGCTCGACCCGCGCGGAGACGGAAGGCAAGCGGCGCGCCCGCGAGGGGCGTGCGCGCCGCGTGAGCTCAGGCTTCCGCTTCGGGCTCGGTGCCGGGCACCTTCTCGAGCCCCGGCACGGACACCGCCGTCTCGCGGCGCTGGCGCATCGGCGGCGGCGGCTTGTTGCCGCGCGTCGGGCGCGGTTCGTCGCCGACCGGGACGATCTCGCCGCGATCGCCTTCGCCCATCGCGGCGGTCTGCTCGCGGCGTGCGGCGCAGCCTTCCTCGACCGACTTGACCAGGCGTTCGAGCAGCAGTCGCACCGAGCGCAGCGCGTCGTCGTTGCCCGGGATCACGATGTCGCAGACCGTCGGGTCGCAGTCGGTGTCCAGCAGGCCGATCACCGGCACGCCCAGACGGCGCGCTTCCTTGACCGCGTTCGATTCGCGGCCCGGATCGATCACGACCATGGCGCCGGGGATCGCGGTCATCTCGCGGATGCCGGACAGGTTGCGCTCGATCTTCTTGCGCTCGCGGCGCAGGGTGGAGATCATCTTCTTCGAATGCGTCGCCAGCGTGCCGTTCTCCTCCATCGCCTCGAGTTCCTCGAGGCGGCGCAGGCGCGAACGGATCACCGAGAAGTTGGTCAGCGTGCCGCCGATCCAGCGTTCGGTGACCACCGGCATGCCGGTCTGCTGGCCGGCGTCCTGGATGACGCCCTTGACTTGCCGCTTGGTGCCGACCCAGAGGATCTGCACGCCTTCAGCGGCGATGCCGCGCAGGAAACTCTGCGCGCGGAGCAACCCGCGCAGGGTCTCGCGCAGGTCGATGATGTGAATGAGGTTGCGCCGCCCGTAGATGTACGGGGCCATCTTCGGATTCCACCGCGACACGCGGCATCCAAAGTGCACTCCGGCGTCGATCAGCTGTTGTGCGTTCAGGGGGTCCATGAATCTCGTTTAAGAAGAGCGCGTCAGGCGCAGCCCGAAGCTCGGTGCCGTGGATGTCCCAGGGGCCGACTTCGCGTGCATGACGCGGTTTCACCGTCCGGGAAATCCGAACAGCAAGGGTCGAAGAGTTTAGCTGCGCGGGATTTCAAGTCAACTTGGGTACCTGCGGCGTCGAGCCGAATATGATGGACCCGTCACCGGCTTCTGCCGTTCCCCGGAGCGCGCCGGCGCAGCCTTCGGGGCCGCGTTCCGCCCCTTCCGGGACCGCGTCCGAAGCGGCAGCCACGCCCGCAAAGCAACTTCCTGAATTGCCTCCGTTGCCCCGACCTATGGAGTACCCTTCTCGCGGCAAAGGCCGCACGGCTCCCCCGGGGCTGTACCCGCTCGCAGCAGGGCAATTGGCGGCCTTCGCGCCCGAAGACCTTGTGAGCGAATCGCCTTCCCAGCCCGCTGATCCCGAGCGAGCGTCCCACCAGTTGCCTGAATCCAGCGCACGCCAGGGGGCCCTAGTGCTGATCTGCGACCACCGCGGCGAGGGAATGCTCCAGTCCGCGGCCACCCTGGCCAACGCCGGGTACCTGGTCCAGCACACCTCCCACCTGCGCGAGACCCTGGAGCGCTTGACCCAGGTCAGCCCGGCGGTGATCGTGGTCGACCCCCTATCCCACGGGGGAGGGGTCGAATTGGAGGCCATCGAGCGCGCGCGCAGCGGCGGGCAGCCCACCCCGGTCCTGGTGGTCGGCGAGGCCGGCGTTCCCGGACCGGCCATCATGTGCGGGCGCGCTCTGGAACGTGGCTCCTGGGACCTGGTGGCGCGCAGCGCCCCCCCGGAGGAGTTCCTGATGCGCGTCCAGCGCCTGCTGCTGCAGGCCTCGCGCATGGCGGAGATGGACATCCTGCGCCACCGCGCGGCGCACGACGACCGCACCGACCTGCTGCGCCCCAACGCCTTCCAGGACCGCCTGCGTGAGCACGTCTCCGCCTCGCAACGCCACCACTTCGACCTGGCGCTGTTGATGATCGACCTCGACCACTTCGGCAAGGTCAACAAGCTCCACGACCACACCGTCGGCGACCTGGTGATCGCGCGCGTCGGCAGCGTGATCCGCAATGCCCTGCGCACCGAGGACGTCGCCGGCCGCCTGGGAGGCGACGAGTTCGCCGTGCTGCTGCCCTACACGAAGAAGGTCGACGCCGCGCACGTCGTCAAGCGCCTGATCGAGGAGATCAAGGACATCTCCGGGCGGCTTCCGGGCGCCAAGGGCGACATCGAGGTCAGCGCCAGCGTCGGCTTCGAGACCTTCAGCGGCACCGACCTCGACGGGGTCCAGAGCCTGCGCCTGCACGCCGAGGAAGCGCTGCGCCACGCCAAGGCGCGCGGCGGCAACCAGGGTGTGTACTACCGCAGCCTGGAGAGCGGCAGGGCCTCAGGGGCCGCCAACCAGGATCAGGCGTAGCCAGTTCGCGCGGTCGGCGACGAAGGAGTCCTCGGCGACGTCGACCACCAGAGCCAATTCCTTGGCGCCGCGCAGATCGATGCGCGGCAGGGCCAGGGCCTTCTCCCCGCCGCGAACCAGGCCCGAATCCCAGCGCAGCGCGCCGTCGACGAAGACCTGGAACTTCACGCAGCCGCGCGCCGTCGTGGTGCGCACCGAATCGTCGATCCCGACCCAGCCGCAGAGTTCGTGCACCGCGGCGGCGGGCCGGCTCGCCGCGCCCGCCCCCTGCGCGCGCGCCTGCAGCGCGTCGAACTTCCACTCCAGCCGGCTGGGCGCGTGAACCCCCAGCCCGCGCGCGAAGGCGCGGCCGCCCACCAAGAGCTCGGTGCCGACGACCGAACGATCGACGCGGTGCGGCCAGCCCAGTCCAAACTCGTCGCCGAACAGCGAGCCCTCCTGCGCGCGCGCCGGAGCGAGGGCCGAGAGGTAGCGGAAGGAACCGTCGTCGAGCGCGGCTTCCAGCAGGGCCTCGTAGGGGACCTGCAAGCGCTCCAGGCCCGGGTAGGACAGCTGCAGGCCATCGGCCGTCGCCGTCTGGAAACCCGCGCGCAAACGCGAACCGTCGGCGAGGTCCAGGAGCAGCGGCGTGCCCGCGGGGGGCTTGGGTGCCGCCGGGGACTCGAGCGCGGCGACGAACAGCGCCCCGACTTCGGCCCAAGGGAAGGTGCGCCGGCCGAGCACGCCGTCGAGCAGCACGCCCTGGTCGGAAAAAGCCTCCAGCGTGCCGTCGATGCGCTCGACCGCCTCGCCGTGCAGCCAGTAGAGCCGGTCGCCCTCCGGCGCGGGAACCAGCGCGGCACGATCGAGCGCGCCTAGCCGGTCGCGGAATTCCAGGCTGGCGATCTGGTCGATCGAGAGCGCGAGCTGCGGGCCGAGGCTCGACTTCCAGCGCAGCTCATCGCCCGCGCCCCCGACCACGGCGCCCGTCCAGCGCTGCCCATCGAGCAGAGCGACCTGCGCCTCCGGAGGCTGGCCCGCGCTGCGCGCGCCTTCGTAGCGCAGGAAGGCCACGCCATCGGCGGCGAAGCGCAGGCTCCCCAGCGCCTGCGGCGACTGGGTTTCGAGCTTGCCCGCGAGCGTCTCGAGCACGAGCCGGCCCGCTTCCGCCTGCTCTTGATTCGCGCCGATCGGTCGTGCGCCGAGGAGGCCGAGGAGCCCGGTGAGCGCCGCGAGGGCGGAGGTTGCTGCAAGGGTGCGCATGGTGCACGCAACTTAGCTTGCTCCGCCGCGGCTTGCGGCACGGCGCGGCAAGGAATGCGTTGCGAGCGGCCGCGCGATCGACCGCTGCCACAGTGGCAGAATGCTCGCCGGGCTCGATCGACTGCTGCCAATGTGGCAGCAACTGGGCACGATGCGCGGCGTCGCAGGTCGCCGGCGGGCCCTCGAACGCGCTCGGCACCGTTCTTGCTCTGGGGCGGCCCGTGCGGGTCCTGCTCCCGCCCGCTCGTTCGTTGCTGCCCCGCTCCTGGGGCGCGGACCGACGAGCGCCGCTGCTCACCCCGCGCTCGCGCGGGACCTACCGATCTCTCCCCCTTCAGCGCGCCTCCGGCCGCCCGCCCCCACCCGCGCACTTTGCCGGATGGCTGCAGACGACCGCCGTGGCGAGCCCCCAAACTCCATGGCAAAGCAAATGGTCTTCGAGGCGGACGCGCGTGATGCGATCCGCCGCGGTGTCGAGAAACTCTCCAAGGCGGTCACCAGCACGCTGGGACCGCGCGGCCGCAACGCCGTGCTCGACAAGGGTTGGGGCGCGCCGACCGTCACCAAGGACGGTGTCTCGGTGGCCGAGGAAGTCCAGCTCAACGACCCCTACGAGCACATGGGCGCGCAGCTGGTCAAGGAAGTCGCCAGCAAGACCAGCGACGTGGCGGGCGACGGCACCACCACCGCGACCCTGCTGACCGAAGCGATCTTCGTCCAGGGCCTGCGCGCGATCACCGCCGGTGCCGCGCCCGCGCGTCTGAACAACGCGCTGCAAGACGGGCTCGCGGCGCTGCTCGCCCAGCTCGACAAGCTCTCCAAGCCGGTGCAGGGATCCAACGAGGTGCGCCAGGTGGGCACGATCTCGGCCAACAACGACCCGGCGGTCGGCAAGCTGCTCGGCGAGGCGATGGACAAGGTGGGCAAGGACGGCGTGATCACCGTCGAAGAGGGCAAGACGCTCGACACCGAGGTCACGATCGTCGAGGGCATGCAGTTCGACCGCGGCTTCATCTCGCCGCACTTCGTCACCGATCCGAACGCGATGGAGGTCGAGTTCGAGAACCCGCTGATCCTGGTGTTCGAGGACAAGATCTCGAACGTGCAGAAGCTGCTGCCGCTGCTGGAGACGATCAAGAACGCCAATCGCCAGCTGCTGATCATCGCCGAGGACGTCGACAGCGAGGCGCTGGCGACCCTGGTGGTCAACAAGCTGCGCGGCGTGATCCAGTGCTGCGCGGTCAAGGCGCCGGGCTACGGCGACCGCCGCAAGGCGATGCTCGAGGACATCGCGGTGCTGACCGGCGCCAAGGCGATCATGAAGGACCTGGGCGTCGAGCTCGACCGCGTCACCGCGCGCGACCTGGGCACGGCCAAGCGCGTCGTGATCACCACGGACAACACCACGGTCGTCGGCGGCAAGGGCTCGCGCGCCGCGGTCGAAGCCCGCGTGCAGGCGATCCGCGCCGAAGTCGAGACCACCACCTCGGACTACGACCGCGAGAAGCTGCAGGAGCGCCTGGCGAAACTGACCGGCGGCATCGCCCAGATCAACGTCGGCGGCGCCACGGAGACCGAAGTCAAGGAGCGCAAGGCGCTGATCGAGGACGCGCTGCATTCGACGCGCGCCGCGGTCGAGTCGGGCATCCTGCCCGGCGGCGGCGTCGCGCTGCTGCGCGCCCGCGAAGTGCTGCTCAAGCTCAAGAAGGGCGGCAGCGACGACTACGACATGGGCATCGACGTGCTCTACGACGCGCTGGCGCGCCCGATCGAGCGCATCGCCGAGAACGCCGGGCATGACGGCGCCGTGGTCGCGCACCGCGTGCTGCGCGAGAAGAACCCGAACTACGGCTTCGACGCGCTCGCCGGCCAGTACGGCGACATGCTCAAGTTCGGCATCGTCGACCCGGCCAAGGTCACCAAGGCCGCGCTGACGAACGCCGTCAGCGTCGCATCGCTGCTGCTGTCGACCGACGCTCTGATCGTCAACCTGCCCGAGAAGGCCAAGAAGGGCGGCGGGCCCGGCGGCGGCGGGGACATGGACGAGATGGGTGGCATGGGCGGCATGGGAGGTATGGGCGGCATGGGCGGCATGGGAGGCATGGACTTCTAGACCTCGGCGCGAACCACTCCCCACACCTCAACACAAGCACACACAAGGAATCCCAATCCCATGGCCAAGCAAATCCTGTTCGACAACGCGGCGCGCCAGAAAATGCGCGACGGCATCGAGAAACTCGCCAAGACCGTGCGCGTCACGCTCGGGCCGGCGGGCCGCAACGTGATCCTCCAGAAGTCCTTCGGTTCGCCGGTCGTCACCAAGGACGGCGTGACGGTGGCGAAGGAGATCGAGCTCGAGGATCCCTTCGAGAGCATGGGCGCCAAGCTCGTGCGCGAGGTGGCCTCCAAGACCAACGACGTCGCCGGCGACGGCACGACCAGCGCGACGGTGCTGGCCAGCGCGATCTTCCGCGAGGGCCTGAAGTACGTCGCGACCGGCGTGGACACGATCGCGCTGCGCAACGGCATCGAGAAGGCCGTCGAGAGCGCCACCGCCTCGATCGCGGCGCAGTCGCGCAAGGTCAAGAAGAAGGAAGAGAAGGCCGCGATCGCGACCATCTCCGGCAACAACGACGCGGCGATCGGCAATCTGCTCGCGGACGCCTTCGAGAAGGTCGGCGACGAGGGCGTGATCACGGTCGAGGAGCACACCAGCATGGAGACCACCCTGGAGGTCGTCGAAGGGCTGGAATTCGACAAGGGCTACCTCTCGCCGTACTTCGCCACGGACCTGACCAAGCTGACCGCCGA
>Ga0315910_10002289_pt1 | contig 16979 bp, 13 predicted proteins | sample EdamamesoilMG_FD_204470 | JGI IMG/M metagenome (GOLD analysis project Ga0315910, IMG submission 204470) | Garden soil microbial communities collected in Santa Monica, California, United States - Edamame soil | ecosystem: Environmental > Terrestrial > Soil > Garden | place: USA: California... | reverse complement strand
GGCCAAGCGCCGCCGCACCGCCACGACGGACGAGGCGACCAACATCGTCGGCGAGGTCGCCGGTTGCGACGTGCTCCTGGTCGACGACATCACCGAGACCGCCGGCACGATCACCGCCGCCGCCAAGCTCCTGCGCGAGCACGGCGCGCGCAAGATCCGCGCCGCCGTCACGCACTCCAATCTCAATGAGATGGCCTACGAGCGCCTCAAGAGCGGCCTCGTGGACGAGCTCATCACGACCAACAGCATCCCGATCGATACGCGCGGCCTGCCCATAACCGTGCTCAGCGTGGCCAAGCTCCTCGGCGAGGCCATCGTGCGCATCAACGGCAACGAGAGCGTGACGAGCCTGTTCCGGATCAAGGGATTCTGACCCGCCCTTCCGCCGGCGCCGCCCCGACGATGTTGCCGCGACCGACTGTCCAGCTCGCCTGCCTGCTCCTCGCGCTCGTGCCGGGCGCCGCACTCGCCGCCGACCGGGTGGAGTCCGCGCCGGTCGCGCCGAAGGTGGCGGTGCGCGTCGACCGCGAGCCGGTCGACCGCTCGAACCAGCCGGTCATCACGAGCTATGCCGATGCGCTCGAGCAGGTCAGGCACTCCGTCGTGAGCGTCGCCTCGACGCGCATCGTGCGGCAGCGCGTCCCGATCTTTCCCTACGACGATCCCATCCTGCGGCGTTTCTTCGGCCCGAGCTTCGAGCAGCGCGAGGAGAAGATCCCGTTCGGCCTGGGCTCGGGCGTGCTCGTCTCGGCGGACGGCTACGTGCTCACGAACAACCACGTGATCGAGGACGCCGACGAGATCAAGGTGACGCTCGCGGACGGACGCGAACTCGACGCCGAGATCGTCGGCGCCGACCCGCGCACCGATGTCGCCGTGCTCAAGGTCGGGGGCGCCGACTTCCCGCACGCCACGCTCGCCGACAGCGACACGCTGCGCGTCGGCGACATCGTCTTCGCCGTGGGCAATCCGCTCGGCGTCGGGCAGACCACCACGATGGGCATCGTCTCCGCGACCGGCCGGTCCAACCTCGGGATCATCGAGCGCGGGTACGAGAGCTTCATCCAGACCGATGCCTCGATCAATCCGGGCAACTCGGGCGGCGCGCTCGTCGACGCCGAGGGCCGCGTGGTCGGCATCAACACCGCGATCATCTCCACCTCGCGCGGCAGCATCGGCATCGGCTTCGCCATCCCGATCAATCTCGCCTCGTCGGTCATGCACAGCCTCGCGGCGACCGGCACGGTCGCCCGCGGCTATCTCGGGGTGCAGATGCAGGATCTCGATGCCGAACTCGCGCCGCGCTTCGGGCTGGCGGAGGCGCGCGGAGCGATCGTGGCCGACGTCGTGCCGGACAGCCCGGCCGACCGCGCCGGCCTGCGGCAGGATGACGTGATCGTGGCCTTCGATGGCCGGCCCGTGGCCAACTCGATGGAGTTGCGCGTCCTGATCGCCCAGCTCCCGCCCGGCAGTCGGGCCGCGGTGCGTGTGATCCGCGATGGCAAGCCCGTCGAACTCACCGCCGAACTCGGCGCGCTCGAGGACGAGGGCGGGCAGGGTGGCCAGGAGTTGTTGCCCGGAATCAGCGCCGCGCCGGTCACGCCCGAACTGCGCGAGCGCTTCGGCATCCCGCGCGGCGTCACGGGTCTTGTCATCGTGGATACAGCGCCACGCTCCGAGTACGGGAGCGTCCTCGTTCCGGGAACGGTCGTGGTCAAGATCAACAACGAGGTCGTCTCCGACCTGCGCCGGGCCCGCCAGCTCCTCGGCCGCGGCAAGAATCTGTTCCTGATCAACCAGCGCGGGACATTCCGCTACATCCAGGTCACGGTTGATTGAACCGGACCGTTGCGGTCGGTGCCCGGGGCCGGGGTGAAATCATCGGCCCTGAAAGGTGGACGCGCCTGTCCCCAGGCGCGTGGTGCGGGCGCCGCGCCGCGATGCGCACGCGCAGGTCGCCCGCCACAGAACGGCCGTGGGACATGGCCGACCACCTCGAACTGCGGCTGTGCGGCTGAGCCGGATGGGCGTCCGCGGGCTGGGCTCGACGCGCGAGCCGGCTCAGGCCGGCTGGAGGCGGTGCTCGAGCGGTTCGACCAACGGACTCGAGTCGTCGCCGAGTCGCTCGACGAGCATGCGTGCCGAGTCCTGCCAGGTGTGCTGGCGTGCCCAGCGCATGCCGTTGTCGCCGAACTGGCGACGCAGACTGGCATCGGTGATGAGTTTCTCGAAAGCGCCGGCGAGGGCCTGGCGATCCTCGGGTGGCACGAGCAGACCCGTCTGGCCGTGCAGGACGGCCTCCGATACACCGCCCACGTCGTGGCCGACGATCGGCAGGCCGAAGGCCGAGGCCTCGAGATAGGCGAGGCCGAAGCCCTCCACACTGTGGCCGTGGTTGACGCTCGTGAGCGCGAAGATGTCGGAGCGGCGATAGATCAGCTCCAGGTCGTCGTGATCGATGTTGCCGTGGAAGATGACGGGAAAGCGCGACTCGGCGGCCTGGCGACGAAGGCGGGCCTCGTAGTTGCCGCGCACGCTGCGGCCGATGATCCAGTATTCGACATCCTTGAGGACCTCGTCGGGCAGGGTGTTGAGAGCTTCGAGGATGTGCAGCTGACCTTTGCGCGGGTGCAGACGGCCGACGGTGACGATCACGACCTTGCGGGCGCCGGCCCCGCGTTTGACGTCGCCGCGCGTGAAGTGCGCCCGCACCGCGCCGGGTGTGAGCACGGTCTTGGTCGCCGCCGCCGGGAAGTGGCGCGTGAGCAGGCTGCGGGTGAAGCGCGATGGCGTGGAGATCCTGTCGGCGGCGCGAATCAAGCGACCGACGAGCAGGCGGGCCGCGGGCCTCGAGGCGAAGTTTTGCACTTCGGAGCCGTGAAAGGTCAGGACGAGCCGGGCCGGCTTGAAAGCGCGCAGAAATTGCAGGTAGGTCATCGCGAGCAGCGGACCGGGCTCGGGCAGGTAGACGATGCCGGAGCGCAGCTGGTGCCGGTGCGCGACCATCTCGCGGGCCATGCGCAGCTGGCAGCTGAGATCCTGCGTGCCTTTCAGCGGCACGCGCTTCACCGCGAACGGAAAACGGCGCTCGGTCGGCGCGGCAGCCTGGGGTGCCCACACCTCGGTGCGGTGCCCCAGTTCGTGCAGAGCTGTCGCCATCTCCTCCACGAAGGTGGCGATTCCCCCCATCATGGGGAAAAACTCATGCGTGATGACGGTGAGAGGAAGTGGTGCGGGCGACGCGTTCATGTCCATTGGCCCGGGCTGATCCCGTAGGGGTCGATCGTGCGCGACGCGCTTTCCATCGACCGGTTGGTGGGGTGCCTGAGGGGCTCATGGGGCTGGGCGTGCGAAAGCGGTCGAAGTTCCGTGGCGTCGGGGAGCTGAGTCTTCGGAGACCGACCAGCAGGGGCAGGCTTTCCACGCTGTGTTCAGTAGAGTGCAACAGGCCGGGACAATGGGCTCGCCCGGGCCGTCCGGTCAAGCGGTTAGGTGCGCATGGGCCTGAAGGTCAAATGGCTGGAATTTTGCGTTGTCTTGCGAATACACGAACCGTTTGCTCTCGGAGCGATGGCGTCAGCCTCGAACAATCCTACTACTGCGCAACCCGGGGCGCCGACCCCCGAAGAAACCCAGCTGCGCGACTCCCTGAAACGCTGCTCACCCGCGGTCATCGAAGCGGCCGTCCGCTTCCGTGCGACCAAGGATGCGGAGCTTGTACCGACGATCGTGCTCGGCATCATCGAGCGGTATCTCGAGGCCGGAGCGGCCGAGCGATTGCGACACGCCGATGACGACGTGCGCGTGATCGAGGACCTCGGCCTCGACTCCCTCACGCTCATGGAGGCCGTGATCCTGATCGAGGAGGTCGTGCAGATCTCGATCAACAACGACGAGCTGCGCTCCCTGCGCACCGTCGGAGACATCAAGGTCTTTATCGACCACAAGGTCCGCGGCCTGCCGCCGCCGCAGCCGTCGAAATACCTGCCGCTCGAGCAGGTCGCCGCGGTCATGCCGCAGCAGCCGCCCTTCCTTTTCGTGCGCGAAGCCACGCTCTCCTCGGCATGGGCGACGGGCACGTATACGATCACCGGCGACGAGACGTTCCTTGCCGGCCATTTCAAGGACAACCCGATCTTCCCGGCCTCGATCATGCTCGAGGCGCTCGGCCAGCTCGCGGTGCTCTATTTGCTCGAGGCTCCGAGCTCCCAGCTCGGCGCGCCGGTGGATCCGAAGACGATTCTGTTCACGGGCGCCGAGGGCGTGCGCTGCCACCGCGTGTGTCGTCCGGGTGATGTGCTGAAGCTCAGCGTCAAACCCAAGCGCCTGCGCATGCCGCTCGCTACGTTCGAGGGCCACATCCGCGTCGGCCAGGAACGCGCCGCGGTCGCCGAGGAGGTCAGCCTGACCTTCGGCTTCCTCGTCGAGGCTCCCGCCCCGGTCGCCCCGTCGGCTCCGACGGTCCCGGCCACGCCCGCGGGCTGATTCGCGCGAGCGGGCGACGCCGGCGCCGGGAGGGAACACCTTCCCGCGCATGAGTGTCGCTCATCGTGTGAACCGCTTGCCTAGGCACGCGCGTTGACCTACACCCCAGCGAACTCGATGGGCTCGCCACGCGTATTCGTCACCGGACTGGGATTCATCACGAGCATCGGGCTGGACCGCGCCGGCGTCACCGACAGCCTGCGCCACCTCCGCCACGGGATCAGCCACTACCCGGCGTTTGCGGGCGCGGATTCCCCGGTCAAGCTCCTCGCCCCGGTCAAGGGCTTCGAGGTGGACTCGCCCGACTTCGAGGACTGGAAGGTGCCGGCTGGATACACGATCCGGCGGGAGGTGATGCGCGCCCTCGCTCCCAACGGCGTCTACGCCTGGTGCGCGATGCAACAGTGCATCGAGGACGCCGCGCTCACCCCGGCGGACATCTCCAATCAGGATACCGGACTCTATGCGGCCTCGGGCGGTTCGCCCATGCTGCTGTTCCGGCAGATGGTGAGGATGAACGAGGTCGGCGTGATGCGCTGTCCGCCGACCGGGATCGTCGCGTCGATCGCCGGCACGCTCAATTTCAACCTCGTCGCCGGTTTCAAGATACTCGGCGCCTCCACCGGATTTTCCTCCGCCTGCGCGTCGTCGGCCCACGCCATGGGATTCGCCTTCGACGAGATCCGCCTCGGCCGGCAGAAGCGCATGTTCGTCGTCGGCGGCGAGGACTGCAACCGCGAGAGCATGCTGCCTTTCGCGGGCATGCGCGCGTTGTCTGTCCAGACCGATCCAATCAAGGCGTCGCGTCCCTTCGACGCGGCGCGTGACGGCTTCGTCGGCACCGGCGGTGCCGTGGTGATGCTCCTCGAGTCCGGGGACGAGGTCGCGCGCCGCGGCGCGCGGGCCTACTGCGAATTTCTCGGCTGGGGCCAGGGCTCCGATGGACACAGCGTGGCCATGTCCCACCCGCAGGGACTCGGGCTGAAACTCGCGATGGAGCGCGCACTCGCTTCGACCGGTGTCGCGGCCGGCGAGGTCGACTACATCAACGCGCACGCCACCTCGACGCCGATCGGCGACGTGAGCGAGCTGCGCGCGATCAAGGCCGTGTTCGGCACCGGTGGCGCGCGGCCGTGGGTGAGCAGCACGAAGGCGCTGACGGGCCACGGGCTCTCGCTCTCCAGTGTGATGGAGGCGGCCTTCTGCGCCGTCGCGATCCGCGATGGATTCACCCCCGGTTCCGCGCATATCGAGAAACTGGATCCCGAGGCCGCCGGCGTCGCGGTGCTGCGCGAGACGTTGGCCGAAGGTCCGCGCACGGTCGTGTCCAACAGCAGCGGATTCGGCGGCGCCAATGTCGCCGTCGTCCTCCGGCGCGCCTGACCGCGATGCCGCTGAGCGAGCTGTATCGCACGGCCCTGGTCACCGGCGCGGCCTCCGGACTCGGGGCCGGATTCGTCGCGATGCTGCGCGCGGAGGGTGTCGAGGTCTGGGGCACCTCCCGGCAGCTCTCGCGTGTGCCCGCCGCGGGCGGCGTGCATGGCCTCGCACTCGAACTCGCGGACGAGTCCTCGATCACCGCCGCCTGGGCCGAGGCCGAGCGCGCCTCGGGCGGGATCGACCTGCTGGTCAACAACGCCGGCGCCGGGCGCTTCGCGCCATTCACCGCGCTCGACGCACCCGCGTGGGACGAGCAGATGCGCGTGCTCCTGCACGGTCCGGCCTCGCTCGCGCGCCACGCCCTGAGCGCCATGCAGGCGCGCGGTCGCGGCTGCGTCGTCAACGTCACCTCGATCGCGGCGGAGTTTCCGATCCCGTATATGAGCGGCTACGACGCGGCCAAGGCCGGGCTCGCGGCCCTCAGTGCCGCGCTCGCGCTCGAGTGCGCGGGCTCGCCGGTGTCCGTGATCGATTTTCGTCCCGGCGATTATCGCACGGGCTTCAATGACGCGATGCGCGCCGCGCCGGACGGCGCGTCTCCCGCGCACGACAGCGCGCCCGCACGCGTGTGGCGCCGGATCGAGGCGCTCATGCACGCGGCGCCCGAACCGGCGCGCGCGGCCGCCGACCTGCGCCGTGCGCTCGCGCGTTCGCGCCGTGGCGTGGTGCGTTCGGGGTCGTTTTTCCAGGCGAGGGCCGCGCCGTTTTTGCGGCGTTTTGCCTCGCACCGCCTGAGCGCGTGGGTCCAGCGTCGCTATTTCGACTTACGCTGAACGCATGACTCCCCTTCGCATCCTTGTGCTGACCTCCAGCACCGGCGGCGGGCACGATGCCCGTGCCGCCGCGTTCGCTCGCTGGATCAAGCGCCTGCACGGGTGGTCGGTCGACGTGCGCGTGGAGAGCATGCTCGAGGATTCGTCCGCGATCAACCGCCTCGGCGTGCGGCTCTACAATTTCATCCAGAAACACGCGCCCTGGCTGCATCATCCGTACTACCTGCTCATCGAGCTGCTCGCGTTCATCAACCGCCGCAGCGTCGGTTTCGGGCGCCGCTACTACCGGCAGGTGATCGAGAACTTCCAGCCGCACCTCGTCTTCAGCGTGCATGACTGCCTCAACCGCGGCTACTTCCAGGACGTGCGCGCGCTCCTCGGCGCGAAGAACGTGCGCTGCGCGACCTACTGCAGCGAGTTCGCCGGCGGCTACGGCTACAGCCAGAACTGGATCGAGCCGAGCGTCGACCTCTACATCTCGCGCACGCGCACGGCCGCGGACTACGCGGTCAAGCTCGGCATGCCGGCCGATCGCATCGTCGTGCGCGGCCACCTCATGGACCCGCGCGTCTACGACGAGGTGCTTTCGGGCGACAGGCGCCGCAGGTTTCGCCGGGAAAATCTCGGACTCGATCCCGACAAGTTCACCGTCTTCCTCGCCACCGGCGGAGTCGGCGCAAACAACCACCTCGCGCTGTTGCCCGTGCTGCTCAAGTTTGCGGATACGCACCAGGTCGTCGTCGTGTGCGGGCGCAACCAGAAGGCGTTCGTGCGCGTGAACGAGTGGCGCAAGGCCCATCCCCGGCTCCGCTGCCACCTCGAGGGGTACTGCTCGACCATGCACCTGCTCGTGCAGGCGAGCGACGTGATCGTGACGCGCGGCGGCACGACGACCTGCGCGAAGGCGCTGCACTACGGCACGCCGATCATCCTCAATGGATTCGGCGGCGTGATGCCGCAGGAGCGGCTCACGGCAAAGTTCTTCACGCAGGACAAGGCGTCGGAGGTGGTCTCGCGCGCCGAGGATCTCGACGTCCTGCTCACACGATGGAGCGCGGAGCCCGCGCGGTTCGAGGCGATGCGGCGGCGTTTTCTCGGCCTGCGCTACGACGATGATCCGACGGTCGTGGTGGGCGAACTCGTCGCGCTCGCGCGCGAGGCCGCGGCCGGCGCCGGCGAGGAGATCAGCGAGCCGGTGATCTGAGCCGGGGCGCGTCGGCATATGGCACGGTCCGCGCCCAGCTCATCCGCCCCGCCCGCCGCACGCGCTCCCGCGGTCGACGCGACTGCGCTGCGCGTGGCATACTTTTTCACGCGTTTCCCGCACCCGACCGAGACGTTTCTCCAGCGCGAGGTACGCGGGATGTGGAGGCTCGGGCTGCGCCCGCAGATCCATTCGTTTCACGCTGGTGCGCCCGTGTTCGACGGGCAGCCGGTGCGGCAGTTCGCGAAACTTCGCCTGCTGGCGCTGCCCTGGAGCATCGCGCGCGAGTGGTGGCGTCGGCCGCGCGTGGTGGCGGAGTTCGCCGCCCGGCTCTTCACGGGCTGGCCCCGCGACTGGCTCAACTACTGGGAAAACCTCTACGGCGCCGGTGTCGGCGTGACGCTCGCCGCGCCACTGCGCCGGGCCGGTATCCAGCATGTGCATGCAACCTGGTCGTCGCTTCCCGCCATGGCCGCGTGGGTGGTGAGCCGGCTCAACGACACGACGTTCAGCACCGGCGCCCACGCCTACGACCTGTTCGAGCACGGCGGGGACTGGTTCCTGCGCGAGAAGTGCGCGGCCGCCGCGTTTGTGCACACCTCGACGGGCGCGGGCCTGCGCCGGCTCATCCAGCTCGGCGTGCCGGCCGCGAAGGTCGTGCTCGTGCGCCGCGGGCTCGACCGCTTCCCCGAGCCGCGTGCGCTGCGCCGCCCGCGCGATCCGCTTCGCGTGGTCTGCGTGGCGCGCCTCGTCGAGAAGAAGGGCCTGCTGCGCCAGGTCGGCCTGTATCGCGAGATGGTCGCGCGCGGCCTGCGCGTCGCCGTGAAGATCATCGGCGAGGGCCCGCTGCGCGCGCGACTCGCGCGCGAGATCGCCGCCGCCGGTCTCGACGGGGTGGTGGAGTTGACCGGTCACCTGGATCAACCCGCGGTGTGGGCCGAACTCGCGCGGGCCGACGTGCTCGTGCACACGGGCGTGGTCACCGCGAGCGGCGACCGCGACGGCCTCCCCAATGTCGTGCCCGAGGCGATGGCGGCGGGCGTGGTCGTGGTGACCGCGCCGGGCGAGGGCGTGCTCGAGGCGGTCGCGCACGAGCGCACCGGGCTGGTGTGCGACCTCGCTGCCCCCGAGCAATGGTGCGCGGCGCTGCTGCGCCTGCGCGACGACGATGCGCTCGCCGAACGTCTGCGCACGGCCGCGCGCGCCTGGGCCGAGGAGTACTTCGACGCCGGCCGCAATGCCGCGCGCCTGCTCGCGGAGTTTTCCGCCTCGATCGATCGACGGCGGGAGGCCGCGACCGTGACCGGGGAGGGAGGCGGGTCATGATCTGGTTCGATGTCACGAAGACCGCGGCGCAGAAGCACCGCAGCGGCCTCATGCGCGTGAGCGAGCGCCTGCAGCACGGGTTCGCGGCGCGGCTCGGCGCCGGGTTCGCCACGGCCGCGTGGCACCCGCGGCGTGCCGCCTGGGTGGATACGCGCACGCGCGAACCTCTCGTGCCGGGGGCGCGGGACTGGCTCATCACGCCGGAGTTGTTCAGCGAGGAGGAGCGGCCGGGCCTGGGGGCCTGGCTCGCCGCGCATGGCGCGCGATCGGCCGCGATCTTCCATGATGCGATACCGCTGCGCCTGCCCGAGATCACCTGGCCGCAGAGCGTCGCGCGCCATCCCGACTACATGCGCCTGCTGGCGGGCTTCGGCCGCGTGTTCGCCGTGTCGCAGGCGAGTGCGCGGGAGCTGGAGGAATACTGGACGTGGACCGGGCGCGCCGCTGTCCCACCGGTGCAGCCGATCGTGCTGGGTGCCGATGGCCACGGCCGCCCGCGCGTGACCGCCGGCCCGGATCGCACCCGATCACGTGAAGTCCTCATGGTCGGCATCGTCGAGCCGCGCAAGAACCAGGACGCCGTCCTCGATGCGGTCGAAGTGCTGGCCGGGGAGGGCATCGACCTCGGCGTCACCTTCGTCGGGCGGATCAACCCGCACTTCGGCAAGCCGATCGCCCGCCGCATCCGCGACATGGCCCGCGCCGGCCGCCGCGTCGTCCTGCACGAAGGGCTCGACGATCGCGCCGTGGCGGAACTGATCGCGGGCGCGCGATTCGCCGTGCTGCCGTCGCGAGCCGAGGGGTGCGGCCTGCCGGTGCTGGAGTCGCTCTGGAGCGGCCTGCCGGTCCTCGCCACCGCCCTGCCTTCCATCGAGGAGAGCGCCCGGGGTGGAGGGTGCCACCTGGTCCCTCCCGACGACAGGGCGGCCCTGGTCGGCGCGATGCGCCTTCTCCTGACGGACAACAGCGTCCTGCGCCGGCTTCAGGTCGAGGCCTGCGCGCGGGAGTTGCCCCGCTGGAGCGAGACGGCGGGCTCGATTCTGGCCGCGCTTGGCGTGTCCGACCCATGAGCCTGCGCCCGGACCACCCGCGCGTCTTACCGTCAGAACGAGGCAGCGTTGAGTTCCGCCCCGGGGACTGCGTGCATCGGGTTGTCAGTGTTGCCCGCCCAAGAAACCCCCAGCTGGTGGACGTACCCTGGCTTCACCTTCATTCCAAGTATTCCACCACCCGAGTGAGTGTTGGCATCCGACGGGCTCGTCGGCGCCCTGATCCTGTCCCGGCGCCCGCGCCCCGACCTCAGCCGCCTTCCGCGCAGATGCCAGTGCTCCCGTAGCCCGCCAGCCGCCATCCCTGCCCATGGGTTCGTATTTTGAAAACCACGCCAGCATGCATGCCCGCGCCGGCATGCAGGTGGAGAAAACGCTCGAGACCGTCGTGCGGCGGTTCATCGGCCAGAATCCCGCCCATCCGCCGACCTACCGGGCCTACAACCGCTGCGGCATCCTGCGGGGCAAGGACTACCGCTACGTCGCGGACTTTTCCCGGGCCTACCCGGAGGCGCGGCTCGGCCAGAGCATCTACGCCTGGGCGAGGATCTGGTCCGAGGGCGACTCCTCGATCCGTTTCGACGTCAACTGCCACAGCCCGCTGCTCATCTGGTGTAACGGCGCGCAGATCTTCCGGTCGGACATCTTCCAGGAGCGCTACTTCACCGAGCGCGCCGAGTTGAACATCGCGCTGCGCGCCGGCTGGAATCACCTCGTGATCCGCTTCCGCAAGACCCGCGGCGGCTTCGGCGCGGTTTTCGGCACCTGGCTCGGAAAACTCCCGTACTACTTCGTCATGCCGGTCGACGACCGCGACGGGCAGGAGGGCTGGCTCCACACCGAGCCGCTCGACGGCGATCTCGCGGCGATCCCCGTGGCGGGCACCACGCTCGCCGCCACCGGCGTGCGCTGGCTGCCTTCGCTCGAATGGCCCGCCGCGCAGGCGCGGATGGGCAACCTCGAGCGCATGTTCGGCACGCCCGACGGCGCGCGCGCCGTGAGCTGGACGCAGGCCCTTTTCACCGAACCCAATGGCGGGACCTACTCGCTGCGCGGCTCCACGCGCGGCCCGCTCGAGGTCGTGATCGCCGATCGCGTCGTGCATACGGCTGCCGCGGCCGGTCCGATTGCGGTGAAGGTGACCGTGCCGTTCGGCCTGCACGACGTGATGGTCCGCGCCACCTGCGCCGCCGGCACCTGGGGCCACGAACTGCAGATCGTCGATCCCGCGGGACGCGTGCTCGCGACCTCCAGTCCGTGCCGCATCGCCGGCTCTTCGGAGACGTGGATCCACCTCGGCCCGCTTCAGCCGGCCGCCGCGGCCGATCTCGCGGCGCTGCGCGACCTCAACCGCCTCGCGCCCGGAGTCGCCGGCGACGTCTACTGGCGTCTCGACCTTCCCGATACATGGGTGCGGCCGTACAACGACAACGCCCTCTACGGCAAGTGGAACTACCCGCTCGGCGTCACGCTCTACGGTGTGCTCCACGCCGCCCGCGCGACCGGTTCCGTCGAGGCGCAGCACTACGTCCGCGACCACCTCCAGTTCTGCTGCGACACCTTCCGCTACGCGCATTGGGACAAGGAGCAGTACGGCGGCGCGACCAACGTCCATCACCTGCTCACCAGCCTCGACAGCCTCGATGACTGCGGCTCGTCGGGCTCGGCGCTGCTCGATGTCGCAAAATACTTCGAGCTGCGCGGCTTTCGCGCCATCGCCGACGTCGTCGCCGACTACATCGCGACCCGGCAGATCCGCCTCCCGGACGGCACGTTTTTCCGAAAAAACCTCATGCATTCGTTCCACGAGGACACCCTCTGGGCGGATGATCTCTACATGAGCGTGCCGTTCCTGTGCCGCTACTACGAGCTCACCGGCGACGCGAAGTACGTCGACGACGCGGCGCGGCAGTTCCTCGGCTTCAAGCGCCGGCTCTACCTGCCCGACCTCAAGCTCATGGCGCACGTCTACGACTTCATGCGCGAGATGAACACGGGCATCCCGTGGGGCCGGGGCAACGGCTGGGTCGTGTTCTCGCTCACCGAGTTGTTCGCCGTGTTGCCGAAGGACCACGCGCTGCGCCCGGAGTTGCTCACCATGTTCCGCGAGTTGAGCGAGGGCCTGCTCGCGCAGCAGGATGCCGAGGGCATGTGGCACCAGGTCATCAACGAGCACGACTCCTACATCGAGACCTCCTGCACCTCGATGTTCACCTACGCGTTTGCGCGCGGGGTGCAGCAGGGCCTCTACGCCGATCCCGAGCCCTACGTCGCCGCGGTCTTCCGCGCCTGGTCGGCGCTCAACCGCTTCTCCATCGACCACCTCGGCAACGTCCACGGCGTGTGCCGCGGCTCGGAGTTTTCCTTCCAGTCCGAGTACTACAAGCGGGACCTGCTCTGGAACCTGAACGACACCCACGGCATCGGCATCGTCCTGCTCGCCGGCGTCGAGGTGCTCAAGCTCACGAAATTCCTCCAGGCGGCGAAGGCGTCGGCGACCGGCTAGCGCGCGCCGGTCGTGTGGCTGCGCTTGCCAAGTGCGGCCCGCGCGCCTAGCCATGCTCGCTTTGCCCCATGGACAAGCGCGCGATCGTTACCCTCGTCGTCGATCATCTCACCGCTGAACTGGAGACCGTGGCCGGAGCCTCGCGCGAGGCGCGCGAAGCCGCCACCCACGAGGATGCCCGGGCCGAGGACAAGTACGACACGCGCGCGACCGAGTCGTCCTACCTCGCCGACGGCCAGGCGCGGCACGCCGCCGAGCTGCGCGAGGCGATCGAGCTCTATCGCGTCCTCACGTTGCGCGAGTTCGCCGCCGACGAGCCGATCGCCCTCGCGGCGCTCGTCGAGATCGAGCAACGCCGCACCCGCGACCTCTACTTCATCGGCCCGCGCAACGGCGGCGTGATCGTGCGGCGCGACGGCGTCGAGGTGATGGTGATCACCCCGCAATCGCCGCTCGGCCGCGCCATGCTCGGCCGCCGGACCGGCGAGGCGATCCGCCTCGAGGGCGGCCGCGAGGCGAAGATCGTATCCGTAAGTTGAGAACACCGCCGTCCGCCGCCTGATCATGCGACACGGCCCGCTCGCGTTCATCGTCGCACTCGTTCTCGCTGCCGCGACCGCCGCCGCTGCTCCCACGAGCCTGGAACTCTGGTATCGGCAGCCGGCCGCCGACTGGCACGAGGCGCTGCCGGTCGGCAACGGCGCGCTCGGCGCGATGGTCTTTGGTGGAACGGTGCAGGAGACGATCCAGCTCAATCACGACGCCATCTGGTCCGCCGGTCCCGAGCCGCAGAACCGGGTCGGCGCCCACCGGCATCTGCCCGAGGTCCGCCGCCTGCTCTTTGCGCACGAGTTCAAGGCGGCCGAGGCGCTGATCGAGCGCGAACTGATGGCCGACTATGGGGGCGGCCGCAGCCACCAGACGCTCGGGGAACTCCGGCTCGAGATGGCCACGCCCGGCGGAGCGACGTCGACGGCGTATCGACGTTCCCTGGACATCGCGCGCGGGGTGGCGATCACGGAATTCACGCTGGGGGGCGTGCGCTACCGGCGCGAGGTGCTGGCGAGTTTTCCCGATCAGGTGCTCGTCGTGACGCTCTCCGCGGACCGGCCCGGCGCCGTCACATTCAGCGCGTCGCTGGCGCGTCCGGGCGCGAGTGTCGTGGCGGCCGGCGACGATGCGCTACGCATGACCGGCACCGCGCGCCTCGACGACCATCCGCCCGGCGTGGGTTTCGAGGCGGCACTGGTCGTCGCCGCGTCCGGAGGGAATGTCTCCAGTGAAGGCGGCGTGTTGCGCGTGAGCGGGGCCGATCGCGCCACGCTCACGTTCGCGTGCGAGACCGACTACCAGTTGCGCGCCCCGCGCACGCGTCGGGCATTCCCGCCCGGAGCCGCGGTGATCACCGCGCGGGCGGCGCTCGCGCGGCCCGATCTCACCGCGCGGGCGATCGAGGACCACGCCGCACTCATGCGCCGCGTCGACCTCGAACTCACCGCCGAACCCGTGCCCGATCGGCCGACTGACGAGCGACTCGCCGCGGTGCAGGCCGGCGGCACGGACACCAACCTGATCGAAACGTGGTTTCAGTTCGGCCGACATCTGCTGATCAGCTCGTCGCGACCCGGCGACCTGCCGGCCAATCTCCAGGGACTCTGGAACAAGGACCTGAACGCGCCGTGGAGCGCCGACTACCACATCAACATCAACATCCAGATGAACTACTGGCCGGCCGAGGTGACCAACCTCGCCGAGTGCCACGAGCCGTTCTTCGATTTCGTCGAGGCGCTCGCCGCGGTCTCCGGACGTCAGGCCGCGCGCGAGGTCTACGACACCCGCGGCGCAGTCGCGCACTACACGACCGATGCCTGGCTGGGCGCCTCCACCGCGGGCCGGCCGCAGTGGGCGATGTGGCCGTTCGGGCACGCCTGGAGTGCGCGGCACTTCTGGGAGCGGTACCTGTATTCCGGCGATCGCGAGTTCCTGGAGGCGCGCGCCTTTCCGGCGCTGCGGGACGCCGCGCTTTTCATCGTCGACTGGCTCGTCGAGGATCCGGCTACGGGCCGGCTCGTTTCCGGCCCGAGCGCCTCGCCGGAAAACACCTTCTTCGGGCCCGACGGAGGCACCTACAGCGTGTCGATGGGTGCGGCCATGGACCAGGAGATTGCCTGGGATGCCTTGACCAACTTCGTCGAGGCTGCGCGTGTGCTCGGCGTGAGCTCAGCCGAGGTCGACGAGGCGTCGCAGGCGCTCGAGCGCCTCGCGCGTCCCGGCATCGGTGCCGATGGCCGGCTGATGGAGTGGGCGGAGGAGTTTCGCGAGGCCGAGCCGGGGCACCGCCACCTCTCGCACCTCTACGGACTGCATCCGGGCCGGCAGTTCACCTTCACCTCCTCGCCGGAGTACGTGGCGGCGGCGCGCCGATCGATCGACGCGCGCCTCGCGGCCGGCGGTGGGCATACCGGCTGGAGTCGCGCCTGGATCATCAACTTCTGGGCGCGCTTTCACGAGGGCGACCGGGCGCTGGAGAATATCGAGGCTCTCCTGCGGAAATCGACGCTCAAGAATCTCTTCGACGACCATCCGCCCTTCCAGATCGACGGCAACTTCGGCGGGACCGCCGGTGTCGCCGAGATGCTGATGCAGAGCCACGACGACGCGATCGACCTGCTGCCGGCGCTCCCGGCGGCGTGGCCGACTGGATACGTCAATGGACTGCGTGCCCGCGGCGGTTTCGAGGTGTCGCTCAGCTGGCGGGACGGAGGCCTCGAGCGGGTCGACGTTCGTTCGCTCCTCGGTGGTCCGTGCCGCGTGCGCCTGGGCGCGACGACGCGCGAATTCGCGACGACAAAGGGCGCGACCACGACACTCGTCGGCCCGACGCTCGAGCCGCAGTGACCTGACTCCGAGGGTAGGGCGAGGCCTCCGGCCGAGCCGCAGGCACGCGCGCGCGCAGGTCGTGGTCACGGCTCGGCCGGAGGCCTCGCCCTGCCGGTGAGTGCGCAGCGCAGTCTACCGCGGCGCCTTCGTCGCCTCCTCCGCCGCGATCTTCGAGATGTGCGCGACGAAGTCCGCGTCCTCGCCTTCGAGCAGTTCGGGCAGGAGTCGGCGGAAATCGCGGCGGCGACACCACGAGCGCATGTAGTCCTCCCACGACATCCACAGGCGCTGGGTCTGGCGGTTCATGTCCTCCTCGTAGACGAGCAGATAGGCGCGCTCGAAGAGCGAGACGAGCAGTTCGAAGAGCACTCGCCGCCGCTCTTTCTGCTCGGCGTCGAGCGCGTCCTCGTCGACCTCGGCGCGCATGAGCTGAAGGTCGGCGTTTTTCAGGATGAGTTTCAGAAACTCCGCGTACTCGTCGGAGAGCCGCTGGTAGATCTCCTCCTCCTCGTTCTGCCGCTCGCGACGCTGCTCCCAGAGAAACACGCCGATGGCGAAGGGGAGGCCGATCACCGTCACCACGTACGACGCGGCCTCGAGCCATTCGAGGAAGGACCACTGCATGGACCTGGAATGGCGGATACGCGCCGGCGAGTCGAGGCCGCTACGCTTCGAGGTGCCCGAGCCGCACGGCCTCGTCGACCCTGGCCGCGATGAACTCCCAGAGCGCCTGCGAGCCGTGCGCGACATGGGCATTGCGGGCGATGACCTGTGCGTGCTTCACGCCGTGGCGGCGCCACGCGGCTCCCTCGGTCAGGCAGTTGAGCAGCATCGGCTGGACGCGATCCACGGCGGTGGCGAAGCGCGCCTCGGGAGTCTGCTTCGCCTCGAACTCGTCCCAGAGTCCGCGAAACTCCGCGGCCTGATCCGCCGGCAGCAGGCCGAAGATGCGATCCGCGGCGCGGGCCTCGCGCTCGTGCTGGTCGGCCATGCGCGCGGTGTCGTAGGCGAAGGTGTCGCCCGCATCGATTTCGACGAGGTCGTGGATGAGCAGCATTTTCAGGATACGCAGCACGTCGACCGGCGCGTTGCTGTGTTCGGCCAGGGTGATGACGAACAGGCAAAGCGCCCACGAATGCTCGGCATCGTTTTCCTGGCGGCGACTCTGCGTGTTGAGCGTCTGCCGGAAGATCTCCTTGAGGCGGTCGCACTCCACGAGAAACGCAATCTGGCGCGCGAGGCGTTCGGCGACGGTGTCGGAGGTCATGAACCACGATTCGAGTCCGACCGATGCGACGCGAGCGTCATCGCGCCCG